>VFSW01003774.1_pt1 | contig 22697 bp, 12 predicted proteins | sample 5358111 | NCBI WGS metagenome assembly VFSW01 (sample SAMN11554181, study PRJNA540505) | mine drainage metagenome | isolation source: sediment from site ElyBrook_90M | place: USA: Ely Copper Mine, Vershire, VT | collected 2017 | reverse complement strand
CGACGTGATCCTCACATCAAATGCTCTCCCGGGCTTTTATCCCGCCGTGTACCAGCAGGATGTCTCCCTGCTGGTTGAAGCTCTCGGACCAGCACCGGATGCAACTCCGGCCGGAACCCTAGCCCACCAATTTCAATGCAGATTGTATGCCAAACCAGCCTGCACAATTCACGATATGATAAATGAAGGATTTTTCCGATGATTTGATAGGCAAAAATAAGGTGGCAATATTATATTGAGTATATTTTAGGCTCAAATTTATAAAATATGCTCAGGAGTTACTCACCGATAAATTATTTGCTTAAACATTGGCGCATGGGGCGGCTTGCACCATGAGGTAGGAAGCTTGGCCGCTCCGGTACCTTTAAGCGCGGTGTTCGGTGGCGTCATTCAGCAGAATACTGACGCGCAATCCGGGGTTGTTGGCGCGAAGATCAATTTTGCCGTTATGCAATTCAACAACAGCGGCGACCAATGCAAGTCCTAAACCGGTGCCGGGGCTGTGGCGTGATGCATCTATTCTGACGAAGCGCTGCAGCACATGCGTGTATTCCTCGGGCGGAATTCCAGGTCCGTTATCGGAGATCACGATTTCCACGTGATCAGGATGCCTGGGACCAGCTTCGATAAAAATTTTGCTGCCGGCAGGTGAGTGCCGGATGGAGTTCTCAATGATGTTGACAAGCATCTGAGCCAATAAGCTCCGGTCTCCTGCCACCGATAAACCGTCGGCAATTGCAGCGGTTAATGTCATCGATTCTGACTCGGCCACGGTTTCAAATGTCTCCACGAGGTCGCGGAGCAGGGTGGAGAGATCGACGATTTTGAAGTCCCGGCGCCTGGCGCCGGCTTCCACCTCAGCGATACGCAGCAGTGCCGAAAAAATACTCAAGGCGGAATCCACCTGGGCAATCCCTTCGTCAAACGCAGTTTGTGTCGCTGGCTCGCGCGTATGATGCCGTGCAAGTTCCAAATGTTCGCGTAGGCGCGCGAGGGGGGAGCGCAGGTCGTGGGCGATATCGTTGCTGACCTGCTGCAGGTTTTCCATCAGAACCTCGATGCGGTCGAGCATCGCATTCAAATTAGTGGCCAGCCGGTCGAATTCATCGCCGGTGCCGTTCAAGGGGATCCGCCGGGTCAAGTCGCCTTCCATGATGTCATGACTGGTTTTCGACATGCTCTCAACACGGGTTAATGTTTGCCGGGCAATAAACAACCCGCCGCCAAAGCCGATCGCTAAAATCGTTCCAAAAACCGCCAGAAACGCGTTGCGAATCAACTCGTTCAACGCCTCCAGCGCACTGGCATTTTCAGCAACGTATAAAACGTCGCCATTTTGCAGCTTGGTCGAGAGGCCGTGGATTGCCGTAATATGCGGGGGAAGGCTGATGCCGTCGTCGCGGCCCATGGTGCGCCAACCGTTCCAGGTTTGGGCGGCCTGTGGTGAGAGAGCGAGATTTCCGGCCAATAATTTGCCGCTAGGATCCATCAAGGCATAAAATGTCCCGTCGGATTCCGCCGTGGCAACCTGAACGGCTTTCAGGATCGATGCGTCATCCCGCGCGTCAGATATGACATCGGCTTGCTCGCTGGTGACGGTAGCCTCAAGTGCTGACCTGACTGTTGACTCCGATGCGCGGTAAATGATCGCGAACACGATAATCGCCCCGAACACCGACAAGGCAGCGCTTTGCAAGGCAAGGCGGAAGCTGGAGGTGCGGGTAATGCGTGTGACAGCGTCTCTAAGCATCACTGGTGATTCGGTAGCCCGACCCACGATAGGTTTGGATCAATTCCTGCCCGAACCCTCGGTCCAGCTTGCTGCGCAGCCGGCTGATATGCGACTCAACCACGCTGGTTATCGGGTCAAAATGAAAATCCCAAACGGCTTCAAGTAACATCGTTCGTGTTACAACTTGGTTTTCATGCAGCATCAAATATTCGAGCAACTGAAATTCCCGAGGTTTGAGGTCGATTTTTTTCCCCGCGCGGGTGACGCGGCGCGATAGGCGGTCGAGTTCAAGATCGGCGATTTTCAGCACGGCAGCCTTTGGTGCCGGGGGTCTGCGGCGTGTTAACGCGATAACGCGGGCGGACAATTCGGCCAAGGCGAACGGCTTGACCAGGTAATCATCACCCCCTGCACGCAGGCCCTCAACCCGGTCGTCGATTCCGCCGAGTGCGGTCAGGAACAGGACTGGCGTTGTAATATTGGCGGCACGCAGGGTTCGAACCAGCGCAACGCCGTCAAGCCCAGGAAGCAACCGGTCAACGATCAGAAGGTCGAAATCCCCGCTGGCAGCGCTAATCAGGCCCTTGCGGCCATCATCGGCCGAGGCAATCACGTAGCCTTCCGGCTCGAGGCCGGCCCGGAGGAATTCAACGGTCTTGGGGTCATCTTCTATGAGGAGAATTTTCATCGTACCCGCTAGTTGGTAGCCGTGTAGTGTGGCTTACCGTCAAGTGACAAATCGACAAGGTAGCGGAGATGTTGTGGGCAAGTAAGGTCAGGCACTGGGCAGGCATGAAGTCTATCTGGCGTTTTTATGGTTGTGGTGCTCTGGGCGTTTTGCTCAGCCTCTCGGCGTGTGCCTCATACCGGGCAGCACCGTTAAATCTCACCTCGCCGCTCAAACCCTCGGTGGCTGGTTTAGTTCGTCAGCTTCCGGGTGGCCGTACCATACCAGGACAAGGGCCTTACAGAATCGATGATATCGCGGCGCTGGCCGTGTTAAACGACCCGGACCTCGCGGCCGCGCGCGCCCAGCACAAGGTGGGCGAGGCCGACCTGCTGAGCGCAGGGTTGTTGCCTGATCCCTCAATAACCGGCGGGTTTGCAGCACTCATCAGCGGCCCGGCCAGTATGTCGGCGATCTCGGGAAGTCTGGCCACCGACGTTTCGGCGTTGATTACGTACCGGGTCAACATCAAAGCGGCCAAAGCTGGTCTGGCGCAGGTTGATGCCGGGATTTTATGGCAGGAATGGCAGGTGGCTAGCCAGGCTGAACAGTTATGTATCAGCCTCGATGGTGATGCCCGCCTCATCGAAACGCTACAAACCGACCATGACGCGCTGACAGCCATCAATAACGCCACGCGCGCGCAAGTGGCGGCTCATAACCTCACGATCAACGCGGCTTCCGCCAGTATGGCGGCATTGGCAGCGGTTGATACCGCACGCAACATGGCGGTGCAGACGCGTGATCAGGACCGTAATCAGCTTGATGCCCTGCTTGGATTGCAGCCTGGTGTTGCTCTTGCCGTCACCATGCCGGTTATTCAGCCGCTCAACCCGCAGCTTGCCACCCAGGCGCTGAATCATTTGGCTGAGCGCCGTCCTGACCTGATCGCCCTGCGCTACGGATACCAACAAGCTGATGCCAAACTTCGTGCCGCGATCCTGACGCAGTTTTTACCGATCAACGTGGGAGCCTCGGGTGGCCGTGATACCACTGGGGTTGTGAGCGCTGGCCCGCAGGTGACATTGACGCTGCCGATGTTCAATCGCAACCAAGGTGGCATTGCGGCAGCTACGGCCACTCGGGCGCAACTTGCCGCGCAATTCCGGGCTAGTCTGGCCAGCGCTGATGCCGGTGCCCAGGCTCTCATCAGCCGGATTACGGCGTTGCAGGCGGAGAGCGAGACGGCTGACCGCGCCGCTGCCGCCGCAACTCAAATCGCCGCGCAAACGAGCACCGCACTCCGGCAGGGAGCGCTCGATGCTCAAACCGGCGTAAACCTGCAAACCGCCGCGGGAGACCGGCAGCGCGAGGCCATTACCCTACGTGATCAGCTGCTCACGGCGCGTCTATCTTTGAACACGATGCTCGGCATAGGTCTGCCAGCAATCATCGCAGCACCTTTGGAACCCCCTTTATGAAAATCCGCTATTATGTGAGCGTGGCTGTGGCTTTGTCGGCGATGGCCGTGATTTATTGGAAGGTGGCCGGTGGTACGCCCGCCGCCGCCAGTGATGCCCCGCCCACAGTGCTGGTCAGCACAATCAACCTGACACCGGGCACCTTACCGGCGGCCGTCTCCGCCTACGGCAGTATTGCGCCGGGTCCGGGGGCAGACACCACGGTTTCGACGCAGGCGAGCGGTGTTGTAAGCAGCATTGCGGTTGTTCAGGGCCAGAGCGTCGGGGCAGGTGACCCGTTATTGACGATGATCCCTGATGCACAATCGATCGCGGATTATCATAAAGCCGAGGATGCGGTTACCGCGGCACGGGCCAACCGTGTGCATGTCGCGGCACTGCTCGCATCGCACCTCGCGACGTCAGCCGACCTCGCGGCGGCCGACCAGACACTCAATGACGCCACTGGTGCGCTAAAAGCCCTGCAGGCTGCCGGTAACGGGAAAACCCGGATCATCACCGCACCGTTCGCCGGGGTGGTGGCGGCGGTGCAGGTGTCACCGGGGGCTATGCAGCCAGCCGGCGCCGCATTGCTGCGGATCATTAAATCCAATGGTCTGGTCGCTATTGTTGGTGTGCCACCGGCGCAGGTAGCGGCCATTCATACCGGTGAGCCAGCCGCTATCACGCTGCTCGATACCGCGGGTCATGCCATGGGCAGCGTTGCTGATGTTTCGAACATGCGTGATCCAGCCACCGGGTTAAATAGTGTCGCACTTCTTCTGCCAGTTCCGGCGCCAGATTTTCAAGCAACCGCGGGCGAACCGGTGAAGGCTGTGATTACAACCGGCACCTTAAGCGGGTTCGTGGTTCCCCGTGACGCCGTGCAGAATGATGAGAGAGGCAATTACGTATTTCAGATTGATCCCAAAAATATCGCCCACCGGGTTGCTGTGCAAGTTCTAGGAGCCTCCGGCACCCAGACCATTCTGGCCGCTAACCTGAATGCGGCCATGCCCATGGTGACAACGGGTGCCTACCAACTTGATGATGGGACTGCGGTGCGCACGGCGACAGGCGGGACCAGCCATTGACCCTCGCGCAGTGGCTGAACAAGCACCGGCGCTCGGTGCTCATGCTGGTGGCCGGGCTGGCGCTTGGTGGTATCGCAGCGGCGGTTTCACTCCCCATCGGCTTGTTTCCGCAAACCAATTTTCCACGCGTGCGCGTGACCATCGATGCGGGTAGTCAACCGGCGCAGCAGATGATGCTGCAGGTTACCCAACCAATTGAGCAAGCGGTTCGCGCGGTGCCGGGCGTCACGGATGTGAAATCCACAACCTCGCGCGGGAATGCTCAGATCATCATCGGTTTCGCCTGGGGCTCCGACATGACCGCCGCCACGCTGGGTGTGAATGCTGCCGTCGCACAGTTACTGCCCTCGTTGCCCGCCAGCACCACGTACACGGTGCTGCGGATGGACCCGACGGTATTTCCGTTCATGGCTTACGCGCTCACCGCCTCCAGCGTCAGCCAGGTCAAACTACAAAATCTTGCTCAGTATCAAATTGTGCCGCTATTATCCGCCGTGCCGGGCGTGGCGCGGGTGCAAGTGCAGGGCGGCGATACCGCCGAGATTGAGGTCGCTGTTGATCCGCATCGGCTGGCGGCATTTCATCTGACGATCGACGATGTCAATAAAGCGATTACTGCGGCAAATGCTTTGCAATCCGTGGGCCGTGTCGAGGACCATGACCTGCTGTATTTGCTGCTAAGTTCAAACGCATTGCAAAACCTTGCGAACGTGCAAAACATCGTCGTTCGCGGGGGCCCAACCGGCGTTGTACGCCTTGCCGATGTGGCGACCGTCAGCAACGGGGTTATGCCAAAATATTTCGATGTTTCAGCCGATGGCAAACAGGCTGTCACGGTGCTGCTATTCCAGCAGCCGGGTAGTAATTCCGTGCAAATCGCCAAGGCCGTGAACCAGGCACTCGCCGGATTTTCAGATCAAATTCCACCTGGGGTCCATTTAAGTAAATGGTATGACCAGAGCACGCTGGTGCTGGCTGCCGCCAGTTCGGTGCGCGACGCGATTTTGATCGGCGTGGTGTTGGCTGCGTTTGTGCTGCTGTTTTTTTTACGCAGTTGGCGAATCACGTTGCTGGCAATCCTGATTGTTCCAGCCTCGCTGGCTGCCGCCGTTCTGGTGCTCTCAATGCTGGGCATGAGCTTTAATATCATGACCCTGGGCGGTCTGGCGGCGTCGGTCGGCTTGGTGATCGACGATGTCATCGTGATGATCGAACATCTGGCACGCCGTACCGGCAACACGCCGGGTGATCATGAATCGCTTATCCTTGATGCCGGTACTGAATTTCTCACGCCGCTGACCGGGTCGTCAGCCGCGACGCTCATCGTGTTCGCGCCGCTGGGGTTTTTGACCGGTGTCACCGGGGCATTTTTTAAGGCGTTGTCGATCACGATGGCTGCCACTTTGTTTGCATCATGGTTGCTGACCGCGTTTGCAGTGCCGTTGCTCGCCGGCCGGCTGATCGATTTTCATAAGTGGCACGACCCCGAAGCGGATGGACCCGGTTGGCTCACCCGAACCCATAGCCATTTACTGGGCAAAATATTCGCCCGTCCCGCACTGCTGGGCATTGCTGTGGTGGTGCTCCTCGTGCTCGGTAGTTTTTCATTTACGCATGTGCAAACGGGCTTTATCCCGAAGCTGGATGAAGGCGGGTTTGTGCTGGATTATCAGACAGAGCCCGGCACTTCGCTCGGTGAAACCAGGCGGGAAATATCGCAGATCGAGGATATTCTGCGTGCTGACCCGGCGGTTGAGAGTTTTTCCACCCGTATCGGCGCTGGGTTTGGGGGGGACTTTGCCGAGCCCAACCAAGGCGATATTGTTGTGCGCCTCGTGGCGCTGGGTAACCGGCCGGCGATTGACACTGTGATGACGCGGATCGGTGATGCGATTAAAAATAATGTTCCAGGCGTCGACACCGACATCCATCAGTTAATTGGCGACGAAATTGGTGACCTGACAGGCGTGCCGCAACCGATCGAGGTCAAGCTCGCCGCCGCCGACCCTAATCAGCTTGGTCCTGCTGCGTTGCGCGTTGCTGATGCGTTGAGCAAAATTGCGGGCGTTGACTCGGTGGTCAATGGTATTGTGCCGGCGGGTGATGCCTATGATATCCATGTTGATCCCGCCCGTGCTGCAATGCTGGGGCTGGATCCCGTCACCGTAGCGGCCTCGTTACGGGCTGAACTTAGTGGTACCGTGGTGACAACGCTGCAAAGCGCCAACCAGCAGATCGGCGTTCGTGTGCAGTTAGCAGCCGGGTCGCGCCGCAATATCGATGATTTATCTTCGGTTCCGATTGCAACGCCGTCTGGCGCGCTGGTCCCGCTGTGGACCATCGCACGTTTTTCAGTGGTCGCAGGTCAGCCTGAAATTACCCGCCAAAACCTGCAACAAATTGTGGCGGTTACCGGGCGCATCACCGGGCGGGGCATTGGCAACGTTATTGCCGATGTTAAAACGGCGCTTGCCAAGCCCGGTGTTCTGGGGGCCGGTGTCACTTATACTTTGGGGGGCATTTATCAGCAGCAACAAATTGCGTTTGCCGGGCTGGTACGGGTGTTTATTGCAGCATTGCTGGCAGAATTTGTCCTGCTGCTGTTTTTATATGAGCGTTTTGTTCTGGTGCTGGCCATTATGGGCACCTCATTATTATCAACAACCGCTGTTTTCACGGGGCTTTTTCTCACCGGTATCGAGCTTAATATCACGGCCCTGATGGGGATGACGATGATTGTCGGCATCGCCACGGAAATGGCGATATTCTATGTCTCTGAGTATGCGCTGCTGGCACAGACAATGCCGCTACGCGAGGCGCTGATCCATGCCGCCAGCAATCGCTTACGGCCGATCGCCATGACTACGCTGGCAGCGATTCTGACCTTATTACCTCTGGCACTGGACCTGGGGCAGGGGGCGGGTATGCAACAACCCCTGGCGATTGCGATCATCTCCGGCCTGCTCGTGCAATTTCCGCTCGTGCTGCTGGCGTTGCCGGTTCTGCTTTGGTTCGCCCTGGGGCGCCATGAGCCCACGCGATAATTTTGCGGATAACGATCGTCCCTTACGACTACGATGGTAGGGTAACGAATTTTTAATTCGAGCGTAAATAATAAAATTTCAAAAGTTTGCAGGAAAATCCATAATATATTGAAGGCAAAATCATCTGACCTGACATTTTTAAATTGTAAAAAATTGTTGCAACTTCGCGGCTCAGTCGTCATGCTGCCGTCGCTCGCAACGGAACCTTGCGGGATAACTGATCGTAATAATGATAGCCAGCTTCGCATGCGGTGAGGCAACAATCTCGCATGCGCCGTAATTGACCAAGCGACACGATACGTAAAACGTGCAGACCGTTCGGGGAGGATGTCTATGGCCACGGCAGAGCCGACCATTGCTGCGATCTCACGCCCGCCGTTTACAGTGACAGGCTCTGTCAGGGAACCTGACGGCACGCCGATCGTTGGCGCTGTGGTCAGCGCGTTTGATGAGGATTTACGAAGCAGCACTTTGCTGGGCCAGGTAAATACCGATGCAAACGGTGCATTTTTAGTGCGCTATGAAGTCTCGGCGTTGAAGCGCCCTGGTAAAACCGCCGCTGACTTGCTGGTTAAAGCAGCCACGATGGCGGGCGTTGCAATCGCGCAGTCCCCGGTGATGTTCCACGCCGCACCGGCGGTGAAAATCACACTGGTCCGCGGTAATAAGCCGTTGGTCGGCCCACCCGAGTTAAGCGCCGTGCAGAGCCGCTTGGCACCCTTGCTGGGAAGCATTCAGCCGGCTGAGCTTACCGCCAATGATATCAGCTATCTGGCCGGTGCTGCAGCGCTCAACGCAGCGCAGGTGCCGCATCTGGTGGCGGCCGCGCAAAATGCTCAGACAACGGGGATTGATCAAAGCGTATTTTTTGCTTTCGCCCGTCAGGGAATGGCAACCGCACTCGCGCCGTTACTGGCGAGCGATCCCGCTGCCCAGCGGCAAGCCTTACACAGCGCGGTCGCCTCAAATTTAGTACCTGCCGGTGCGGCAACGCAGGCTGATCAGATCATTGCCAGCTTGACGTCCGCGGCCGTCACCCAGACGCTGGCACCAGGCGCTTATCGGCTTGGTGGCACGCTGGCGGTCACGTTGCCCCAGACCGCGCAGCAGAACGCCTTCTTGTCCACGTTGCAGGCCCACAAGGACACGCCAGAGGCATTCTGGGCGGCCCTCGCAACCCAGCCTGGCTTCGATGCGGCCACGCTGGCCAACGCGCAGCTTGCCAGTCAATTGGCCGCGCTGACCCAGTATCATGCGCCGCTGGTCACAGCGCTCCTGACACAACACACGCAGGGTACGATCAAGGGGCTGCCAGACCTCGCCAGGTTGGACCAAAATGGCTGGGCGGCCGTGCTGACCGGCAACACCGCTGGTGGTACCCAAATTGGTGTGCCGCCGGGCGTACCTGGGGCCACCGCAGCCGACCAGTTGCAAAATTATGCAACCGCGTTGATGCGGCGGATGGAGGTTGCATTCCCGACGATCGCGCTGACAGCACGGCTCGGCGCAAGCAGGATACCTGCTGCCGCCGACGTCGCAGCGTTCCTGACAGCCAACCCAGCGTTCGACCTCGCTGCCACCGATGCAAATCGATTTTTGGTTGGTAAATCTGTCCCGGTGGGTGTGCAAAAAACACTGCCTGCAATGCAACGACTATTCCGTATCGCGCCACGTCACGACCTAATAGAGCCTTTGCTATTAGCTGGCTTCACCTCCGCGCGGTCGATCGCGCGGGTGCCACGCGCCCGTTTCGTTGCCAATAATGCAGCCGCATTGGGCGGCACGGCGCAGGCGGAGGTGGTGTACCGGCAAGCACAAAACGTTACCGGTAGCGTGGTGACATTATTTGGCCGTTACGCTGCGGGGTTGAACTTTGGCACGCCTCGTACCATGGCCGCCGGCGCGAGTAACGCACCTCAGATACCGAATTGGGATGCGCTGTTCGGTACGCCGGATTTTTGCACCTGCACAGATTGCAGGTCGTTGTTAAGCCCGGCCGCGTATCTGGTAGACCTGCTGCATGAGTTCATTGATGTTTATTTACATGATGTTCAAAATAACAGCGGTGCAGCATTGGTATTGAAGCGGCGGCCTGATATCGGAACAATGTTGTTGGATTGTAATAACACTAACACAACGTTACCATACATTGATCTTGTCAACGAACTTCTGGAAAACGCCGTGGCGCTTACGGTGACCGGTAATACCGCCATCGCGCATGACACCACTGACGGTGATTCTGCGTCACTCGGTGCTTCGCCCGAGTATATCAATTTGCAGGCCTATTCGATTTTGGCGCAGGCAGTGTTTCCCTGGGGGTTGCCGTTTGACCTCGGGCTGGCGCAAGCGCGCGCCTATTTGGCCAATTTGAATATTCAACGCCATGCGCTGATGCATATCTTCCAGCCCAACCTTGCGGCACCGGACCCGACCGATGCCAGCATGACCAGTGCTGACGCAGTGGCAGCGGATTACTTAGGGCTGTCACCGATGGGCTGGAAGCTGTTGCTTGGCACGTCGGGTGCTGCCGCCTGGGTGTCGTGGGGCGTCAGCCAAAGCGACTGGCAAAATATCTGGACGGCAGCAGGCAAGGGGCCAACGGTGCAGTTGTTCCTCGACCAATCGGGGATTTCGTTCCAAGACCTTATCGACCTGTTGCAGACGCGGCTTGCCACCGCCCTTGCCACCGCCCCAACGGCACCCTGGCAAATTCAATGGAACGATGGCGCCACCGCGTCATGCGACTCCGCGACGGCTATCATACAAAATATCTCAGAGGCCGGTTTTGGGTTGATCTTACGTTTTCTCAGGCTGCGCCGCGCCCTTGGCACTACCGTGCGCGAACTTGATGCGCTCCTGGGTATGCCGACCGCCACCAGCCTGGATGCGCCGCTGCAACTTAATTTGGTAACACTCGACCGCCTGCGCCGTAAACTGCACCTGTCATTTATTGAAGTTGCAACATGGTGGGGCAATATCCCGACACTGCCTGATGTGTTCAATGGTACGTCACTGTATCAGCGGATGTTCCTTAACCCGGCGGTGATCAATCCAGTCGACGCGGCCTTTGGGCTCAACAGTACGGGCACTGAGCTTGCTGTTACCACCAACCTGATCCAAGACCCCGCGCATCTGCCAAGTGTGCTCGCCGGACTACAAATTACAGCATCGGATTTGCAGCTTTTACTTACGACGCTGCCAGCCCCGGCGACACTAGGCGCTTATGCGCTGAACCTTGGTAATCTGTCGGCATTGTATCGTGTGGTTTCCTTTGCTCGTGCGCTGTCGCTGAGTATCAACGACTTTCTCTCAGCCGCTACAATGTTTAATATATCATTCGTGCAGTCAGGCGCACCGGCTATGCAGCGGGCGCCGTTCGACCGTACGCGTGCAGCTGACGCGCAATGGTTTGCTGAGCAAATTACGTTGTTGCAGAACGCAACATTCAAAATAAGTGATGCGGCATATTTCCTGCTCGACACGCCGCCACCGGCCGGCGGTCCTGCACCCGCCAGCAGCGACATGGCGTTACAACTCAACAGCCTTGCCAAAACACTGCAACCCATTCTCATAGCGCACCCGCCACCTGACCCGAATTGGACCACGCTGGGGACCACAGCGGTTGAAACCCAGCTTGCCACGTGGCTGAACTTGCCGGTACCGGCGCTTGATAAGCTGATGAATATGACACCTGCCGGCTTCGCGGCAACCTACCTGAAGGTGCTGATGGACCCCGCGTTTGTCACGGCCACCGGGACATTAGCGGCATCAGATATCAATGCCTCATTGGCTGCGCCTGTGCCCGCCACGCCCACCGCCGCGCCCCCACTTTATTTTCAAGTGCGCGCCTTGGTACGGCTAAAAAAAATTGCGGGTATCGCCAGCCGATTATTCTTACAAACACCTGAAATCACTTGGCTGGCGGATAATGCTGCAACCCTCAACTGGCTCGATTTTAATGCCTTACCGGCAGCTAATTCCCCGCCTGTAGTCACACAACTTTATCCGGGCTTCGCCAAGCTGGTTACGATGGCCACGACCCGCACCAAGCTCACGCCAGGCCAGCCTTTTACCGCATTGATGCCGCCGCGGCTGCCAACGCCCATGATCACCCAGAGCGCTTATCTTGCAGGCTTGGTCGCTGCCAGCAACAATACGTGGTCAGTCAACGATCTGGCGGCGCTGACTGGTGCCAGCGGCTTCAATTTTAACTACCCCGACAGCTACTGGGACCCCGCCACACTCGCCAGGCTGGTCACATGCTTTACAGCACTCGCTCTGCTCGGCACCAACGTCGCAAATGTGCGCGCATGGATAACTGCGGAGATAACAGTGGCGCAGGCTAACGACATCGTCTCGCTGGTAAAATCTGGTTATGCGGTGGCGCAATGGCCGGCCATCGGCAAATCTCTGCGGGACCCCTTACGTGTGGCGCAGCGTGATGCGCTGGTCGCCTGGTTAATTGCCAACAGTCAAACGGCCTTTGGTGAGACGTTTAGCGGTCCCGACGATTTATTCGGTCAGCTACTCATCGATCCGGAAATGTCGTCATGCATGCAGACATCCCGCTTGATTCAGGCGATCCAGTCGCTACAGCTTTATGTCAACCGTGCCTTGATGGGTTTAGAACCTGGTGTGACCGCATCGGCCGGTGCTTCGCAGGCCTGGGTATCGATGCAGCAATATCAGCTTTGGTCCGCCAATCGGCAGATTTTTCTGTATCCTGAAAATTGGCTAGACCCAACATTGCGCGATGACAAAACCGATTTATTCATGTCGCTACAGCAAGAACTGCAAAAAAGCGCAGTTACAAGCGACTCGGTGGAGACCGCGTATCAACACTACCTGTCGGGGTTGAACGCGATAGCTCACCTGCATGTTTGTGGCATGTATCACGACATTGATCCAACTAACGGCATTGATGCGGTGTATGTGTTTGCCCGTGATCACGGTACGCCGCCAAATTATTATTGGCGCCAATTTGTGAACGCCAATTACTGGACCCAGTGGGAGAAAGTCGATTTAGATATCGGCGGGGTTGACGTGGTGCCGGTTGTTTACAATCGGCGTCCTTTTGTGTTTTGGCCGATTTTTAAAAAAATCTCGATCGCGCCGCCAACAGCGCCGGTGCCATCGCAGGGTGGTGTCGCGGCCCCCGTGGCACCGCCGCTTTTATGGGTGCGTGTACAAATTGCGTGGAGTAGTTACAACGAGGATAAATGGGCGGCGAAAAAAATATCCGACGGTCCGCCTTTATTTGTACCGGTTAATACCCCCGAGCGTCAGCAGTATATTCAAGCCAATGCTAATAGCCTTGAGGGCAGCCCGGATTATTTGTTGCCAAAAGGCGACCAACCTTATGTAGCACTGCAGGACGTTGATCCCGACTGCATCCGTGCCGACGGCAGTGTTGACCCGAGCTACTTTACCTTCAAGGCGGTACCCCCGGCACCGTCTGACACGCTGGATACATTACGGGTCGAGTGTTTCATTCAGTCGTGGCAAACTTATATTGCGCCAACGCAATAATATGAGGAGGCTGTAGATGGGGAATTACAGCGGCGGTGAAGGCTTATGGGTTGGACGGTTTACGCTGTCTGGCTGCCATTTGCAGGGTGGCCTAACTGTCGTCCCGGACTCATCAGACCCATATCAGGCACCCATCGTGCCGCCACTGACCATGGGTATTTATGGTATGCAGTTCAACGGCCCAGCGCCGCAAACAGGACAGGTGCTGCTTGGCCCACCGGTGAGTCTTAAAACTGGCCAAGTCCCAAACACCGATACCTCGGTTGATCAGATCGCGAATGATATGACCGATGTTGCGGTACTTAGGTGGACCCCCGAGTCAGTGACCTATCTGGTGTATCCGCACCAGTATCGTGAGTTCACCAGCCAAGATGTTTTTTTCGAGCAAGACGACACTAATGTTTTTTTCGTGACGCCGCAGACCTATTCGTGGGTGTGGAGATGGAGCGTTGCCAATCAGGCCAATTACGGCATTCAGCACGCGCCAGTGGCTTATTTTCCCACCAGCCGATTACCGGTTATGGGCTATGAAGCTGCGTCATTTGCAAATCTGCCAACCGTTAACCGTGCTGTCGCAACGCTGAATGCACCGGTGCTCGGGGTGGCGGCTGCCGTGCCTGCAAAGCCAGCTATAGCAGCCGCATCGCTTAACGTCACCGCCGCCGGATTTCTCAACTGGATTGGTCCGTGGACACCAAATGCGCCCATTATGCTGCATGGGACGAATTATCTATACCGCTCGTTTTATCACGGGCAGGTTTGTTCTTTTATTGAGGCGCTGAACATTGGTGGCATCGACGGTTTGCTGAAGTGGCAACACCCGAGCGATCCGACCCCAAATTGGCCGGCGCCACCCACGCCCACGCCGGTCCAGTTGCTAACAGGGGGCGACTTTTTCAGTGAATATAACCCTAAGTCCGTCGTCGCGACCCCGTATCCTGCCGACGACGTCGATTTCTCTCCAGACGGTGCCTATTCACAATATAACTGGGAACTGTTCTTTCACGCGCCATCGCTCATTGCCTATCAACTTCTGCAAAATCAGCAATTTTCTGCGGCTGAGCAATGGTATCGCTACATTTTCGACCCTACCGACCTTTATCCCGTGCCTCCGCCCGGAGAAACCAATTCATTTCCGTATGGATTTTGGAAAGTTAAGTCATTCTATCAGCAGACAACGGCAACGTCGCTTGCCGGCCTGATTGCGATGGTTGACACAAATGACCCTAACCACCAGGCCGAGATTGAGAGTTTTCAGCAGCAGGTCGCGGCCTCAATGGCAACGCCGTTCATGCCTTTTGCAGTTGCTCGGCTGCGCCAAACAGCATTTCAACGCACCACGGTAATGGCATATGTGCAGTGCTTAATTTCGTGGGGTGATAATTTATTCCGTCAGAACACCCGGGAGACAATTACACAAGCCACCCAGCTTTATGTGCGGGGTGAGCAAATTTTAGGTCCGCGACCCGTTACGATACCTCGCGCTGATGCTCCGGCAATGTCGTACAATCAAATCGCAACATCGCTCACAGCAGATGATCTTTCGGACCCGTTGGTAGCTCTGGAAAATGCAATCCCATCGCAAGCGGGACAACTGGTTCCTACAACACCACTACCTTATGCCCCCAGCCCATTATCGACTGCGCTATATTTTTGTTTGCCAGCAAACCAGCAGCTTTTGGGTTTGTGGGATACCATTGACGACCGGCTGACTAAAATTCGTAATTGTCAAAACATTGATGGCGTGGTTGAGCAATTACCCCTGCTTGCGCCACCAATTCCGCCAGGCTTGCTGGTGCAGGCTGCTGCCGCGGGGCTTGATCTGTCACAGGTAATGGGAGCACTGACGCAGCCCTCGCCGATCTATCGTTATGCAATTTTATATCGGCAGGCTCTCGAGTTTTGTCATGAGGTTCGCACGCTGGGCAATGCGCTATTATCAGCTTTGGAGAAAGATGATGCCGATGCCTTGGCTATTTTACGGGTTACACAGGAAGTAAGCCTACTGCAACAAATGCGCCTGGCACTCTCGAAACGGCTACAGGAAGCGCAGACTGAACAGCAGGATTTAGTGTTGTACCGCCAGCGTGTCCAAGACCGCCACGATTGGTATTCCGCGCAACCTTTTATGTATTCCGGAGAGATAACTGCAGCAACGCTGAACGCAGCGGCCGCAATAGCCAAGGTGGTGGCAGCAGCATTGCATACTGGCTCGGCAGTGGCTTACGTATTCCCTGAAATCGATGCTGGTGTTACGGGAGTTGGTGGAAGCGCTACCCTCAAACTAAGAGACGGTGGTAATAACGCGGGCCATAGTACGGGCGCCTCGGCCAGAGTTGCAAATGCCATTGCCGCTGGGCTTGAAGGTGGGGCGCGCATGGCCAGTGACGTGGCACGTTCGCAAGTTCGTCAAGCGGCCTGGCAGCGCGAAGTGACACTGAGCCAGGATGAGCTCAATGAAATTGACCGCGCTAAAACTCCGATCGCACAGATGAAGGTCGATATTGCAAACTTTCAGCTTGCTGATCATGACCTAAAAACCCAACAGGCGCAGGCGGTTGCCCAATTCCTGCAAACAAAATTTACGAATACACAGCTCTATGACTGGATGATTGCCCAAATATCGTCGGTATATTTACAAGCCTATAATCTGGCGTGGCAAATGGCAAAGCGGGCCGAAGCCTGCTACCGGTTGGAGCTCGCATTACCGTCCGCCACATTTATTCAGCCTGGCTACTGGGATAATCTACACCAAGGTTTGCTCGCCGCTGACGGTCTGATCCAGGATTTGCAACGGATGCAGGTTGCCCATGTTGATAATAATATTCGGGAATATGAAATCGGCCGGCAGATATCGTTGCTGGCGTTTGATCCCATGGCGTTGGAGACCTTGAAGGAAACCGGTAGTTGTTTCATATCGATACCCGAGTCTCTATTCGATCAAGATTACCCAGGCCACTATATGCGCCGGATCAAGTGGGCAGGTGTGATCGTCAAGTTTACTTCGAGTACCCGGCCTTCGAGCGTAAACTGTACATTGAGTTTGTTGCGCAGCTCAATCCGCATGACGAGTGATGCGACACCCCCATATGCCGATCAATCAACGCCGACCTCAAAAGATACGCGCTTCACTTACCCGCAAATACGGCAATCTATATCTACCACCAACGGCGGCACGCTGTCTGGCACAACCTACGCACCAGACTATGGGTTGTTTGAAACTACCCTCCACTATATTATCACTGATGATCGATATTTGCCGTTTGAATTAGCGGGAGCGATCAGTTCATGGCAAATTGAGATGGGTCAGGCGAATAATAGTTTTGATTTCCAAACGGTCAGTGATGTGGTGGTTCAGATCAATTATACGGCCCGTAACGGGGGCACTCAACTTGCCAATGCCGCCATCGCCGCACTTCCGGCAGAGCCGCCGGGGCAAGCCGTTCTGTTGCGGTCCTCGGTCGATTTTAGTTCACAATGGGCTCAGTTCATTACCCCCTCCGGCGCGGCGCCGACGCTGACCTGGGCGCTGACACCAGCGAACTTCCCATTCACATCAAAGGCTGGCACAATTACCGTCAATCAAGCGACAATATTTTTAAAGTTAAAAGACGCCACGCTTTACCAGAACGCTTCGCCCCTGGTGCTGGACTTGGTTGTAACATCGCCAGTCGGTGTTGCCGGTCCTTCCACCCCGGTTACTTTGCGAATTGTCAATGCGCCATTGGCGGATAATTCGGCGTTCACTGATCCTAGCGATGCCGTTACAACGCCGCAGAATTTTCCCGAACCGGTTGCCATGGCGCCGATTGGCAGCGGGCTTGGCAAATGGGTTTTCACGTTGCAGCAAACCGCCGTTCAGGCGCTTCCAGTCGCCCTGCAAACCACTGTCTCGCCAAGTGGTGTCACGCCATATACGTGGCTGAATCCCGCTATAGTTGAAGATATTGCTGTATTGCTCAACTACACAGTTACTCCGCTGTAGCGAATAACCATGTAGTTGAGCCTGGAATATATCGGGATGGTTCAATTTGTGGCGCAAATGCAACGCTGTTCCATTTGGGTTAAATTGAGAAAAAGTAATGTCACTTTCAGAGCGAAAAGGTGCATGATTGTTTTGATACTTCAGATGGGGGCGTTATGAAGATCAGATTGGCTTTAGCGGCAACAACGTGTTTGGCGGTACCCGTGCTCGCGCATGCGGCACCGGTGAGCGGGCCTTACGTAAGCCTGGGCGGCGGTACAAGCCTTTTGATGACGACCAGTTCATCATTAGAGTTCCCGCCCCCGGCTAGTTCGTTTGAAGCTTATAAGTATAAAAATGAATTCAGCACCGATTACGCTGTGGTCGCGGGTGTTGGCTATGGGCTTGGCAACGGCTTCCGGGTCGAATTGGACGGCGATTTTATCCGTAACACTCAACAGTCCGACTCGGTGACGGCAAGCATTGGAAACCCTTTCATAATTCACTACAATGGTAAGGGAGTTGGGGCCGAGGAGAAATATGGCCCGATGCTGAACGTGCTTTATGATATCCCCGTGGCGTTTCCAATCACTCCCTATGTTGGTGCGGGTGTTGGTTACCAGTGGGTGAAGTTCAACCGCGATCTCTCGCAAATCATAAATTCTGCGCCGCAGTCGCTGAGAACCGGCGGTACCCGCGGCAGTTTCGCCTACGACCTGATTGTGGGTGGTAGTTATCCGCTGCCGATGATGCCGCAATTGTCCCTGACAGCGGAATACCGGTTCATGATGCTGATCGGCGACCGAACCTATAGCACGAATTTTTCCAACCAAGGTATCAGCGATAAATTCACCAATGACGTTTCGCATACCTTCACGGTAGGGCTACGCTATGTGCTGTTTGCTCCGCCTGTTATGGCGCCCGCCCCCAGCCCGGCACCGATGGCATCGCCAGCACCTGCGCCGGCCAAAACCTACTTGGTATTTTTCGACTGGAATAAATATGATCTGACACCGCGCGCGACTCAGGTTATTGCTGATGCCGCTTCAGATTCTCACATAACCGGCGTCACCACCATCAACGTGTCAGGTTATACCGACACTTCCGGTACGCCAACCTATAACCAGGGGCTCTCGGAGCGGCGAGCGAAGGCAGTGGCTGACCAGTTGGTGGTTGATGGCGTTCCGGCATCAGAGATTTCAATTCATGCCTTTGGTGAGACGCATTTGCTGGTGCCAACAGGCCCGGGTGTGCGTGAGCCGCAGAACCGCCGGGTTGAAATTGTCCTGAACTAAAGCCGGTATTTTATGAGACACCGAACCCCCGGCCGGATGTTGCCGGGGGTTTTGCTTGCAGCTAGATCGGCTCGATCTTTTGCAGCGGCGCGGTTTTCAGTGCCATGCGATTGATTTTTCCGTTGCCGGTGCGTGGCATTTCATTGATGTAAAATATATATCTGGGACGTTTGGCGACGGGTAAGTTGGCTTGGCAATAGGCGATAATATTTTGATGGTTAAAGCCATTCCTGCCTACCACAAAGGCCACGATATCCTCGCCCCCCTGGTCGGCGGTACGGCCCACGACCGCCACTTCCAGAATATCTGGATGCTGGGTCATCACCGCCTCTATCTCGGGTGGATAGGTAATCTGCCCGCCGGATTTAATCGCATCCGCGATCCGGCCTTCCAGGATGATATAACCATCTCGATTGATCGAAGCGATTTCACCCAAATAATACCAGCCGCCTTCAAAGCGCTCGTTGCCGCGGAAATTGTCCTCAGGGTTGAAGAAGCTGATCGCTGTGTTGGGACCACGCACGCGTAACTGGCCGATACTTCCCTGTGGAAGGGCTTGGCCGTCCGCTCCGGCGATCTCAACCTCAACACCCGGGTACGAAACTGGCTTGCCCACTGAATGCGGGTGTTCGGCAGCCTCTTTGGGGCCGATGCAGGTAAGCAATCCCACACCGCCGGAGCCGTAAAACTCGAACACGTTGGGTGTAAGGCGCTGGCTGAATGTTTGCTTGAGGTGCGGCGCAACCGCCTGGCCAGCGCTAATCAAGGCACGCATGCGGGGAAATAACGCGCCGTTAGGGCCGGCATGGGCCAGCAGAAGGTTGGCCAGCCCCGGCGGCACAGGGAATATGGCATCATCCCACCGGGCCACTTCCCGCACCAGGTCGATCATGAGCCGGTAGGTTGGCAGCAACACCACCGGTCCACCCTGGAACAGATGGCAGATCATCATGCCCCAGACCAGATTGGTGCTAGCGGGTGCTGCCAGAACCAACGGGGCCGGTTTGTCGTGCGCATTGTAAAAATCAACTGAGCCCAGCGTCATTCGTGAGCGCACAATCCGGTGCTGGTGGCTGCAAACCAGCCCTTTGGGCAGGCCTGTGCTGCCAGAACTGAGGCTGATGATCCGCAGGTCAGCGGGGTCGCCATGGTAGCGGGCATCGCCGGTCAGTGTTGCAACCTCGGCCCGCCAATGCACCTGAATGGTCAGGGTTATCGGTGCTGAGGTGTTTGGCCCACCTGGTTCAACCAGGGTGGCGTGCATGGCAAATCGCGCCACCAGGGCCGCGTATGTTTCTGCGGTTGTTTCGGTCGGCAGTTCGATACCAATGGCACCGATGCGCATCAGAGCCAGCGCCAAGGCCACCCGCTCGATGCTGTTGGTCAGCGCGATCCCCACGCGGTCATGCTCCTTGATACCCTGGCTGGTCAGATAGACGCTGGCCTGCCGCACGAGGTCCGCAAGGGCGCCATACGTGATGGTCTCGCTGCCATCGATCAGGGCCGGCGCCTGCGGGCTGTGCGCGGCGTGGTGGAAGACACAGTCGCTTACATTTTCAAAGGCAAATTCTGTCATGTTTTGCCGTTAACTGATGGTGGGGAGGCACGCTGAGCTTGCCATTTTGGCGTTTCGGCGGCCAAGCCGTTGAAACATGAATAAGTTAGCGGAGATTACAGAATTTGCGCGAATTTTGCAGCGCCTGGCTGGGAACGAATGGCCGGTGCCGCGGTGGGCCTCATCGCGGGCACCTTGGCAGCGATCTGGCGGGTGCCATTTTTACTGAACATCGCTTCGATGTTTTTCACACATGCCATCACGGCATCGTTCGCCAGCCGATAGTAAATTTGTTTGGCCATCCGGCGTGTTTCCACCAACTCCGCGCGGCGCAGGGCGGCTAGCTGCTGGCTCAGCGCCGGTTGGCCAATCCCGGTTGCCTCGTCAATTTCACTGACAGTGCGTTCACCGGCGATGAGATTTGATAATATCATCAGCCGTTGCGGCTGTGCGTAGATCTTCAGCTTTTCGGTCGCGGCATTTGCAGCTTCGCGGGACTCATAGATGGCTGTCATGTTGCGTTCCTCGTTTGGCAGAACCATGTGGCAGGAGCATCAGCGGCCAAAGCCGCTTGCGCGGGTTGGGCAAGGAAAGCGTCGCCGGGTTGCCAGCCCTCAGGGCTGAGAGCCTCGTTGCTGGCGGTTTGCTGAAGAGCTGCGAGCAGGCGCAAAATTTCGGCGACTGACCGGCCCACATTCATCGGGTACCAGGTGATGGCCCGGATGATGCCTTCAGGGTCGATGAAATAGGTGGCGCGGACCGCAGATGAGTCCTGTTCCGTACCATCCAGCATACCATAGGCGTGCGCCACCACCATGGAGGGGTCTTCGACGATCGGGAACGGAATGGCAACGCCAAACGCGTCGTGGATCGCGCGGATCCAGGCGATGTGCGCATATAGGCTATCAACTGACAGACCAAGGAGCGCACAATTTAAATTTTCGAATGCATCAGCGGCGCGGGCAAACGCGATAAACTCGCTGGTGCATACGGGCGTGAAATCAGCCGGGTGAGAAAACAACACCAGCCAGCGGCCCTGATATTTATCGAGGCTGATATCGCCTTGAGTGGTGCGGGCACGAAACACCGGTGCGCGGTCGCCGATTCGAAGTGACTTTGCCAGCGGTTTGTCTATGTTTTCAAGCATGAAGCCTAGTGTATGCATGATTACAAAAATATGCAATTGACAAAAGTTCGCATAACTTACATACCTTCAGTAATTAAATAAATTGAGCGCGAGGTTAGTGATGGCCGACCCGAATTTGATGGCCGCAACGCAACAAATTTCTGAAACCAAAGCCTCGTTGATACCGCCTGCTGTTGTGCGGAGTTTTTTCGATGAAGCTACCAATACCGCCAGCCATGTGATCCACGATCCAGCCACCATGCAAGGGGCGGTAATTGACAGTGTTCTGGATTTTGATGCGGCGTCGGGCCGGACCAGCACAAAATCAGCCGACATGTTGATCACCTACTTGCGTACAACCGGCATTACCGTTGAGTGGTTGCTGGAGACCCATGCTCACGCGGACCATCTCTCGGCGGCCCCTTACATTCAGCAGCAATGCGGCGGAGCTTTGGCAATTGGCCGCGAGATCATCACCGTACAAGCGGTATTTGGCAAAATTTTTAACCTTGGCACCGAATTTGCGCGCGACGGTTCTGAATTTGACTGGTTGTTTGAAGACGGCCACAAATTTGCCGTCGGTGGCATTCCAGCAATGGCGCTGCATGTGCCCGGCCATACCCCAGCAGATTTGGCCTACGTGATCGGTGATGTGGTATTCACGGGCGATACGCTGTTTATGCCCGATTTCGGCACCGCCCGAGCAGATTTTCCGGGCGGAGATGCATGTCAGCTTTATCGCTCAATCCGGCGCCTGCTGGCCCTGCCTGAGGATACCCGGTTGCTGTTGTGCCATGACTATAAGGCACCGGGCCGGGATGACTACGTGTGGGAGACTACCGTGGGTGCCGAGCGCACCGGCAATGTTCATGCCCATGAAGGCATCAGTGAGGAAGCTTTTTGCGCTATGCGTAACGCCCGCGATGCCACGCTGGGAATGCCAAAACTGATCCTGCCCTCTGTGCAGGTGAATATCCGGGCCGGACACCTGCCGCCGCCGGAGGAGAACGGCACGCGCTACCTCAAGCTGCCGTTGAACATACTATGATGGGGGTATTCGCGCACGCCATGCCGTTGGCGGGATTAACCGGCGGCCTGATGATCGGGTTGGCATCAGCCCTTATGCTGCTGGCCGACGGGCGGATTGCGGGGGTGAGCGGCCTGGCTGCCCGGGTGGTGGGGGTTGGCCTGTCATCCGCTCCCTACACGGTGGCGGCAGCGTTTATTTTGG
>VFSW01003773.1_pt1 | contig 22703 bp, 18 predicted proteins | sample 5358111 | NCBI WGS metagenome assembly VFSW01 (sample SAMN11554181, study PRJNA540505) | mine drainage metagenome | isolation source: sediment from site ElyBrook_90M | place: USA: Ely Copper Mine, Vershire, VT | collected 2017 | reverse complement strand
GTTTGCAATCCTACATCAGCATTCAAAATATTAAATTATATCAATCTATTCATAAATTTGGCAATCACAATGCACCTCAGGCACAAACTTTGCATCCTAAGCTACCGGAGCCGGCATATCGCCGCGTCCACCTTGCAAACCCAAAGGAGAAACCAAAATGAACAGAACACTTATATCAACAGCGATCGCACTGACATTCGGCGCTTCAAGCGCCTTGGCCAATCCGACGAACACCAACAGCGGCCCTGGCACCGTAAGCGCACAGACCGCGACAGCCACCTCGACCCAAGGGGGTAGCGGCAGCCCACAGGCGAACGAGAATTCAACGGCATCACAAACCATGGGCTCTGGCAATGCATTCGACAGCGGCACTGCAGTCAGTGGCGCATCAACCTTCAACAGCAATTCCAACAATCCCTCAACCACCAACAATTCCACGATTAACGCAACCACCAGCCTGACTGGAACAGTTAGCGGAAATTCGGAAACTTCAACGGGCAACATCGGAGGCGCGGCCGGCAATGGCGCTGCAGGCGGCGCAGGCGGCAATAGCGCCTCGGCCACCGCCAGTGCAACAAGTGGCACTGCAACCGCAGGCACGGGCAATGGCGGCACAGGTGGTGTTGGCCAAGGCGGCACAGGCGGCATGGGTGGCGCAGGCGGCATGGGCGGTTCAGGTGGCAACGGCGGAAGTGCCACCAATGGCAATGCTGATGCAGGCGCCGCAAGCAATGGAAGCGCGACCAATGGCAGCAGCACCGCAGGCAATTCTGGCCCGATCACATCCACATCCAGCGGCGGAAACAGCGGCACTGGTGCGGGAGGTAATGTCACGAGCACGCCGACATCCGGTAACACTACGAGTGGCAATAGCACAGGATCTACAGAAAGCGCTTCGAACACTAGCACAGGCGGCTCCAGCGGCGCCAACAACCAGACAGCCACGGGGGGGGCAGGCACAACCGGCTCCGGCGGGACATCCGGCGCAACCGCATCCAACGGAAGCAACACGAGCGGTGCTGCGGGCAGCAACTCAGGTTACAGCACCAATGGACCGAACAGCACAGGCAGCGGCGGCAGCAATTCAGGTTCCAGCAACATCGGGCCTAATTCGACCGGCACTGGCTATGGCTCTTCCGATACGGCCAGCAATGGTCCCAGCACGAGCGGCAATGGCGGCAGCAATGGCACAAACAGCAACGGCACGAGCAGCACAGGTGCCGGCGGCGGCACAACCAGCTCAGCCAGCAACGGCCCCAATACGACAGGCAACGGCGGCGGATCGGGTGGCACGGCCGCCAATGGCCCCAACACGACCGGCAACGGCGGATTGACGGGCGCAGCCAGCAATGGCCCCAATACCTCCGGCAGCGGCGGAACGAGCGGACAAGCCGGAAATGGCCCCAATACAACCGGCAGCGGTGGCGGCTCGGGTGGCACGGCCAGCAATGGATCCAACTCCACTGGCACGGCGGGAGGTACTACACACACTGCTGCAACCGGAACAAGCAGCGCAGCTGGAGGAACTTCCACCGGAACAGGCGGCGGCAGCCTGGGCTCTCAAGGCGGAGCCCAATCGGGTAACGGCGGTTCTTCCAGCCAGGCTGCCGGCCCTGCCAATGGTGGAAATGGTGGCGGCGTTCCACCCACTCCAGGGGGGAATGGCGGCAACCCGAGCAATAGCGCTTCGACAGGCGGAAACGGCAGCGGGACCAGCGGGTCTAGCGGAAATCCTACGTCCTCTGGCACGAGCACTGCCGGGAACGCTGGGCCCTCAACAAGCGGCAATGCATCGACCGGATCGGGAACGGGTGGCACGAGCGGCTCCGGTGCCAACGGCCCTGCTTCTCTCACCGGCACGGCAGGTGCTAGCGGCACAGCCAGCAACGGACCCGCATCGACCGGCGCTGCAGGCGGCAGTGGCGCAGGCTCCAACGGCCCTTCGACCACAGGCACAGGAGGTGCTAGCGGCGCAGGCTCCAACGGACCCGCCTCACTCACCGGCACGGCAGTTGCTAGCGGCACGGCATCCAACGGCCCGGCATCGACTGGTGCTGCAGGCAGTAGCGGCGCAGGCTCCAACGGCCCAGCATCGCTCACCGGCACCGCAGGTGCTAGCGGCACCGCATCCAACGGCCCAGCAACCAACACAGGTACGGCTGGAGCTAGCGGTGGCGCAGCCAATGGTCCCGCAACAAGCTCAGCGGGAGGGAGCGGTACCGCATCCAATGGACCCGCATCCAGCTCAGGTACAGGCGGAACAAGTGGTACTGCATCCAATGGTCCGGCATCCAATACGGGAACGGCAGGGGCTAGCGGCACCGCATCAAATGGTCCCGCAACCAACACGGGCACGGGCGGATCGAGCGGTGCAGTTGCAAGCGGCGCATCCACTTCCACCGGCACTGGCGGCAACAGCGGAAACGCGACAGCAGGCCATGGGACTGCGACTGGCACGACAGGAGCAGTCGGCGCAACGACCGGCACCGCCTCTGCTAGCGGCATGGGCGGCACAAGTGGGACTGCAACGGGCGGCAATGCCAATGCCAACGGAACGGGTGGAGCAAGCGGCCGCGCAACGACCAACACTGCATCAACCGCAACGGGTGGCAATGGCGGCAGCTCGAGCAACGGCAGTGCCAGCAACGGCGGCTCTTCCACTAGCGCCACCAATGGCAGCGCAACGGCCGGTAACGGTGCAGTGGGTGCTGTCGGCGGAAACGGCGGTACAGGTAACGGCGGCCAGGGCGGCACTGGTGGCACAGGCCAAGGCGGTCTGGGCGGTAATGCCACAACCGGCCAGGCTCTTGCCACGGCAACCAGCGGCAATGGCGCGATGGGCGGTGCAGGTGGCAGCTCGTATGGCGGCAGCGCCGGCACCTACAGCGTCTCCAACAACATCGGAAGCGGCTTTTCCAATGCTGCGGGGATTTCCGTTGTAAGCCAGAACACCGGCGCGAATGCCCTGACTCAGCAGGGTGTGACTGTACAGGCTAATCTGGCCGTACATTAATCTGCAAGGAAAACGCCCGGGGTCCTGCCCTGGGTGTTTCCCAGCCGAGGTGAACAACATGTACCGACTCATTCATCTAATAAGTGCATTGCTTATGTCAGGATTTGCGTTTGCAGCAAATGCCGAGCAGGCATACCCGATGCTGGGTGCGGCCGTTTCAGAACAAACCCTATCGGAAAACCGTGGTGGTTACACGCAATTCAACACCAACAACTTGAATGCCGAACTCTATAACAATCAGGCAAGCTACAACATTACCGGCACCAACACCGTCAACGGAGGCTCATTTGCCAATTCAAGCGGCTTTGCCACCGTGATTCAAAATTCCGGAAATAACGTCATCATTCAGAATGCAACCATTCTGAACCTGAGGCTTCAGTGAAAAAGCCATGAAGTCATCCATTCTTACAGCCTGGCTTTTTCTGATCATCTGCCAGGCGCAGGCAGGAACTATCATTCTGCCAGGCGCAAATCCGATCGCGATAAACGTCAAGAGCTTCAAGGAACATCATTTTTTAGCCACGGTTCGTCAGCAATATGACTATAGCTGCGGCTCTGCCGCTTTGGCCACCTTGCTCACTTATCAGTATCAGCAACCCATCAGCGAACAGGAAGTGTTCAGAGTCATGTGGAAAAACGGAGACCAGCAGAAGATTCGCCGCGAAGGCTTCTCGTTGCTGGACATCAAACACTATCTGGTGGGCAATGGCTATTCTGCTGACGGTTATGAAGCAAGTCTGGACAGATTAGCCCAGGCTGGCATCCCGGCGATCGCATTGATCAGGGACAATGGCTATAACCATTTCGTTGTGATCAAAGGCATCAGCAAAGACAAGGTCGCGGTGGGCGATCCTTCTATTGGCGCAAGAATCATACCCAGAGTGCAATTTGAAAAAATGCGCCTAAATCACATCCTCTTCGTTATCAACAACGCGCATGACAAGGCCGTTTTCAACGCAGAGCGGGACTGGCGCATAAGAGAAAAGGCGTCGTCCGATCTTGTAAACGCGCCAAACAGCCTCTACAACCTCACGCTTCTGCGCTCCGCTCCAAACTCGTTTTAGGCGCCCCCATGAAAGCAGTCTTCAAAAAATCGGCTATTGCACTATTGCTCTATACGGCATTGACTCCCGCATATTCAGAACCTATGCAGAACGACTTCAAGGATTGCAAGGTGGCAAGCGATGAAACGCTTGAACAGATGCGCGGCGGATTTTCAATCAACAACTCACAAATCCTGCTCTCGCTTGGATTCCAGCAGGTAACCTATATCAACGGCATACTGGCTGCGACGACAACGATAAACCTGCCCCAGTTGAATTCCGTAACTCCCATTCCAATACAGCAGAACTTCATTCCGTCACAGATCATACAGAATGGCCCAGGCAATACCTATATACCCCCAGTCCCGCTGCCTTCCAATGTCATGACCGTGATCCAGAACAGCCTGAACAACCAGGTCATCAACCACATGACCATCATCAATGCCACCATCGCATCAACACAGCTGATCAATGCGATGAACATGGCCTCAACTCTGCGCCAGGCATTGCCCTTTTCTGTGAGATGATCACATGTCCATGGGCACGCGCAAAGTCAACTGCACGCCGGGAGTGGCCTGAGTAAGCCCTGCCCCCAATGAAAGATTGATGGTTGTCTTCGGGCTTATCCGGTAAGAATAGCCCAGCAACAAGGTAGCCATCTGGGTTACCTGAGAAAGCGGTGCAACCGAACCATTCACCATATCCCTGCCAACCACGATATGGTCATATCCCAAGCTGAGAGCAGCCTTCTCGTTCAGCGCAAAGCCCATGCCGAAATTGAACTCGACCGCATCGCCCGGATCGACCGTTCCAAAATACGTCGTTCCAACGGTGCGATCGATGTTCCTTTTTATATTCCACATGTAGTTCAGGCTGCCGAAGAAGACAGCCGGATCGGATGGATAGATGACCGTCATGCCAGGCTCTATCATGTAAAACCCGGAACCCGTAGGTGTGGTCGTCTCAAGATTGGTGGTAGGATCGATGTTGACATCGAAAGGTCCTATTCCAGTTGCCGTCTTTACGCGCAGCGTTCCAATGTAATAAGGCTTTTCTTCTCCGCCATCGTTAAGCTGGTAGCGCGCCGCAAACTGTATGTCTCCCAGGCTGTGACCATGCGCGCCGAAGACATCATTGTTTCCTGTCCCTGTCAATGGGCGCGTCAAGGTCGAATCGGATCGGACCACGTAGGGAATGTCGGCTTCAACCTCAAGCCGATTGGTCACGCCATACCGCCCTGTCGCCGTTCCGATAAGTATGCTGCTGTTCACATTGCTGACATTGATCTCGCCGATGACCAGCGCCGGAATGATGCTGTAACCGACGATCGAAACTTGGTTGGTCGAATAATACGAATATTGCAAGGAAGGCTCAAAAACGAAATGCCCTTTCGGTGTCAGCACACCCGGCTGATCAAAAATTTGAGCTATCTGCGACTGATTCAATTCCTTAGGCTTGTCAGGCGCCACACCGACTGTATGCGGGGCTGACTGCTGCACATTTTCCGCAGGGGGAGTTGATGAAGGCTGCCGAGCCATGATCGCAGATTGCGCTGTCTTGTCTGCCGCGGATTTGACTGGACTGCCAGGTGCAGCAATCTGCGCCTGCATCTTGTCGATGCGCTGTTGCTGGGCCTGCATGGCTTGATCTATGGCCTTCTTGTAAGCCGCCAGTTGACGCTCCTGCTCCTGCAACTCCTTCTTCAGTTTGATGGATTCCGCACGCAACTGATCAAGACTCATTTTTTCGAGCGGGATCGCATCATCCGCATAAACAGGATGAAACACCACCATGCCCCCGGAAAAGCAAAGCCAGGTTAGCGTCTTGATGGGATATGAAAACATGGCTCATGCTCCTGAAGAAATCGATTGTTCTTGCCCAACACCATCCTGGCCTGAATCACGGATCAGGAAAACGGCCTTCCTTAAATTTCCTGATCAGGCGATACATCGTGGCCCTCGAAATCCCCAGCTCACGCGCAGCCTCAGTGACGTTATTTCGGTTTCTGCTCAACACATGCAGCACTCTTTCTTGCTCAATCCTGCTTCTCGAAGACTCAAGCGTGATGCCGTCCTTCGCGCCCGCCTGCAGATTCAAACCCAGGTCCACTGGCTGCAGCAGACGATTCTCACTCATCACCATCGCACTGCGCACCCGATTGATCAATTCGCGCACATTGCCAGGCCATGCATGATGTTTGATTGCATGGAGCGCCTGCTGACTGAATCCTTGTGCAGAATGTTCTCTGTCACATGAAAAACGCTTGAAGAATTCCTGCGCCAACAGCGGAATGTCATCGCCTCTTTCCCGTAACGGCGGCATCTTCAGATGCAGCACATTGATCCTGTAATAGAGATCTTCTCGAAATTTTCCCAGAGCAATCGCCTTGGGCAAATCCACATGGGTTGCGGCGATCACTCGCGCATCGACAGGAATGCTGAGATTGGATCCCACCCGCTCTATGCTCTTGTCCTGGAGGAAATGCAACAAATTCACCTGCAGCTCCATAGGCAAATCGCCGATTTCATCCAGGAAAATGGTGCCGTTTGAAGCGGCTTCAATACGGCCTATTTTGCGCTGGTGTGCACCTGTGAACGACCCTTTTTCATGACCAAATAATTCCGACTGGATGAGATTGTGCGGCAGCGCGCCGCAGTTGACCGCTATGAAGGGCTTGTCCCGGCGCGACGACAACTGATGAATCGCGCGCGCCACCAATTCCTTGCCTGTGCCGCTCTCCCCGCTGATCAGGACGGGTTCAGCAATACTGTGTATCTTTTCGACACCGCGATATATTTCCTCCATCTCCTGACTTTTTCCTATCATGCCAAAACGCCCGACAGATGCAGGCTCGCCGAGTACGGATCTGCCTAGCATGGACTTTCCATAGGCATGACCTGCGGCCATCAGAAGCCGATTGCGATCAACGGGGCGCAGGTGGTAGTCGAAGCAATATCGCCTGATGAATCTGCAAACCGTATCCAGATTCAGGCCATCATGGGAGAGCAGCGAAATCCATTCTATCTGCCGATTGGCCAGCATGTATGCCTCGATCTCGGCCAGTTCAGAATCGACCAGTTTGTCCAATCCCACCAGACCGACATAGCACTCTTTGGTGACTCTCGATGAATCCAGCGCTGCAATGCTCGAAACCTGAATCACTTCCCAACCCTCGGCGCGCAGCAATTGCACGATGTCCTGAAATTCGTCCAATGGAGAAACCATGAGCAATTTGCGTTCATGCGCGGGATTGATTTCGACAGGCTTATCCAATGAATATCCATTGATGCCCAATAATGAACTGGGCAATCTGGGCAAATTTATCTCGCTGCAGAAATCCATTTTCTCCATCATGTTCTTCAAGGCGTCCGGGTGGTAATATTGCGCCCATTCTATTTACCCGGATGCCAAAGAAATATCGGGGAACGCTTATTCCTCATGAGGCATAAACCTTGATCAAATAGGGGGTTTCCTGCCTGATGATCGGCACTGACAGGTAGTATTGGCAATGAAACTGAAATTCAGATGTACTTTTTAGCTTGCAATCCTCTCTCGAACAGACGCCCGGCCTGTTTTCATCGGCCATTTCCCAATCTCGCTGAAGCCATATGAACCTCGCACTTGAAATCAACCCAAACCAATCCGTCGAACTGCTCAAGGAATTGCATATCCTAACGCGCGATGGCAAGCTCAACCAGGACAGCCGACGCAAGTTGAAGCAGGTATATCACCTGTATCATTTCATCGAACCGCTGTTGGAAGAGCTTCTGGCATGCGGGCATGATCTGACCCTGGCCGATCATGGCGCGGGGAAATCCTATCTGGGATTCATCCTATACGATCTGTTTCTGAAACCACGCAAAGCAGGACACATTTATGGCATCGAAACACGCGAGGAATTGGTAAGGAAATCCCAAGAGCTTGCCCATAATCTCGGATTCACGGAAATGTCTTTCCTGAATCTTTCGGCAGAAGAATCCATCGATTCGACGCTTCTGCCTGAAAGGATCGATATCGTCACCGCCTTGCACGCCTGCAATACCGCAACCGATGATGCCATCAAGTTCGCCCTGCACAAAAAGGCGCAATTTATCGTGCTCATTCCCTGCTGCCAGGCTGAAGTCGCAAGCGTGCTCAACAGATACAAGAGCCAGTCATTCGGCAAGACGCCGCTGTCCGAAATCTGGCGACATCCCCTGCATACCCGGGAATTTGGCAGCCATCTGACCAATGTGCTGCGCTGCCTGCTGCTGGAGTCCAAAGGATACCAGGTGAAAGTGACCGAACTGGTAGGCTGGGAACACTCGATGAAAAACGAACTGATCATTGCACGCCGCACAGACCAGCCGCGCAAGGACGCGCGTATGCGTCTGGAATACATCCTTGAGGAATTAAACCTGGAAAGTTTGCGCGAGCGTTTCGTTTATTGAAACATAAAAAATGAACTGCGATTGTCGCGCATGAACTATAATTTCAAAATTTGTCACATCTCAGTGTCGATCAACTGCAAACCTTTTCCCATATCGGGTTAGACCAATGGATGCCATTACATTAAAAGGAGGCGAGCACGCCGTATTGCTGTTACACGGACTGCAAAGCAGCCCAGCCGAATTGCAGCCGCTTGCCAAACGACTTCAACAAGCAGGCTACACGGTTCATGCGCCACACATCAAGGGATATGGTTTCACGCACGGCGACACGCCACGTTCGGTAACCCCCTGGGATGAATGGCATGCCAGCGCACTGCAAGAATTTTGCGAGCTCAAACAACAATACCGCACTGTCGCTGTGGGCGGCTTGTGCATAGGCGCCACGCTTGCGTTGAGCATCGCGGCAGATTTGGCTGATGAAATTTCCGCCCTGACTTTATTGTCGACCACACTGTGGTATGACGGATGGGGCATCCCATGGTATCGATCCTTGCGTCACATCGGATATTATTCGCCTTTTCGCTATGTATACAGCTACCGCGAGCGCGAGCCGTTCGGACTGAAAAACAAGCAACTGCGCAAATGGATCGCGCGCGAGATGAGTCACAAGGACTCATCCATCGTTGGCGCCAGCAAATTGAATTTGCCGGCGATACAGGAAGCCGAACGCATGATCGCTTCAGTCAAGCAATCCATGCATCGAATCACAGCGCCCGCGATCATCATACACGCCGAAGAAGATGAAATCGCCTCCCCTCGCAATGTACACTTCGTGGCTGAACATATCGGCTCAAAAGCGGTGGAAATCGTGATGCTGCACAACAGTTATCACATGATCACGGTAGATAATGACAGGGAACAGGTAGCACGTGAAACCATAGATTTCTTTAACACGCATGTCCTTGCATCGCCTTGATGTTTCCCGCAATAAGGCAGGCCTCGAGCAAGCCTGTTTCAGATCGAGCGGAAGTTCATCCGCCTGTTTAGGACTTGAAAGCGCATCATTTGGGTGCGGATTCGGTTATAATGCCCGCCAAGTATTTTTTTAACACCCTTTGCTATGAGTTCATTATCTACAATACAGCGCATGATGGTCGAACAGTTCGACCTTAAACTCGAAGACCTGACGCCAGACGCCACCCTGGAAAGCCTGGGGCTGGATTCGCTGTCTGTCATCGAGTTCATGTTCAATCTTGAAGACGAGCTCAAGATCAAATTGCCGGACGAGCGCGTGGAGCTCAAGACCTTGCAAGATGTCACCAATCTGGTTGACAGGATAGTCGCCGAAAAATCGGCGTGACCAATGCCATGTCCAGGCGCGTTGTCATCACCGGATTGGGCATCGTCTCACCGACAGGATCATCGCCGGAACAGTTCTTCAGCAGCCTGATGCTCGGCCGCTCCGGAATCAAGCGCCTGAATCGCTCCTTTTCCGACCAGCTCTCGATACGCATTGCAGCGCCCGTTGACGACTTCAACCCTGCTGCGCACTTTTCCAAGATACAACTCACCGGCATTGAACGTTTCAGTCAGCTTGCGCTGGTTGCTGCCGAACAGGCAGTACAGGATGCCGGGCTGAAACTGGATGAATCGGAATATCACCGTGCTGGCGTGTATATGGGCTCATGCCTGGGCGGCGCAGGCACGCTGGAAGACGGCTATATCGAAGTCTTCAAGCACGACAACCCGCGCATCAAACCGCTCAGCGTGCTGCTCAGCATGAATAATGCCGCAGCCTCCCACCTATCCATCAAGTACCAGCTGCAAGGACCCAACATCACTTATGCGACCGCGTGTTCATCTTCGGCGATTGCGTTGGGCGAAGCATACCGCCAGATCAAGCACGGTTATGCGGACGTGATGCTCGCGGGCGGTTCCGAAGCGATGCTGACACTGGGCGCGATGAAAGCCTGGGAAGCCTTGCGCACCGTGGCGCATGAGGACCCGAACGATGCCGGCGCGTCCTGCAAACCCTTTGCAAAGGATCGCAGCGGACTCGTGCTCGGTGAAGGCGCTGCCGTGCTCGTGCTGGAAGACGCCCAACGCGCGCTAGATCGCGGCGCCACGATCTATGCGGAACTGGCAGGCTATGATTGCTCATCGGATGCGAGCCACATCACCAAACCGGACTCCAGGGGTCAGGCGCGCACCATCGTCAATGCGTTAAAGGATGCCGGACTGCAGCCTGAAGAAATCGACTATGTGAACGCGCACGGGACTGCGACGCTTGCGGGAGACATAGAAGAGACGAAAGCCATCAAACAGGTTTTCGGCGCTCATGCTTACAAGATTCCAGTCAGCTCGACAAAATCCATGCACGGCCATCTGATGGGTGCTACCGGCGCTGTCGAGTTCATGGCCGCCGTGCTCGCACTGCGTCACAACGCCATTCCTCCCACCATCAACTTGCATCAGCCTGATCCGGAGTGCGACCTGGATTACGTTCCAAACCAGGGCAGAACCGGTGTGCCGCTCAACACCGTGATGTCCAATTCATTCGCATTCGGCGGCACGAATGCGGTACTCATCGCCCGCCGCTTCGTGGCCTAGCACACCTTACTCAAATCATGCGCATGAAGGAATTCAATCTTTCCGCATGGGCTCTCAAACATCCGGCTCTGATGCTCTACACGCTGTGCGCGCTGCTTTTTGCCGGCATTCTTTCCTATACACAGCTGCCGCAAAATGAAGACCCCGAGTTCACCTTCAGGGTGATGAGCATCAAGCTGGACTGGCCGGGTGCGAGCGCAAGTGAAGTCGAACAGCAGCTCACCGTGCCTGTTGAAAGGGCATTGCAGCAAACCCCCTGGCTGGACAACCTCAGCAGCTACTCCAAGGCAGGTGAAGCGGGAATATACATTACGCTCAAGGACGCGATGCCCGCCGCACAACTTGAGCTCAGCTGGAACCAGGTTAGAAAAGAACTGGCGGACATGCGCCTGCCTGATGGTGCTGCAGCGCCTGTGATCAACGATCATTTCGGACAGACCTACTCGGCGATCTATGCGCTCACTTCCCCTACGCTCGGCAATGCAGAACTCGCCAAACAGGCGCGAATTATGCGCGATGAATTGCTGGACGTTGCAAATGTCAGCCATGTCGAGCTGATCGGAATTCAGCCGGAAAAGGTATATATCGATTTACAAAACAACGCCGAACCCGGCATCAATCCCTGGCAAATCGCCTCTGCATTAAAAGCGCAGAATGAAATCGCCTCTGCCGGAGAAATCAACACTTATCTTGACGTGATACGGCCGCGCGTGGAAGGTCATTTCGATTCCGTCAAAAGCATACAGGACTTCTCCATTCAAGCAGAGGGAGTGAACTATCGACTGAATGATGTCAGCCGGGTTTATCGTGCCTACGCCGATCCCGCCACCTTCAAAATGCGCACCATGGGGCAGGAAGCGGTCGGCATTGCCATCGCTCTGTCCCAACAAGGCAATGTCACCCAGCTAGGCAAGGATCTCGAACAGCAATTTGCACGCATCAAAAAACGATTGCCCGCGGGAATAGAGCTTCGCCAGATATCCGATCAGTCCCAGGTCGTCAAGAAATCCATCTCCGAATTCATGCAGGCGCTGCTCGAGGCATTTGCGATCGTTCTGGCGGTGAGCCTTTTGAGCCTGGGCCCCCGCGCGGGCCTGGTGGCGGGGCTGTCCATTCCGCTGGTGCTGGCAGGAACTTTTTTGCTGATGCGCGTGTTCGGCATCGACCTGCAACGCGTATCCCTGGGCGCATTGATCATCGCGCTGGGGCTCCTGGTGGACGATGCAATGATCGCGGTGGAGATGATGAAAGTCAAGCTGGAACAGGGATACAGCAAACTGCATGCCGCGACCTTCGCCTATACCAACACCGCATGGCCCATGCTGACAGGCACGCTGATCACCGCAGCCGCTTTTTTGCCAGTGGGCCTTGCGAAGTCTTCTGCCGGCGAGTATACCTTTTCCATTTCAGTCGTCGTGACCATGGCCCTGTTGGTCTCCTGGCTGGTTGCGGTGATCTATATCCCGTTCGTCGGCTTTCATCTGTTGAAGAGAAACATGCAGCCGCTCGACGATCACTACCGCAGCGGTTTCTACCTGCGTTTCAGACGGATGATTGAATGGTGCCTGGACTACAGAAAGAGCGTGATCGCGCTCACACTCTTTGCCTTTGCGCTGGCTGTCGCGGGTTTTTCCAGGCTGCAGCAGGATTTCTTTCCCCCGTCTGAACGCACGGAACTGCTGATGGACATATGGCTGCCAGAGGGCACCAGCTTTTCCACCACGGAGAGACTGACCATCGGCCTCGAACAGGACTTGATGAACGATCCCAACATCGTCAACTACACGAGTTACATCGGCGGCAACACGCCCAGATTCTATCTGCCGCTTGAACTTGGGCTGCCTGCTTCCAATTATGCACAAATCGTGATCAACACCCGCGACATCAGATCGCGCGAGGCCGTGCTCAAACGCATACGCGTCTTGCTAGACAAGGATTATGCGGCGATGGGCATACGCATCTCGAGGCTTGAAAACGGCCCGCCAGTTGGATTTCCGATACAGTTCAACGTGACCGGAAAAGACCCCGAAAAACTGCGCGGCATCGCAAAAGAAATCGCCGCCGTCGTCAGAAAAAATCCCCACACCAAGAACGTCAACCAGGATTCCAGCGAAAAAATCCGCATCCTCAATGTAACGCTTGATCCGCAGCATCTTGAGCCCGGCTTTTCATCGGGCATGGTTTCCAGAAATCTGCGCATGCTCTTGTCAGGACTTCCCGTCACGACGCTAAACGAAAATCAAAATCACATCGAAGTCGTCGAGCGCGCCGACCAACGCGACGACCCCGATGCAATAGGACAGCTTCATATTTATGCCGGCCAGGGAAAATCCGCGCCCCTCAATCAGATTGCCAGGGTCAGCGAATCGGAGGAGGAAGGCATCATCTGGCACATGAATCGCATGCCGGTGGTGACTGTGCGCGCCGACGTTCCAGACCATGTTTCAGCACCGGACGTGAGCATGGAAATCGACCGGCAGCTCGCCGCGATTCGCGCATCCCTGCCGGAGGGTTATCGCATCGAAATGGGCGGCGCAATGGAAGACAGCAATCAGGCACAGAACTCCATCATTGCAATCTTGCCGCTGATGGGCTTCATCATCCTGACGCTGTTGATATTCCAGCTGAAAAAATTCAAACCGGTTGCGCTGGCCCTGTTCAGCGCACCGCTGGGCATCATCGGCGTGACTGCAACCCTGCTCGCATTTCGCGTACCATTCGGATTCGTTGCAATGCTGGGCACCATCTCCCTGTCCGGCATGATCATGCGCAACTCGATCATCCTGCTCGATCAGATCAGTCAGAACGCAGAGATGGGATCATGGGATGCCATCGTCGAATCCACCGTGCGCCGCCTCCGCCCCATCGTGCTGACAGCAGCCGCCGCAATCCTGGCGATGATCCCTTTGACGCACAGCGTTTTCTGGGGGCCGATGGCTGTTGCCATAATGGGCGGTCTGCTCATCGCAACGTTTTTGACGCTGTTTTTTCTGCCCGCGCTGTATGCGCTGTGGTACAAAGCCGTGCGGCCTGACGGGAAAGCGCCCAACTGACATGCTCTCTTACGTGTTCTGATGCATGGCCTATCCGGGCTTGCAGTGCTGCGACCAGCGCCGCACTCCTGGGCGCATTCCCCATCGCCACAGCGATGTTGCGCAGCCATTGTTCATGGCCGATGCGATAAATCGCACTGCCTGCCAGTTTTTCCCGGAATGCATTTTCATCCCAGGCGAACAACTCCACGAGGCTTGCATCATCCAATCCATTGCGCACTGAAAAATCAGGCTCCGATGTCATCCTGGCAAAACGATTCCAGGGACACACCAGCTGGCAATCATCACAACCGTATATACGATTTCCAATCAGCGGGCGCAACGCGATCGGAATGCTACCCTTGAGCTCAATGGTGAGATAGGAAATGCAACGCCTCGCATCCAGCCGATAAGGTGCGATAATAGCCTGTGTCGGACAAACCTCGATGCAACGCGTGCAACTTCCGCAATGCGCACTCTTGGGTTGATCCACTGGCAGCGGCAGATTGGTGTAAATTTCGCCCAGAAAAAAAAATGATCCCGCATCCTGCGACAACAACAGCGTGTGTTTGCCGCGCCATCCCAGTCCGGATTTTATGGCCAGCTCCACTTCCATCACCGGCGCGCTGTCGACAAAAACTCGTCCCTCGAAATCCGCCACGGCAAGACGTATTCTCTCGGCCAGTTGTGCAAGGCGCCTGCGCAAGAGCTTATGGTAATCACGGCCCAGCGCATAACGCGAAACAAAGGCAGACTCGCCATGACCCAGCACCTCCCAGCTGTCTCTCGCCCCGGACGGCAGATAATCCATGCGCACGCTGATCACGCACAGCGTGCCAGCCAGCAAATCCGCCGGACGGCTGCGCTTTGTGCCATGTTTTGCCATATAATCCATCTGCCCATGAAAACCTTGCCCCAGCCAGTTTAAAAGACCGGTTTCAGCCTCTGCAAGATCGGTATTTGCAATACCCGCGGCCTGGAAACCGAGTTCATGCGCCCAGTCTCGTATGTTTTCGGCAAGTTTTTCATACCGCCCAGATTGAGGAATGACATTTTGCATGACCACGATGATAGCCGAATCACCCTTGCCCTCGCTGATGAAAATGCAACCCTGGCGTTGGCAAAACGTCTGGCAGCACGACTCGAACCCGGCATGGTCATTCATCTCAATGGCGATCTGGGTGCAGGGAAGACTAGCCTGGTGCGCGGAGTTTTGAATGCATTGGGCCACACAGGCCATGTAAAGAGTCCGACCTATACCCTGCTCGAACCCTACCATGTCGGCGGGTTGGACTTGCGCCACTTTGATCTGTATCGCCTGCAGGACGAGGATGAATGGGAGCAGGCGGGATTCCGCGATGAATTCAACGGCAACAATATTCTTTTCATCGAATGGCCAGAAAAAGCGCCCGTTCCTCCGGCCGACATCGCGATCGATCTCGTCATTTTGCAACAGGGGCGCCGTGCTATCATTCATGGCAACACCGCGATAGGAAAAACATGTCTAGAATCGCTATGAAAGAGTCCTTCATTCATCGCCTTTACCAGACGATATTGGTGGCCATGTTTGGCCTGTGGCTCACCCCATCGCTGGCTGCCATTCCGATCACGGCCACGCGCATCTGGCCTGCACAGGAATACACGCGGCTGACCCTGGAGTCAAAGCAGCCCATCCACCACCATATGTTCTCCGTGGAGAATCCGGACCGCCTGGTCATAGACCTTGAAGATGTTGCGCTCGACGATACGTTAAGCGGCCTCACCGGCAAGATAGACGGCCATGATCCCTATATCCAGAGCATCCGCATAGGCCATTACAAACCCGGCGTCGTACGCCTGGTGCTCGATCTCAAGGGCCAGGTCAAGCCGCAGTTGTTCGATCTCGACCCCGTGGGCGAATATGGCTACCGCCTGGTGCTTGATGTCTATCCTGCGGTGCCGGCAGACCCCTTGATGGCGCTGATAGGCCATGAGAAGAACATCCCCGCCTCTGCACCCGTTGCCGAAATACCTCCCGACCAATTTGCCGGCAATGCCGATGGCAAAGCGGCTGCGCCGCAGCCAGAACCGCAAGCAAGAACACTCGTGATCGCAATCGATGCGGGGCACGGCGGCGAAGATCCCGGTGCCAGGGGCAGCCGGGGCTCTCATGAGAAGGACATCACGCTGGCGATAGCTCGCCGCCTTTGCGCGCTGGTGAACGACACGCCCAACATGCACGGCCTGCTGATACGCGATGGAGATTACTTCATTCCATTGGGTGGTCGTGTTGCGAAGGCGCGCCAAGCCAAAGCCGACTTGTTCGTCTCCATACACGCCGATGCGTTCATCAGACCCGATGCGCACGGCTCATCGGTTTTCGCACTTTCCGAACATGGCGCAACCAGCAGTGCTGCACGCTGGCTGGCCAAGAAGGAAAACGAGGCCGATCTGATTGGCGGCGTCAACATCGCGGTGAAAGACCCCTATCTTGCCCGCACTTTGCTCGATCTTTCGCAGACTGCGACCATCACGGACAGCCTGAGACTCGCCAAGCAGGTGCTGGGAGAATTGAACGACATCAATGACCTGCACAGCGGACATGTGGACCAGGCCGGATTCGCCGTGCTCAAGTCTCCAGACATTCCGTCGATACTTGTGGAGACTGCTTTTATCAGCAACCCCAGTGAAGAAACGCGCCTGAACGACAAGAGTTACCAGCTGAAATTGGCCAACGCCATTCTGGATGGCATCAAGCGTTACCTCGCGCAAAATCCCGCATTGTCCAAACGCAATATTGCGCAGACGCCATGAATCCCAAGTTGCTCAGGATATTGGGCGGTTCGGCCGAACGTTATCCTCATGCGCTCGAAGAAAAATTTCCCCGTATCCTGAACATGATCATGTCCCTATGGGACAAGGATGAGATCGACGAATATCTCATGGAACTGATGGTCAGCAAACGCCCCAACCGCGCCGGCTTCCCGCCCGATGTCGCGGCAGACATCATGCACTTAAGCATGATTCACGCGATGCAGGGAAGTTCGCCCCAACACGAGGATGTCTGGAATGAGACCGCAGCCGAGTCATCTGAAGGCGCGATGGCGCAAAGAAATGACAACTGGCCAGAGCCCGGAGTTCATGTCAGAAGCGAGCTTAAAAAACTCGGCATCGACTGCTCGCCTGAAGGTTTTTTTGAGTCGGTTCAGACTGGCCATGAGGCGGCAGTCAAACTGTTTTTTGAAGCGAAAGTGGGCACCGAACTGCGCAACAAGCGCGGTTACACACCGCTCATCGCTGCCGGATTTTACGGCCATGACGGCGTTCTCGACTTGCTGCTCCATAAGAATTGCGATGTGAACGCCCAGGATAGCGAAGGAAACACTACCTTGCACTGGGCATCGTTTAACGGGCATAGTTCAAGCGTTATGCGCCTCATCGGACACCATGCAAAAATCGACATACAGAACGACTCCGGCCATACCCCGCTGATGCAGGCAACTGCGCACAATCATCGGGACATCGTCGCACGCCTGATCGCAGCCGGAGCAAATCCGGATATCACTGCCGACGACGGATATACGGCGCTGCATCAGGCTGCCGCTTTGGGCCACCTCGAAATCGTCAAATCGCTGCTTGCGCACGGCGCAGCCAAAAATCTTCGCGCAATCGATCAGAACACGCCCTGCACGCTGGCCGCCAAAAACGGCAAGACAGAGGTGCTCAAACTGCTAGATCAGCCCGCATAGAGCGGATTGTCCGGATCCAGTTTCCTTCCCATTTCGGCCGCTTCGTTGAACGCTGCAATATCCCCGGAAAGCTGCAGCTGCTTGGTTGTCTTTTCGAAGCTTGATTTGTCGCTGCGTTTTTCATAGAGCTTCAGCAACGCAAGATATCCGTATGCGTTGTTCGGATTGATCCCGATCGCCTTAAGCAGTGCTGCTTCCGCCAGATCGTCATTGCCGGCACGCAAATGCTTATTGGCCTCCATCAAGACGGTATATTCCGGCGGCACTATGGATTGTCCCTTTTGCTCACTGCCTGCCGCGGATCGTTCAGCCTTGTCGGATTTCAATGGAACAGGCTGCTTCAAAGACAGCGAAACAGCCGGCTCCTGTTCTTGCATCACGTCAGATTCAGCTGCAGAGGCCATGCCGATTTCGTTGCCATGCAAATCATCAAACGTGCCAGGCTTTGATCCTTGCATGCGACGGCGAAACCAGAACAGACAAGACACAACCGTTAAAAGGGAAGCAAGCGTTACAACGGGCTTTCTCCATCCCTCCAAAGGCTGCAAGACAGGTGCAACCTTGGGTTTGTTCATCTCGTTTCCAGCGATTGCATGCAATGTGGCGCTGCTGACCGGAACCGGGCTCACAGCGCTTGCAGCCATTACAGCCGACACAGCAGCAGGTACCGCACTCACGGCGCTTGCAGCAGATCCCATATCCGTTGCGGTCTTGCCCGTCTGTTTCTCTTTCAAATCCTTGATCACCATCTGCATTTCGCCAATCTGGACCTTGAGGTCATCGAGCAGTTTTTCCTTGGCGATCAGCTCTTCCTGCAACGCATCGCTGTTTGTGTTGGCAGGCATAGAAGGATCATATTTGGAAATCGACAGCGACATGGAAAGCTTCATCTGACGATGATCATCCGGCAGGCTTCTGACTGTCATCGCCTTGTGATGATGCTTCTTGTGAGGTGTCACAGCCTTGGCCGGCTCACCCATCGGCGCAGCCGATTTGACGGCTGCAGGCTGCACCACTTCCACAGGCGCCTGTCGCACCTCTTCATTTGATTCCACTGGCAGACTGGGTGCGGGATCGAGCAGAACAGTATATGACTTGACGAGTTTTCCGGCGGCAGACGTGGTTTCAATCAACAGATCGACGAAAGGATCAACCACCGGGCGCAGCGATGTCACCTGTATATAGGTTGGTTTACCCGGCTCGCTGACCAGTTGGAAGCGGAACTTATGATTGTCGGGATATATCAGGCCAAGATTCTTATAATCCTGCCTGTCAGCCAGACGCACTTTGAATTGCTGCGCGTCGCCATCATTCAGATCGAGGATGGCGACCCTGGCGTTAAGCGGCCGACCCAGGGCGCTGTCTACCTGAATATCATCCCCAAGCACCAGCGCGTTGGCATCCGCCATAAAAACAGCAGCCATAACCAACGCCCATAGCTGCTGAATAATCCCCCCGTAATGCATCTTCCCGTTTTTCATTATGATGAACTATTTATTGTTTCGGCATTGTAAACACATTTTACAGCTTTATGTCCCTTTCAGGCAGAGACATAAGAGATGCGATCCTCCTGCTCTAACCAAAATAGTTTTTCGCCAAACCGACTCAAACAGAAAACACCCCGGTTGAGAGATAGCGGTCTCCCCTGTCGCAGACGATAAATACGATCACGGCATTCTCCATCTGCCGCGAGATGCGCAATGCAACGCTTAACGCGCCGCCGGACGAGATGCCGCAGAATATGCCTTCTTCATGCGCCAGCCTGCGCGCCATCTCTTCCGCATCCACCTGACTCACAAGCTCTATGCTGTCAACATTGCCGGCATGATAGATCGCTGGCAGATATGCCTGCTGCCATTTGCGTATGCCGGGAATCTGCGCGCCTTCATCGGGCTGCACCCCGATGACCTGTATCGCCGGATTATTTTCCTTGAAGTATCGCGCGCAACCCATAATGGTTCCGGTCGTGCCCATGCTGCTGACGAAGTGAGTAAGGCGGCCGCCCGTATCGCGCCAGATTTCCGGCGCGGTGCTTTCATAATGCGCGAGCGGATTGTCAGGGTTCGAAAACTGATCCAGGATGATGCCCTGCCCGGCATTTTTCATCGCCTTTGCGGTATCGCGCGCGAGCTCCATACCGCCTTCCTTAGCCGTCAGTACCAGCTCCGCACCAAATACGCGCATGCTCTGGCGGCGTTCCATGCTCTGATTTTCCGGCATCACCAATATCATCCGGTATCCCTTGACGGCCGCGGCCATCGCCAGCGCAATGCCGGTATTGCCGCTGGTCGCCTCGATCAGGGTGTCTCCGGGCTTGATCTCTCCGCGTTGCTCGGCATGGGCGATCATCGAAAATGCCGGCCTGTCTTTCACAGAACCCGCAGGATTATTGCCCTCGAGTTTGGCCAACACCACATTGCTTGTATTGCCCGGAATGCGCTTTAATCGCACCAACGGCGTATTGCCCACGAAATCTTCTATGAATGAATACATAGCCTAGTCTTATTTTTTCAGAAGATGCCAAACTGCCAAGTTGAAAAACCGCAGGATCATCCATGCGAACCCGCAACACCATGCAGTTGAGTTTACCTCATTGCTCGCCTGCTGCGCGATCCGGCACAACCATCGCCATCGCCTGGTCCAGCGGTATGTGCAGCAGCTCGCTCAACGACTTGTAGTCATCCGGCAATGCCGCATCGTCCCAGCCATTCGCGGAATGTCGGGCAAGATTGACCGCAACGGTGACATTGCGCACGCGCAGCAAATTGGCGCTGGCATCATTCATCAGCGTGATCAGCAACTCCGGCAATCCCCATTGCACCACCAGCTCCTTTTGCAACTCGGCCAGCGCAAAACCCAGCACCTGTTTTTGCGCATCGCGGCTGCGCAAAGTCTTGTCCTGCTTCTGAAGTTTGCGTATCTCCAACATGGCTTCAGGAGAAAAACACCACATCAGTATCTCGGCAATATCGTGCAGCAGCGCTGCGACCCGCACCTCCTCGAAGCGCAAGTCCTTCAACTGCACCGCCCAGTCGAACGCATATTCGGAAGCTCGGTGCGAGCGATGCAAGAGACGCAACAAGGGCGGCAACGCGATGGCATGCGGTTTCAACTGGTCTTCAATCAGAAGCTCAGGCATCACCTTCTTGAAAAATTGCTCTGTACCCAGCATCAGCAAGGCCTGTTCGACCTGGACGAGTTCCGTGGTCTGCACCTTGCGCTTATGCTCCTGCAGATATCGCAGCAGCTTGACGGTCATCACGGGGTCCTGCTTGATCGCATTGGCGATGGAATGCGCAGTCAGCCGGCTCTCATCCTCGCGCAACGAGACAAGATCGCGCACAGTATGTTTCAAAACGGGCAATTCGCTTTTGCTAAGCTTGTATACCCACCCGTTTAAATCTTTATCATCCATCACTGCACCCCCTACCAGTCACAAAACCCGAATCAGCTTCTGCCCCCCTGCACAGCAAGCGTGCCTGTGCGCCCCTCGATTTCGCGCATCAACACTTCATGCCTTGGCAAGTCCCCCAATCCTTGCAGATATTGCTGCATGGACACGAGCTCATAGCCCTGCGCCTGCCACCCCTGCAGCAGCTTTTCGAAGACCGGCATCCACTTGCCGCCTTCGAGCTCCGCATGCAGAGTATAAACATGATCCGTCCCAGACTCGGTCAACTGCAAGAGATGATCTGCGACATTCTCCACGGTGATGCCATCCCGATTGATCAGTTCGTCCAGTGTCGGCAAAGTCGTGGGTAACTGCGGGCAGGCGACGATCTCCGCCTGCCAGGTCGGGATGAAAGGATGCGTGCCTCGCGTATCCGAACAATAGTCAAAACCCATGCGCTGCATGAGGCGCAGCGCATGCCGGTTCATCTGCCAGCCGGCCGCCGCATGCGCATGCGGCGGCTCACCGAAAATCTCCTCGTAGCGGTTGACTGTACGCTGCAACTCCCGCTCTGTCCACATTGGATCCTCATTTCCAACATTGGCATGCCAGCGAAGATGGTCGAAGCAATGTATGACCACGTCCACGCCGGCATCACGCACCCCACGCATGATGTCCGCGCAGCGTTTCCCGATGTCCGGCGACGGCAACAAGGTGCCATACAGCAGCGTTTTGATGCCGTAGTGCTCCAGCACCGAAGTGCGCGAGACCTTTCCGATGAAGCCAGGGCGAAAAACCCGTTTGATCGCGCGCCCGGTATGATCTGGACCCAGCGAAAAGAAAAAGGTAGCCTGCGCATGATGGCGTTGCAGCACATCGACCAGACGCGGCACTCCCTCCTTCGTTCCGCGATAGGTGTCCACATGAACCTGCAGCGCGAGCTTCTTCATAAGCAAAATTCAGGATTCAAGAATCTCGTGCACCAGATTTTAACCGACTCCTGCACCCTCGCTCCCGATCCTAATCCATCAGTTTGCGCGCTTCGGCTACCTGGCTTCGGTATGCATCGAAGATGTTGCGCAGGGTATCGGCCATCGTGACGGCGGGTTTCCAGTTCAGCTCTTCACAGGTATTGGTGATCTTGGGAACACGGTTTTGCACATCCTGATATCCCTTGCCGTAATAGGCCGCAGAAGTGGTCTCGACGATCTTCACCTGCTGCGCCGATTCGCTGTACTCAGGATATTCCCTGGCCAGCTTCAGCATCATGTCGGCCAGATCGCGGATTGCAAAATTATTCGACGGATTGCCGATGTTGTAGATCTTGCCAGTGGCAATGCCGTCCTTGTTCTCGATGATCTTCATCAGTGCGGAAATACCATCGTCGATATAGGTGAACGCGCGCTTCTGATAACCGCCGTCCACCAGGCTGATGTTCTCTCCGCGCACGATATGTCCCAGAAATTGCGTGACCACGCGCGAGCTGCCCTCCTTAGGCGTATGGATCGAATCGAGC
>VFSW01003772.1_pt1 | contig 22708 bp, 20 predicted proteins | sample 5358111 | NCBI WGS metagenome assembly VFSW01 (sample SAMN11554181, study PRJNA540505) | mine drainage metagenome | isolation source: sediment from site ElyBrook_90M | place: USA: Ely Copper Mine, Vershire, VT | collected 2017 | reverse complement strand
GTTCGGGGTTCGAGGTTCGAGGTGCAGGGGACGAGGGTGGGGTAGGCGGCGGCGATGTGGAGGGGTGGATTGCGGCGCTGCGGGGGTTGATGTGGCGCGATGCGGGGCTGCTGCGGGATGCGGCGGGATTGCGACGGGCGCAGGCAGGTTTGGCGGCGCTGCGGGCAACCCAGCCGACAGGGCTGGCACGGAGGGCTTTGGAGGCCCGCAACCTGCTCACGGTGGCAGAGGTGATTGTGTTGGCGGCGTTGGGTCGGGAAGAGAGTCGTGGGGCGCACTATCGGATGGATTTTCCCGAAAGAGAGGCTGTGGCGCGGCACTCGGCTGTGCGGCAGGGGGATCTGCGGTTTATGGCGTAGGCGCGCGCGGGGCGAAGAGCGATGCGCCGAACGGTATCGCAAGCAGGGCGAGGATGACGGCGAGCGAAGAGGCGGGGCCGATCTCGATCCAGCGAGCGGCGAGCATCTTGAGTGCGGCGAAGCCGAGGACCGCGGCCAGACCGTAGTGCAGGAAGCGCAGGCGAGAGAGCGCTCCGATCAAAAGGAAGTAGAGCGAGCGGAGTCCCATGACGGCCATGATGTTTGAGGTGTAGGCGAGGAACGGGTGGCGGGTGATGGAGAGGACGGCGGGGATGGAGTCAAGGGCGAAGACGATGTCGGAGAGTTCGATGGCGATGAGCGCGAGCAGCAGCAGAGTCGCGGTGGGGCGACCCTCTTCACGGACGACGAAGCGGTCCTGACGCGGGCTGATGGGATGCAGGCGGGTGAGCCAGAGGAGCCAGCGGGGCGTGGTGGCGGGCTGATCCGTTCCATCGGGGAAGAGCAGGCGGACGGCGGCGATCAGCAGGACTGCGGCAAAGACGTAAGGGACCCATACAAAGTGGGCGAGCAGCGTGACACCGCCGACGATAAAGAGGCCGCGCAGCAGGATTGCGCCTGCAACTCCCCAGAAGAGGACGCGGGGTTGCTGGGCCGGCCCGATCTGGAAGAGGCGGAAGAGCAGCAGGAAGACGAAGAGATTGTCGATGGAGAGCGACTCTTCGATGACGTAGCCGGAGAGATACTGGACGGACGCGGTGGGGCCGAGCGAGTGGTGGAGGAAGACGGCGAGTGCGAGTGCCGTGGCGATCCAGAGCGCTGTGGCGGCCAGCGCGGTGCGCTGCGGCGGCCGGCCGAGGCGGGACTGGCGGCGGGAGTAGAGCCGCTCGGCGGCGAGCAGCAGGAGCAGCGCGAGGTGGAAGCCGATCCAGTCGGAGATGGGCGTGGCAGGCACGACTCGATGCTATCGTACGCGGCCACTCATCGCATCCGACTAGAACGCAATGAATGAGACATAGAGGTGACGTGCCCAGGTCTCGAAATCGAGATCTGGCGCACCCGGCGGGATCGCCGCTCGGAGCGTGCCGCACGTGACATGCGTCACATCGAAAGTGAGTCCGGTCTATGTAGTGTAGCTATACGCGAGTCGACGGGAGCGTTCAGCCGATCGTTGCGCCATCGCTCGTGTTGGACAACGGACCGATTGCATTTCAGCATCGGAGTTCTCAAGAGACAACCTTCCCGAGGAGTAACGACGACGATGAAAACAACACACATGCGTCAGGAGATCATTCACGGGAACTCATGGCGGAGGGCGATGGCGGTCTGCTCCTTCGTTGCCCTCGCGGGAATGTTGACTGCTTGTGGCGGCGGCAGCGCGGCAAATTCCTCCTCTTCGGCCATGACCGCGGTCCAGGTGAACATGGGCGACGCGCCCGCGGACTGGATGCTCGCATTTTCCATGAACATCAGTTCCATGTCGCTGATTGGAAGCAATGGGGCGGCGACCGTCGTTTCTTCCTCGACGCCGATGGAGATGTTGCACCTGATGGGCACGATGCAGCCGCTGGCGATGGTTTCCGCGCCCCAGGGAACATATACTGGCGCATCGATCACCATTGGCTCGGCGGCTGTGATGTATATGGACCCGACAACGAAAGCCCCGGTGCAGCAGACGATCCCAGGCCCGATTACCACAACGGTGAACTTCAGCAGCCCGATCACGGTTGGATCGACGCCGATGGCCATGGGCTTCGATCTGGATCTGGCGAATTCCGTTACGTTGGGTTCCGGCGGCAGTCTGAGCATGAATCCGGTGTTCCATGTGACCACGGGCATGCAGGGCTCAGGCAGCCCGCTCGACCCATCCAGCGGCGGCATTCAGCAGATGATGGGAACTGTGTCGGGCGTCTCGGGAAGTTCGTTCACGATGACCTCGATGCAGGCCGCGCAGACCTTCACCTTTGCGACCAACTCGTCGACGACATTCGACGGCGCCAGCATGAGTATGATGTCGAGCGGGATGCTCGTGGTGGTGGATGCCACCCTTCAGTCCGACGGTTCATTGATGGCGACCAAGGTCCAGTCGATGATGAACACCGGCGGCGTGATGGGCGGAGGCATCGTCACCGCGGTGACCGGACAGCCGGCGACGGCGCTCACGATGGTGATGCAAAACGGCGCTGGCACCGGCATGATGTCGTCCTACTTCGCGGCTGGAGCGACGGCCAGCATGAGCGGAAGCACGACGTATGCGATCGACGAAGACAACGTGGAGATGTCCGGACTGCCCTTCACGCCAGTGTTTGACGCCAGCCACATCTATGCAGGGCAGAGCGTGATGCCGATCAGCTCCGGCGGCATGACGGTCGGCGGCATGGGCGGGGGGATGATGGGCGGTAGCCCGATGGCAGGAACCATTACGGCATCGGAGGTTGAATTGCAGCCGCAGGGGGTGAGCGGCACATCCGCGAGTGCGATCAGCGGTGGCGTGAGTAGCAGCTTCACCATGACTCTGCCGTCGGACTCTGCCTTCACCACCCTGACCGGCGCTACCAGCGTGACTGTATTCCAGCAGCCGCAGACGACTGTTTCCGGTACGTCACCGATTGCAGGCGGCGCATCCGTACATGTCTTCGGGCTGCTGTTTTACGACGGCGGACTATGGAAGATGGTGGCGGCCAGGATCGGCGCAGAATAACCACTTTTTCCTGGAATTTCCGCGGACGCAACGGCTTGCAGCACATGACGCCGGTCACAGACTACGGTGTGCCGCGTTCAGCATTATGGGACATCAAACATGAACTGCATTGCCAAAGTCGTCGCAAGGGTTGCGGTCCTTCTCATCGGACTCAATCCGTTGATTGTTTCGGGGGCCTGCGGCCTGGGCACTCAATCGGCTGGGTGCTGCGGGCCTCATTGTCCGATGAAGGCAATGGCGCGTATGGAGGAAATGCAGCGTGGTGCCGAAGTCAAGACAGACGTGCCCCCTTGCTGCAATGTTTCCTTCCCGTCCCACTCACCGGAAGCGATTCTGGAAACGACTGTGCAGTCGCCGGACCTTCAGGGGCCAAGCGACATTGTGGTTGACCCGTACCCCGCGCTCACCGGCGCAAGAACCGGAGACGCAACATTGCGAGCCGAGCGGATTCCGCATCGACCTCGAGCCTCGCTCTGTATATTCCTAATTTAGACTCCAGCTCAAATCCTCACTTGCATCTTTGCGATCTGCATCCAGTGCCGTTGCAGGTATACAGAGAATTGCCTTGCGATGCCTATTTGGGATGTGCCGGAACTCATTCGGCAGCGGCGGTCGATGTCCAACATACGCCTGGACCAGATCGCCACGCCATGGTTATCGGTTGGGCTGGCAACGCGCAAATCAAAAAAATCCATGCCCACCAGATGGCGCACCCTACTCCCGCCCGTGAGCGGAAAAGGAGCTCGTTGTGATTTCAAGAAGTCGTCGTGACTCTCTACTCTTCGTCACTGTCTCGTTATTGGCAGTCATTCTTCCGCGTCAGGCGTTCGCTGTCCCTCAATTTGCCAGGAGGTACAACCTCAACTGCTATGCGTGCCACACAATTGCGCCCGTCCTCAACGAACAAGGCTACATGTTCAAGAGGTTGGGGCATCACCTGCCGCCTTCTCTGGAAGCGACGGAAAATGTGCAACGCATTCTGGATATTGTGAAGAAGGAACCCGAATGGTCGCTCACGAACAATGCGTCGCTGGCGGTTTCAGACTTCAGTTATTCCGTGCAACGCACCGTCCAGCAAGGTCAGGATCCGTCGTCGACCGGTGCCATTCAGGTGGGCTCGTGGAATGCGTACTTCGGGGGGTGGATTCCCAACACAAACTTCTTCTACTACTCGGAGTTCGACATCGTGACTGGAGGGCAAACGAGTCCCAATATGCCTAACGCCCACATCGGATATGTCGGCGGGACGGCCAAGAGCAGTTGGTACGGCATCGTGGGGAGGGAGCATCTTCAAGTGTCGGAGGGGACCCGCGCCGCCCAGATCTACAGTCTGTTGCCCAACTCCGCGCTGATCTTCGAGAACATGGGGCCCACAAATTTCATCCTCGACCAGTCGCCAGTAGGCGCTGAAGTTGGGTACACGTGGGCATCGTCGAAGTACAAGGACGTTTTCGGCGTCAACATGAAAGTGACCGACGGGGACAACGCGGACGGAAGCGAAATCCTCTCCTCTTCCAGCAAAAGCGGCAAGAATATGGATGTTTGGGCGGATGCCGATTGGTGGTATGCGCCGGAGAGCGGTGTCAGTTTCGTCACTTACCAGGGGAAGAAGGACCAGATCCAAAATTCGGGCCTTGTCAATCAATTCACCTACAACGCACGCATACGGCGTGAAGGCGTATTCGCCAACTACATGATCGGCCGCGACAAGATCGACTTACTGGGAGGCTATCTGCACGGCGATGACGATTGGGAGGATCCGGCCACGCAGGCTCCGGGAACATATTCGACCAACGGCGGCTATGGCGAGATTGACTATTACGTCTGCCGTGGGTTTGCGCTTGCCGGCAGGTATGACAGGCTCCAGCAAGCCGTGACCGGCGGTCTGCACCGAACCAATCAGGAGCAGTGGCAGGCAGGCGTCGAAAAGGCCTTCACACCCGAAGGCAACATTGTCGGACGCATCGCTGCCGGGAACTCCCATGGCATCGATCCAGTTGCCTTTACCGGCAGCGCGACAAGGACCTACGAAGCGGACATTCAGTTCAATTTTTAATCGGGAACTCGAGGAGAAAGCATTATGAGACAGATTGTTTTATGGCGAATGGCATTCGCATCGTTTCTGACTGCGCTTTTAGCATTCGGAGTATCGGCTATTGCGCAGCACGGCAGTCATCCCGATCCGGTGAAGATCGACATCGGCTCTTATCCGGCGGACATCCAAAGCGGCTACAAGGCGTTTGCCAACAAATGCTCCGAGTGTCACGGCCTGGATTCCAGTCTGAAGCAATCCCGCACGACCGAGGGATGGACTGAAGAGGTCCATCGGATGCAGGCAATGGCAAGCTCACACATCTACGATCGCGAAGCCGGTGCGATCGTCAAGTTTCTCGCTTATGACGAGTCTCACCGCAAAGCCGCGGCGCGCACGGCGGTCGGAACCGGGCCGGACAACTCCGCGGAGGCCACCGGAAAACAGTTGTTTGAATCGTACGACTGTTCGTCCTGCCATTCTGTCGCAGGCCAAGGAAATACAGCCGCTGCGCTCGATGGGATTGGAGGTAAAAGGACCGCGGCGGAGTTGAGGAAGCTCATCGTCTCGCCACCGCCAGGGAGCACGATGCCAGCGATGGATGTTCCCGACAGGGACCTCAACAGCATGGTCGCGTATCTGCTCACATTGAAGTGACCTTCACACTGTGGGGCGCGGGCAGGAGCCAGACGCTTCCGTCCGCGCCAACAACTGCGACGTGGCGGAGAAGGGATAAGGGAGAGGTTCAGTTAGTCCAGTCCGTAGGGGACTCGGAGGCTCGTTTTGACTTCGTGTCCGATGGCCCGCTCGACGAATTTGTTCCCGGTATCCAAACGCTGCATGGACGCGCTTCTGTCGTCAGGATCGAGGCCGAAGCCGGCGCTTAGGGCCGATCCGAAGAGATCGAGGCGCTGGACGTGAAACTCCCGGCAGAGTTTAACCAAATCGGATTGACGCTCGGCAATGACGGCATTCATCCTTACGTTTCCCCAGAGGTCTCAGAATATTACTACTGGGACTGAAAGCCCGGAAAACAGTCACCGCCAAAGACGAAATACGGGGATTCTTCGCTGTACTCAGAAGGACAAGGTTGCGGCATCGCTCAGGAGCAGAATGGCAAGCTCTAGTTTGCGGTGGTGGGTTTGGCGGAGGCGAGCTTTTCTTCGGCGCGGCGGGTGATGGCGTTGGCTTCGTCGTACTTGGCGGGGTCGTCGCCAGCCTCGTGCCATAGCTTCTCGCCCTGGGCCAGCTCCTGTTGGGCCTGAGCGGTGTCGATCTCGTTGGGATGCATTGCCGTCTCGGCCAGGATGGTGACGCGCTCGGGAAGCACCTCGACGAAGCCCCATGCGACGAAGAAGGTCTGGTCGCCGGAGGTGCCGCCGTGCAGGCGCACCTCTCCCGCGCCCAGTTCGGAGAGCAACGGGGCCGCTCCGTAGAGCGCCTCCATATATCCCGCGCTGGAGGGCAGCTCCACCGACACCGCGGTTGCATCCAACAGCAGCCGGTCGGGCGTCACCAATCGCACTGCCAACAGTCCCGAATTTGAAGTTGCTTCCGCCATCTCGATCTTGCCTTTACTCACAACTCACAACTAACAACCAACAACTGTCCTTACGCCGTCTGCTTCATCTTCTCGGCGGCGGCGAGGACGTCTTCGATGCCGCCCTTCAGGTAGAACGCCTGTTCGGGGATGGCGTCGTGCTTGCCTTCGATGATCTCCTTGAAGCTGCGCACCGTGTCGGCGACCTTGACGTACGCGCCGGGGATTCCGGTGAAGACCTCGGCGACGTGGAAGGGCTGGGAGAGGAAGCGCTGGACCTTGCGGGCGCGCGCGACCGTGGTTTTGTCCTCTTCGGAGAGCTCGTCGATGCCGAGGATGGCGATGATGTCCTGTAGGTCCTTGTAGCGCTGTAGGATTTTTTTGACGCCCTGGGCCACGTCGTAGTGCTCCTGGCCGACGATGCGCGGCGAGAGGATGCGCGAGGTGGAGGCCAGCGGGTCGACCGCCGGGTAGATCCCCAGCTCGGAGAGCGGGCGGGAGAGCACGGTGGTGGCGTCGAGGTGGGCGAAGGTGGTCGCGGGTGCGGGATCGGTGAGGTCGTCGGCGGGCACATAGACCGCCTGCACGGAGGTCACCGAGCCTTTCTTGGTGGAGGTGATGCGCTCCTGCAACTCGCCCATCTCGGTGGCGAGGTTGGGCTGGTAGCCGACGGCGGAGGGCATACGGCCAAGCAGCGTCGAGACCTCCGAACCGGCCTGCGTGAAGCGGAAGATGTTGTCGATGAAGAGCAGCGTGTCCGCGCCCTCCTCATCGCGGAAGTGTTCGGCGACGGTGAGGCCGGTGAGCGCAACTCGCAGGCGCGCTCCCGGAGGCTCGGTCATCTGGCCATAGATCAGCGTCGCCTTCGATTTGGAAAAATCTTTCAGGTCGATGACGCCGGACTCCTGAAACTCGATCCAGAGGTCGTTGCCCTCGCGGGTGCGTTCGCCGACACCGGCGAAGACCGAGAAGCCGCCGTGGTTGGTCGCCACATTGTTGATGAGTTCCTGAATGACGACGGTCTTGCCGACGCCCGCGCCGCCGAAGAGGCCGATCTTCCCACCCTTGAGGAAGGGCTGGATGAGGTCGATGACCTTGATGCCGGTCTCGAACATCTCCTCGCTGGTCGACTGCTCGTCGAATGCGGGCGCGGAGCGATGGATGGGACTATGGAACTGCGAGGTGATCGGCCCCAGCTCGTCGACCGGCTCGCCCAGCACGTTCATCACGCGCCCCAGGGTCCCGCGGCCCACGGGGATGGTGATGCCCGCGCCGGTGTCGATCGCCTTCATGCCGCGCACCATGCCCTCGGTGGCGACCATGGCGATGCAGCGCACGCGTCCCTCGCCCAGGTGTTGTTCTACCTCGACGATCACGCTCAGCGGCCTGGGAACATCGAAGCCGTCGCTGACAATGCGCAACGCCTGATAGATCGGCGGCATCGTCTTCTCTTCGAACTGCACATCAACGGCCGGTCCGCTGATTGAAATTACACGTCCAATATTTTCTGCCATAGTCTCTTCGTTCCTAAGTTCTTCGCAAGCTATAACACGAACTACAGCGCCGCAGCGCCGCTTACAATCTCGATAATTTCCTTGGTGATGGCCGCCTGACGGAGGCGGTTCATGGTGAGGCTGAGGCTGTCGATCAGTTCTCCCGCATTTTTGCTGGCTGCGTCGGTGGCGGTCATGCGCGCGGCGTGCTCGGCGGCGGCGGACTCCAGCAGCGCATGGAAGATCTGCGTCGACACATACTGCGGCATCAGGTTGCGGAACAACTGTTCCGGGGCCTGATCGTAGATGTAGTCCACCTCGGCGGTGCCAAACTTCCTTGCTTCCGACTGTGCCGCCTCGTCGTCCGGCTCGAAGACCGAGACGCCGGAGGCCTGTGCCGCTCGTGCCGCGGCCTCTTTCTGCTCCTCGGACATCTCTTCGGCCACGGTAATCTCCGACGATCCCAGCTTGCGGATGGGCAACAGCTTCTCCACCACCAGGCGCTGCGAGATCACGCTCTTGAACTCGTTGTAGACGATGTAGACCGAATCGATCTCCGCGCGCTGGTAGCGCTCGATGATCGAGTTCACCATCTGCAGCACCTCGTCGAACTCGACCCGCAGCAGCAATCCCGCGTGCTCGGCCACCACCTCCACTGGCTGCGCGCGATGGCGCAGGGTCTCGTAGTGGGTGGACTGGTCGTTGTCGTAGTGCTGCTCGGTCTTCTCGTAGTTTGCCGCCGCGATCTTCTTCTTGTAGAGCGCAACCGCCTTTTTACCCACTGGCTCCAGGTCGATGGTCTGGCCCAGGGCGCGTCGCTCGTCGATGAAGCGCTGCGCGGCCTTGCCGATGTTGGAGTTGAAGGCCCCGGCAAACCCCTTGTCGCCCGCAATCACAATCAGCAGTGCGTTCTTCTCTTCGCGTTCGAGCAGAAGCGGATGCAGAATCTCGCCCGTCTGCTCGTTGTAGAGGTCCGTCCGGCGCACCAGCGAGACCAGCACGCTTGCCAGCATCCGCGCGTAGGGACGCGCCCGCATGGCGCGGTCCTGGGCGCGGCGCAGCTTGGCCGCCGAGACCATCTTCATGGCCTTGGTGATCTGCCGCGTGTTCTTGACACTGCGGATGCGTCGTCGGAGATCGAGTACGTTCGCCATGGTTTACTTCGCCGTCGCCATCTCTTTCGCGCTTGCTTCCTGTGCGTCCTTCAAGTTCACCAGAAACGATTTTTTGAAGTCGTTGACCGCATCGGTCAGACGCTTCTTGATGTCGTCGTCGAGCGCCTTTTTGGTGGCAATATCGGTCAGGACCGTAGGCGCCGCGCTCTCCAGATACGGATAGAAGCCGTCCTCGAAGGCGCGCAGGTCGGGGACCTCGATGTCGTCGAGAAGTCCATTGACTCCGGCAAACAGAATGGCCACCTGTTTCTCCACGGTGAGCGGCTGGAACTGCGGCTGCTTGAGCAGCTCGGTGAGGCGCGCGCCGCGGTTCAACTGCTGCAACGTCACCTTGTCGAGATCGGAGCCGAACTGGGAGAACGCCGCCAACTCGCGGTACTGCGCCAGGTCGAGCTTCAACGTCGAACCGACCTGCTTGGTCGCCTTGATGGCCGCCGCGAACCCGACGCGCGAGACCGAAAGCCCCACGTTGACCGCGGGACGGACGCCGGAGTTGAAGAGGTCGGTCTCCAGAAAGATCTGGCCATCGGTAATCGAAATCACGTTGGTGGGGATGTACGCCGAGACGTCGCCCGCCTGGGTCTCGATGATGGGCAACGCGGTCAGGCTGCCGCCGCCTAGTTTGTCACTTACCTTTGCCGACCGCTCCAGCAGACGCGAATGCAGATAAAAGACATCGCCCGGATACGCCTCGCGGCCGGGCGGCCTGCGCAGCAGCAGCGAAATCTCGCGGTAGCTGACGGCGTGCTTGGAGAGATCGTCGTAGATGACCAGCGCGTGCCGTCCAGAATCGCGGAAGAACTCTCCCATCGCAGTGGCTGCGAACGGCGCCAGATACTGCATCGGCGCAGGCTCGGACGCGGTTGCCGCCACGATGATGGTGTAGGCCATCGCGCCGTGCTCTTCCAGCGTCTTGACAATCTGCGCGACGCTCGACCGCTTCTGCCCGATGGCGCAGTAGATGCAGATCAGGTTGTTCTTGGCCGAGTTGATGATGGTGTCGAGCGCAATCGCCGTCTTGCCGGTTTGCCGGTCGCCGATCAACAGCTCGCGCTGCCCGCGTCCGATGGGGATCATGGTGTCGATGGCCTTGATGCCGGTCGCCATTGCTTCGCGCACGCCCTGACGGTCGATGACGCCGGGGGCGATCCGCTCGACGGGCAGCCGCTGGTCGGTCGCAATCGGCCCCTTGTCGTCGATCGGTGCGCCCAGCGCGTCCACCACGCGCCCAATCAGGGCGTCGCCGACTGGCACCGACATAATGGTACCCGTGCGTTTTACCTCGTCGCCCTCTTTGATCTGGGTGTAGTCGCCCAGCAGCACGGCGCCCACCTCGGACTCATCCAGGTTCATGGCCAGACCGGCCACGCCGTGAGGGAACTCGATCAGCTCACCGGCCATCACCTTGTCCAGCCCATGCACGCGCGCAATTCCGTCGCCCAGCGAGATCACGGTGCCAACCTCATCCACCTGGATGCGCTGTTGGTAGTTCTCAATCTGCTGGCGGAGCAGCTCGGTTATCTCGTCTGCGTTGATCTTTGCCATGTCTCCCTAACCCTCAGTCCAAACCTGAATCCCGACAGTAAAATCCGAAGCTGTAGCCCTATGCATTCACCAATCTGTGTTTGAGCTGCTGCAACTGCGCGCGCAGCGATCCGTCATAGACCGTCGATCCGATCTCAACCACCGCTCCGCCCAGCAGGGTGGCGTCCTCCGCGTAACGGGCACGCACCTGCGCGCCAGCCAGCCTGGCAATCTGCGCCTCCAACTGCGCGCGGTCCTCGGCATTCAGCGGACGCGCGCTGGTGATCCGTGCCTCCGTCGCGCCCGCGTGCTGGTCCACTACTTGCTTGTACTCGGCCAGGATCTCGTCCAGCTCAGCCAGCCGCTGGTGCTCCAGAACCACCGCGATAAAGTTCCGCACCTGGGGAAACATCCCGACGCGCGCGGCAATCGCATCCAGGACCTTGAGCTTTCCGGCCATCTCGACCGAGGGGTTCTCCAGAACCTCGCGCAGATCGTTGCTTGCCGCAAGCGTCTGAACAAAGTCGCGCATCTGTTGCTGTGCGGCATTCGCGTCCAGCCGCGCCGACTCCGCAACCTCGGCAAAGGCGCGCGCGTAACGGGGAGCGACGCTGGCCATCAGTTCTGCCCCTTCTTGGAGTTGTCGCCAGCCAGCCGCTGGGCAAAGCCCTGCACCAGCAGCCGGTCCGTCTCCGCCGTGACCACCAGCTTGCGCGCCGCCTGCTCGATGGCCAGGCCCGCCGCATAACTCTGTAGTTGCTTCTGCGCATGGCCAGTGGCAGCCGCAATCTCCTGCTCCGCGGCTGCAAGAATCTTCTTCTGCTCGTCCTCGAGCGAGGCCTTGATGCTCTGCTCCGCCGCTAGCGAATCCTGCTCCGCATGGGCGCGCATCGCGGCGATCTCGCCATCCAGCTTGCCCAGCCGTTCTTCCACTCCACTGAGGCGCGCGCGCGCCTCTTCGGTCGCCGTCCGGGCATCCACCAGGTGCTTCTGGATCGCGGTGTTCCGCTCGCGAATCGTCTTCGGCAGGATCTTAACAAGGGCCCATGCGATCCCAAGCGCAAGCAGTACAAAGTTGCCAACGTCCGACAATACGGAGGCACGGTCGGTCCCGATGCCCAACTTCCTGCCCAACCAGGCCACGGAGGGCGACTTGAGATACACCTCGTCGCTGTCCTGTTCCTGCTGGTCTTTTTGCGGCGATTGCGCCTGCGACGCGCTTGCCGCCGCCGCAGGCTGCGTCGAACCAGCCGTCGCCTGCGCCTGGGCCGCGCGCAGAGGGAACCCTATCCCAAGCGCCGCCGTCAGCACCACCCCAATCAGAAGACTCCGCGCCCAGACTCTCTTCACTGCACCGCCTCCGGTCGAGTCTCGGACGGCATCACCGCACGCAGGACCTGTTCGCTCAACTCCGCACTCATTCCGTCGATCTGCTGGCGCGCCACGCCCACACTCTGCTCGATCTCCAGCTTAGCAACCTTCACCTTTTCGCCCGTCGACCTGCGCGCCTCGGCCAATGCCTGATCTCGCTCCGCGCGCCAGTGCTTCAGTCTGGCCTCGCGCGCCGCAAGCAGCTCTGCCCTGGCCCTGCGCAGTCCGTCTTCGTACTCCGCCGTCTTGGCCTCGGCCTGCGCAATCGCGCCGTGTGCCTGCTCCACCGCGCCCGTGGTCCGCGCGCGTCGTTCGGCCAGCACGCGGTCCAGAGGACGTCGCACCAGCAACCCATAGGCCGTCACCAGAAGCAGAAACAGGACCATTGTCGGCACAGAGCCGAGCACAAGTCCACCGAGTTGATTCAGTATGTCCATGATGGGGGCAGATGGAGAGCGACAAAACCCGTTGCACCGCAGCAACGGAGATTTCCTTCATACAGCTTGGGTACAGTTATTTCTAGCAAAGCGCGATCGACAGTGTCAAACCCAAGGAAACGATAATCGGCCTATTGGTTCGATATTCGCTCACTCTCCCTCGGATCGTCCGCGCAAAAAAATAGCCTTTGACAATCCCGTAAATCGGCCTAGACTTTAAATCACCACCAAGACCCGATGTCCTGGGTCGCACAGGCCGCGTGCATGGGGACACCACCTCCGCTCCCCGACAGGCGGCCTGTCCTGTTTAATCCCACTTCTTCACTGCCTCTTTATCTCTCCCTGTCGTTGCCATTGCCAACCACTGTTCCTACGCTGGCTCGCGGAACCTGCGGTAGCGTTCCAGCAGCGATGCCGGCCCGCGCGCTGTCAGGACGACGAGGTTGCCTTCAAAGCTCTTGTCGCGCAGCAGAGCGCCCGCCTCCAGCGCGGCCAGCGCTGCGCCCTCCGACTGCGGTATCCGCAGGCGCGCCTCCACCAGCGGGTCGGCCACCAGCGCCTTGTCGATGGCCGCAAGCAACTCATCCAGCCCCAGCTTGGTCAGTCCCGACACAGCCACCGCAACGGGCGCGTGGTGTGGCTTTGCGCCCGCGCCCCGCGCCAGTTCCGCGCGCTCGTCGCGCGGCAACAGGTCGATCTTGTTCATCACCTCGATCACCGGCTTGCCCTGCACGTCCAGCTCGCCCAGCACCTTCTCCACCTGCGCCTTCTGCTCGTCGCCGATCGCGCTGGATGCGTCGCGGACATGGAGCAGCACTTCGGCGCGTTCCACCTCTTCCAGCGTGGCGCGGAAGCTGGTGACCAGCGTGTGCGGCAGGTTGCGGATGAAGCCCACCGTGTCGGAGAGCAGAATCTTCCTTCGGCTGGGCAGTTGCAGTTGCTTCAGCTTCGGGTCGAGCGTGGCGAACATGCGCGCCGACTCGACCACTCCGGCCTCAGTCAGGGCATTGAACAGCGTGCTCTTGCCCGCGTTGGTGTAGCCCACCAGCGCGACCACAGGCATCGGGACGGCCTCTCGCCGCTGTCTCTGCTGGTGGCGGATGCGCCGCACCGACTCCAACTGCCGCTTGACATGGTCGATGCGCAGGTTGATCTTGCGGCGGTCGGTCTCCAGTTGGGTCTCGCCCGGCCCACGCGTCCCGATACCGCCGCCGAGCTGGCTCATCGCCTTGCCTCGCCCTGCCAACCGCGGCAGTTGATATTCGAGCTGCGCCAGCTCCACCTGCAACTGGCCCTCGCGGGTGCGCGCGTGGCGTGCAAAGATGTCCAGAATCAATTGCGTTCGGTCGATCACGCGACAGGGCAGCCTCTGCTCCAGGTTGCGCAACTGCGAGGGCGTCAGATCGTGGTCGAAGAGCACCACGTCTGCTCCGGTCGAGGTTGCCACGCCGTCGATCTCCTCCAGCTTGCCCTGTCCCACCAGAGTGGCCGCGTCGGGCCGATCGCGTCGCTGTAGCAGCGTCGCGGCGATCTGCGCGCCCGCGCTGCGCGCCAGCTCCTCAAACTCCGCCAGCGACGCATCGAAGTCGAGGTCGCCCGGCGTGTCGCCGCGGGCCTCTTCCGCAGTCCCAGTCTCGGCAGCAACCATTGCCGCATCCCGGGCCAGCCTTGCGGCCGCACCGAGTCGCCGCCGCTGCCCGGTGAACTCCACCGCCACCAGCACGGCAAGTTCCTGCCCCGCCGCCGCACGTTGCTGCCGCGCATTCTGGGCAGCGCGTGTCGCATCCGCAGCCACAAGGCCCATCTGTAGTCTCACAGGGGGAGTCAGCTCAACTGCCCGTTCCGCGCATCGTCGGCTGGCGCGGAGACGGAAGCCCCGCCCTGTGGGCGCAACTCCGTCTTGACCGCGATCTGGCCTTCGATGTGCGGGCCGACCCGACCGCTGACCACGGTCGAGATTGCGTGCTTGAAGATCAACTGCTCCTGCGCGTTGTTCTCCAGCAGTACCGAGTACTTGTCGAAGGAACGGATCTTGCCCGTCAACTTCACGCCGCTCACCAGATAGATCGTAATCGGGCTTTTATCCTTGCGGACCGTGTTGAGAAACGTGTCTTGAATATTCTGCGCCGGCTTTGATTCCATGAGTGCCGATCTCCTTTATGTCGGTGTGGGTTCTCTTGCAAAAGCAACGATACAGTTCGTCCGGTCCAGCCCCTCGGAGTTCTGTCCAACTGTCGAATTCAGTCACCCTCTCGATCCAACTCCAGATATGACTGCCAAGCCTGTTCACCATACAGAGATCGACCCGGATTTTCAACTCGACGGGCCAGAAGCCCTACGGAGACTTCAGGACACGACCGATCGCACAGCAACGGGTTGCCAAGCGCACCGAACCGTCTACCGCTCAGCCCCCCTCGACTATTGGATGCGCGCAGCGAAAAAAAGGTCTTCTCCCGCGATGTACCATTGCAGCAGTGTCTAAAACCACGCCGCAACCCGTTCCCATGCTCGATTTCGCCCGCCAGTACGCCTCTCTTCGGGAGGAGGTCCTGGCCGCCGTCACCGCGGTCTGCGACTCGCAGCAGTTCATCCTTGGCCCCCAGGTCGTTGCCTTCGAGGCCGCCGCCGCCACCGTCTGCGGCACGCGCCTCGCCATCGGCTGCGCCAGTGGCACCGACGCCCTCTGGCTCGCGCTGGCCGCCAGTGGCATCGGCGAGAGCAGCGCCTGCGTGCGCACGAACGCCCAGCCCGACGTCGTCATCACCACCCCCTTCAGCTTCTTCGCTACCGCCAGTTCGGTCCTGCGCGCGGGGGCACGGCCCGTCTTCGCGGACATCGACCCCCGCACCTTCAACCTTTCGCCCGTCGCGGTCGCCAAGGTCCTCGACAGTCCCGTTGGCCCGTCCGTCAAAGCCGTCCTGCCCGCCCACCTCTACGGCCAGTGCGCCGACTGGGATGCCTTCACGGCCCTCCAGCGCGACCACCCCGGCCTACTCCTGATCGAAGACGCCGCTCAGGCCTTCGGCGCAACTTGGAACGGCGCTCCCGCCGGTTCCCTCGGCGACGCAGCAGCCTTCAGCTTCTATCCTACGAAGAACCTTGCCGCCTTCGGAGACGCAGGCCTCGTCACCACCTCGGCCCCGGAGACCGCTCGTCGCGCCCGCTCGCTGCGCGCCCACGGAATGGCCCGCCGCTACTCCCACGACGAGGTCGGCTGGAACTCCCGTCTGGACGACCTGCAGGCCGCCGTCCTCAACGTCAAACTGCGCCGCGTCGCGGAGTGGAACCAGCAGCGCCGCACCCTGGCCGCACGCTACGACCAGCTCTTCCGTGCAGCCAACCTCACCGTCGAACGGTCCTCCACGGACGCGGCGACGGACGGCATCGTCCTTCCCTGTACCGACCCGCGCGCCACCCCTGTCTTCCACCAGTACGTCATCCGCGCGCCCCGCCGCGACGCTCTGCGCGCCCACCTCACCGCGCAGCACATCGGCAGCGAGATCTACTACCCGGTTCCCCTCCACCTACAGGCCGCGCTCAAAGACCTGGGCCACAAGCCCGGGGACTTTCCCCACGCTGAGCGCGCCGCCGCGGAGGTCCTCGCCCTGCCGCTCTACCCCGAACTGCGCGACGACGAGCAGCTGACCGTAGTCGAATCCATCCGCCACTTCTACGCCTGACCGAGCGCGGCGAGCTACCGATCCGCCGCTGCGGTGCGATACTCTGACCGCATGACCCTCCCCGCCACCCCGGGCCCCCTCGATGCGAACCCAGAATCGCCCTCGCAACAGCGTCAACAGCACTGGAAACACATCTACGAGTCAAAATCCCCCAATGAGGTCAGTTGGTACCAGGCCGTGCCTTGCGTCTCCCTGTCGTTGATCTGCTCCTCGGGCGTTCAACCGGACGCTCCGATCCTCGACGTTGGTGGGGGAGCGTCCACCCTGGTGGACGGCCTGCTCGCCGCTGGCTACCGCTCCATCGCCGTTCTGGATCTCGCTGCGGGGGCGCTGGAGCGATCCAGACAGCGTCTCGGGCAGGCTGCCTCTCAAGTCGACTGGCTCACAGCCGACATCCTCACCTGGCAGCCGACAGCCCGCTTCCAGCTCTGGCATGATCGCGCCGTCTTCCATTTTTTGACCCAGCCGGAGGACAGGCAGTCCTACCTCGCCACCCTCAGAGCCGCGCTGCTCCCTGGCGCAACCGTCATTCTCGCGACCTTCGCGCTCGACGGCCCAGAGCGATGCAGCGGCCTGCCTGTCCGTCGCTACAGCCCACAGACGCTGGCCGCCGAACTGGGCAGCGAGTTCACCCTCATCGAGACCGCGACAGAAGACCACGCCACTCCGTCGGGGGCCATTCAGCACTTCGTCTACTGCCGCTTCAAACGCTGATCCCCAACACGACCCAGCGCCGGAAACAACCTACCGCAACGGTCGGCAGCAAGCCCTGGGCCATGACCTCCGCCACTCCCATGCGTGGCGACTTACCGCTTCTTCGTCTTCTTGTCCTTCTTCACCTCGGCCACGGGATGGGCCTCAGCATCCGGCGCGCTCCCCGCCGCCTCGATCCGCCGCACCAGGTTCCCTTCCAGCCGATACGTCTTTGAGATCGTCCGCCCCGGCGTCACCATCCCGGTCACCGCGTCGGGAACCACTGGCCCAGCGTCCGCTGCCAGAACCTTGTAGGTAAACGTAGGCAGAGCCATCTGCGCGGTCGCCGACTTGCCATACGGGTCGGCGCTCATCGCGAACGTCACCGGAAGATACCCCTCGATGTTCTTCTCCCGATACGCCGTCTCGTAGCGATGCATCTTCAGGTTCCAGGTGAACACCCGCACCTGGTCGAAGTCGTAGGGCAGCCCAGCCGTATAGGGAGCCAGGACAGTCAGGTAGATGGGGATGTCCTTGTCGGCCTGGTCCGCGTCGTCGTCGTGTACGGTGGTCAGCACATACGCTCCCACGATCCTCTGCCCCTCGGCGTAGCGCGTCAGCGAGTCCGGCGCGTCCACCTCCAGCATCCGCGACAGCAGCCATCCGGTGCGTCCCTTGGCATCGCGCGCCAGCCACCAGTCCTCCATCGCGACCGGAGGCGGCGCAACCGCAGGCTCGTCTGTCAAATCCTTTGCGGGTCTCATCGGCAGTGCGCCTCCTGGGACTGACCTGGGCAGCGTTGCCCGCTCCAGCAGTTGCAGCTTGTCGCCCTCCGACAGCCGGTAGAAGCGCTCCGTCTCCCGCCCTGGCTTCAGGTGCAGGTTCACCTCGTCCTGCACCACCGCCGAAGCCACCGACGGATCGTCCTTGTGGGTCTCCGCCAGCGCCTTGAACTCATCGAAGACCTGTTGTGTCGCTACCGCCTTCTCGTCGATCCAGCCCTGCTCGCCGTTCTGCGTCTGGACCCGGTAGAAGCGTCGTCCGTGCTCCAGGACCTCCAGCTTCTCCCCGTTCTGCACCGTCGCCGTGCGGTTCGACACCGCCGCCACCCGGTCGCGAAGAAATGTCTGCTTGGCCGTCACATACACAGACTCCGACGGCTGCCTGGGACGCAGATGAGAGCACCCGCTCAACATCGCAACCCACAGCCAGACCGCCAGAACGCACCCCCCAGACCCAGGTCCCGCGCGCCGAGTGGAAGGTCGTCGTCGGCAAAATTGGGAAGACAGCGGCCTTCGGGAGACTGGTCGCAACGGTCGCAGAGAAATGTGGAAGCTCTTGTCCGGCACATTTTCCAGCATACAGCGCAAATTGTCCGCCCAGCGAGTCGCTTCGGCCCAGGGGGCGCTCCACCGCCGATAAAGTGCGATTTTCCCCGTAAATTCCCATTTTTTACCGGTTTTTCGCAGGCCCGCGGACTGCCAGACCGCCGGTTGTTGCCAGTTTGCATCCCAGACCCTAAATTTGAGTCTTGCGCGAAGTACCGTCTTGCGCTTACAGTTGCGTACGGAAACAAACTCAATACAGGAAACGATCCCAAGCCGGTCTCAGAATCTAACTCCGTCCATCGCGCAGTCCGTTTGTACCCATCACACGTCAACTGGTAAGGAGGCCCACACAATGGCCAGTAATGAAATCGAAGTCCTCGACACTGCGGCACCGGTCGAGACGCTCAATACGATCGCGGCAGGTCGCACACCGAATCGCAGGCGCTTTCTCGCAGCACTCGGTATGACCGGAGCCGTGGCTGGCGCAGGATTGATATCGGGTTGCTCCACCAGCAAATCCGCAATCGTGACCACTGGTGCCACGACACAGACCAACGGCATCGCGCAGACCGGGGCTTTGAACTTCCTGCTCAACCTCAAGTACCTGCAAGCCACCTTCTACTCGTACATCACCCAGGGTACGGACCTGCCGTCCTCCGCAACCTTCGGCAGCGGTTTCGTCAACAATGTGCCCACCAAGCTGGTCTTCAGTGGAACCAACGCCGCGCAGATCACAGACATGCTGAACGAGATCTACTTCGATGAGGTCGGCCATGTGAGCGCTCTGCGCGGTCTGCTCGGCTCATCCGCCATATTCCGTCCGGCGCTCAACCTCGCGGCCTTCGGCGCGATCACCGCGATCAACGCCCTCTCCATCGCAAGGCTGCTGGAGGACGTTACGGTCACTGCATTCGCTGGGGTCGCCTCCGAACTCAGCAATAGCAATCTCACCTATGCCGCGCAGATATTCGGGGCCGACACCTTCCACTCCGGGGCCTTGCGCCTGGTCAGCATCCAGAACCCGACCATCGCCGCGGACATTGCGGCTGGCGACGCGATGGACGTTCCGCCCTTAGACCCAGGAACCGCCACTGCGGCGGCGGCCGGCCCTACCGGGGCTGGCGGCTTCTTCGCCACCGCCGGTACGGGCAACGCCACCACTACCGAGCCAGCCGGGTTTGCCTTCGCACGTACTCCTTCTCAGGTGCTCGCGGTCCTGTATGCCACGACACCGGGAACGCCCGTTCTCCCCGGCACAGCCAAAGGCGGCTTCTTCCCCAGCGGCGTGAACGGACTCACCAATACCGTCTAGCCTTGGCAGAACGCAACCGAACCTGAACTCGACCCGGGGACCGCATCCAACATGACCCAATCTCTTCGCACCAACCGCAAGACTACTGACAAGGAGGCCAACGAAATGGCCAGCAATGACATCGAAGTTCTCGATCCCGCGGCATCGATCGAGAAGATCAGGAAAACCGGAGTCGCGCTCAACCGAAGGCACTTCATGACAGCCCTCGGAGTGGCGGGCGTGGCTGCGGGCACAGGTTTGCTGTCGAGTCCGGTGGCGCATGCGCAGCAACCCACCCCCAACGGATTCCAGCAGGTCGATGTCCTCAACTTCCTGCTCAACCTCAAATACCTGAAAGCGACCTTCTACTCCTACATCACTCAGGGAACAGACCTCCCGCCCGCTGTCACGGTCGGCACGGGTGCGCTGTACAATCCGCCCAACAAGATCTCCTTCAGTACCCAGCAGATCACCGACCTCTTCAACGAGATGTACTTCGATGAGCTGAACCAACTGAGCGCGCTGATCGCCATTCTCGGAGTCGCTGCCGCCCCCAGGGCCGACATGGACCTATCGGGCGCGGGGACTGATTCGAATACGGGTACAATACCGATCAGTCAGGCGCAAGCCATCGGCGTAGCCCAGACGTTGGAAGATCTCACCACCTCGGCGTTCGCTTATGCGCTCTCGTATCTCACTGGCGACTACCTCGCCCACGCCACGCAGGCCTTCGCGGTTAGCGGCTTTCACTCCGGTGCTGTCCGCCTGATCGGCATCCAGGCCAGCGAAAATTTTCAGTATCAAGGCTCGCAGAGCTACACCTTTCCTGCGGGAGCCACTGCGAACAGCAACATTGTTTATGGAATATTCCCCGCTGCGACTCCCCCGCAAGTCGGCTACGTCGTATCGGTAGCGCCCACTTCTGTCGGGACTAACTTCCCCCCGTACACCACATATACCGTTCCTGGCACCGTAGTCACCAATTATTATGTTAGTGGTCTTCCGAACAAACAACTTGTCACAGAGGGCGCTGGTTTTTCAGGGTTAGCGACCATCACTGCCGTTCCAGCCTCAATCCCAAGCAGCTACAAAACCTCTTACTCCCTCGCCAAGCACACCGATTCGTTCACGGTTTCGGCGGCGGATGCCGCAGCGTTTCAGGTCGGAATGCCCGTTACGGACTATAAATATATCCCAAACGGTGCGATCATCACGGCGATCAACACCACCACCAATACAGTCACAATATCGGCTGGCCCCGGCGGCCACCCGAGCTATAGCTTATATGTCGGGACCAGTGCCATCACTCTCTCAACTGCTTACCTGTACGAGGGCGGCTTCACGCTCGCCACGCTCGGTTTCCTCGGGGACGACCCGGATACTGTCTTGCCAGCCGACATCGGCTCCGGCGTTGCTACGACAGGCCCAGCGCTCACCCCACCAAACCCCGTGTACCAAGGGTTCTTCGACACCACCGGATCAACCGACGCAACCGCCCAGACACCCGCTGGTCTGGCCTTCGCCCGTACCTTCTCGCAGGTCCTTGCCATCCTCTATAACAATTCGGCGACATCCACCTACGAGGGGGGCTACTTCCCGGTCGGGGTCGCAGGCAGCATCAACGTCGTCTGATCGACTGCCCGGACGTCCTGCCCCACGGAGCCGGACGGTTCAGCCCAGACAAAGATCGAAGGCCCACATCCCGCAACGGGGTGTGGGTCTTTTCGTGGGTCGCAAGAGGAGGTGTCGGCAAAGACCAGTACGGAGATTCTGGCCTGCAACGGCGCAGTCCAGAGTGACGACTTGTAACGAATCGCTACCGACTACGGACTCCCCACTGTTCTCAATGGGTCAGTGCCAGCGCAACCGGCGTTGTCGGATCGGATCCTGTGGCGGTTACCGCAACCGTATCCAGCTTCCCTGGGGTTGTGGAGTCGAAGCTGTACATCGTGAGGTCGGGTGACCCGCCACTGGCGGCCGCCAGCAGGTAGTCTGTGCTGTTGTCGATCCCCAGCGCAATCACCGAGGTCCCGCTGGAATACGGCGATCCGCTCAAAGCCGTCAAGGCGCCGCTGCTGCCAACGGAAAACCCGTAGATGTCACTGCCCGCGTAGTTTGCCACATACACGTCCGTGCCCGCGTGGTTGACCACCACGGAGACCGGCTTCGACCCTGCCGTAAACGGAGATCCACTTACCGGCGTCAGCGCGCCGTTGGTCCCGATCGAATACACTGCCAGCCCGCCGTTGGTCCCGCTGCGCGCAATGTAGAGATACGCACTGTCCGGGCTTACCGCCAGGTCGTTGTCGCTGGTCGTGGACGATATGGGGTTCAGCGTCTGGCTGCTGGCCATCACGCCAGTCGATGTGTCGAAGGTGAACACCAGATCCCCTCCATTGCCCAGCGACACAAACACCAGCTCTCCGTTGGGGGACACCGCAATCGACGTAGGCAGTACGGTGCCACTGGTGACGATGTAACTGGCACCCGTTACCTGCGACAGCGTTCCTGTACTGGAGTCGATCAGAAACTCATCCACCGTTGTTCCATCGCCGTCCAGGACAAACAGCCACTGTCCGTCGGGTGAGATAGCCATCGACGCCACGCCTAGAGTCGCCGACCCCACCGCGGAGCCGCTGTTCAACACGCTCAGCGACCCGTCCGAACTGATCGCATACGCAAAGATCTCGCTGCTTGCCGCGACGAACAGGAGGGAGTTCGCGGGGTTCACCACCAGCGCCGTAGGCACCAGCCCCAGAGAATACGGCGAGCCGGTCACGGCCGTCAGCGTCCCCGTTCCCACGGTGAAGCCGGCGACTGACTCCGCCGACACATTCGCAACATACACGATGTCGCTGGATGTGGTGCCGCTGCTGCTGGAGTTGTCCACTGCGACCCAGAACCCGGCGCATCCCGTCATCAGGGGAAGAGCCGCTATACCCAACACCGCCGCCACACGCCGAACCAAACCGATCATCGTGCCGTGTCCTTTTTAAATATCACTTCATTCGACTCTACACCCGACAAAACAGCACACCCCTTCGTTACCGGAACGCAAAAAAAGGCGGCCCATCGCTGGACCGCCTTCCTGCCTTCCCTGTGAGGTCAGGCGAGGTCGAAGCGGTC
>VFSW01003771.1_pt1 | contig 22720 bp, 22 predicted proteins | sample 5358111 | NCBI WGS metagenome assembly VFSW01 (sample SAMN11554181, study PRJNA540505) | mine drainage metagenome | isolation source: sediment from site ElyBrook_90M | place: USA: Ely Copper Mine, Vershire, VT | collected 2017 | reverse complement strand
ACATGATTCGGTCCTTTTCAAGATCATCGTGAGGAAAGATCATTGACGTTCAACACAACCTCCAATTGCTGGGGTTGACGACGGACGACGGTACCATTACAGCTCATGTCAGCACAACCGCAACGAGTGTCTGCTGCTCGTTGTGTCAACATCCATCGCAGCGCGTGCATTCCCGTTATGTCCGTCAGGTCGCCGATCTGCCCTGGCAAGGCATTGCAGTGCGCTTGCGATTCCACGTCCGACGCTTCTTCTGCGACAATCCGACCTGCCGGCGAGTCATCTTCACCGAGCGACTTCCCGAGGTCGTTGCCCCCTATGCTCACAAGACGGTCCGGTTGGCTCAGGTCGTGGAATACATTGGCGTGCTGGTCGGCGGAGCCGTCGGGTCTCGCCTGTTGGCCGCCTTAGGTATGCAGGTCAGTGCTGATATCCTCCTCCGTCTCGTTCGTCGGGCTTCGGTACCTGCGGCTCCGCCGGCGCGTATCATTGGCGTGGATGACTTCGCCTTCCGACGCGGGACGCGCTACGGCACGATTGTCGTTGATTTGGAGCGGCATCAGGTCATCGACCTCTTACCAGATCGGACGGCAGCCACGTTTGCCGATTGGTTGACCCACCATCCCGACGTGCAGGTGATCAGTCGGGATCGAGGGGCCAGTTATGCGGAAGGCGGGCGAGGAGGGGCACCACAGGCTCTCCAGATTGCCGATCGCTTCCATCTGCTCAAGAATCTTTTGGAGAGCTGGGATCGGGTGTTGCTGCGAGAGCAACGCACCCTCCTCAGGGTCGCGCACCTGGTACAGCACCCTCCCGGCCCTGGCACGCCTCAACTCGTGCCTGTAACGGAGGTCATCGAGCGGCGGCGTGCGCCACGAGACCAACGCGAGGCCGATCTCCGGCGAGAACGTCGTCTGGCCCGTTATGAAGCAGTGGTCCAAGCCCATCAGCAGGGCCTGTCTATCCGTCAGATTGTTCGCCAACACGGGGTGGCGCGAGGAACCGTGCGCAGATATCTGCGGACGCCATCCCTACCCGTGCAGGCAGCACGCCGCCAGCGCCCTCGCAAGATCGATCCCTTCCTTCCCTATTTGCGTGAGCGCTGGAATGCTGGCGAGGGCAATTCCGGCGTGCTGTTTCGGGAGATCCAGGCGCGTGGCTACACTGGCTCGGAAACCATGGTGCGCGACTATCTCTCCGATTGGCGAACTGGGCCACGCCGTCCAGGTCGGCGCATCCAAGGAGCATCCGCAGGTGAGGCCCCAGCGCTTGTCCGCACCTGGACCGTGCGCCAGACACGCTGGCTCCTGGTGGACGCCATCCACGATCCCAGTCCGCAGGATGACCAATATCGTCAGGCCGTGCTCGCCGCCAGTCCGCTGATTCAGCAGAGTCAGGAGTTGGTCATGGCCTTTGTCCAGATGGTGCGCCAACGCGACGGGACGGCTCTGGACTCGTGGTTAGCGGCGGCAGAGCAAAGCGCTATTCCGGAATTGGTGAGCTTTGTCCAGGGGGTGCGGCGCGATTACGCCGCCGTCTCTGCGGCGTTACGCGAACCCTGGAGCCAGGGACAAACGGAAGGAGCGGTCAACCGCCTGAAGTTCATCAAACGCAGTGGCTATGGTCGCATGCACTTTGCTCTCCTTCGGCAGCGCGTGCTCTATCAAGCGGCAGGTTAAGCAGAGGAGAGGTGAAAAGAGGGTAACTGCCCATCATCAACTTCGCGGAAGAGCCATTTTCACGCGAGCGTTGACATTAGGAACTTGATCTCGACCGTGGTAGGATCCCCGCATGAACAGTCGCACTCCCTATCCTACCGACATCAGCGACGAGGAATGGGCCTTCGTCGCTCCCTATTTGACCTTGCTGCCCGAAGATGTCAGCCAACGGCGCTATCCGTTGCGGGAAGTCTTCAACGCCCTGCGTTGGATCGTGCGCACTGGCTCCCCCTGGCGACTGATGCCGCATGATTTGCCTCCCTGGCCTCTGGTCTATCAACAAGCTCGCCGCTGGCTGGCGGCAAGCTGCTGTGAAGCGGTGGTCCAGGACCTGCGCCTGCTGCCGCGCGAAGCGCTGGGGCGCTCGCGCAGCCCCTCGGCGGTCATTCTGGATAGCCGTACCCTGCAATCGACGCCGGAAAGTGGCGCCCATGCGGGCTACGATGGAGCCAAGCGGCGCAAGGGCACCAAAGTGCATGCTGCCGTCGATACCTTGGGGCATCTGCTGGCCCTGCTGGTGACCCCAGCCGATGAGCAGGATCGTGCCCCAGTCGAGCACCTGGCCGCGCAGGTGCAAGCCGTGACGGGCGAGACAGTGGAAGTCGCCTTCGTGGATCAAGGCTATACTGGCCGAGAGGCTGCCGAGGCAGCCCAGAAGCATGGCATCCACTTGGAAGTGATCAAGCTCCCTCAAGCCAAACGCGGCTGTGTGCTGCTGCCCCGACGCTGGGTAGTGGAACGCGATTTCGCTTGGGCGGCGCGATTCCGGCGACTGGCCCGAGATTATGAACGATTGCCGACAATGGGAGCTGGCTTGCACTTTGTGGCCTTCGCCGGTCTGATGCTGCATCAGTTCATCCATCTTTGCTTGAGTCCCTAACAGGCTCTAGAGCTTGTTAGGGACCAACACTAGAATTTGGCTCGTAGTGCTGGATCCCAGCATACAAGCAGCTTCAAGTTCGGTTGCTGTGATCCTTGTCCAGGACAGGATTCTAGATCAGATCCCTAACAGGCTCTAGACAGTTATAGCACGCTCTTTGTTCAGGCTGGGGATCTCGGTCTGGTCGTGCCACTCGCCATTTTGGCGGGAGTGCTCTTGCTCACGAGACATCCGGTTGGCTATTTGCTGGCCAGCGTCCTCTTGATCAAGGGAGCTACGTTTGGACTGGCCTTGATAGCCATGATCGCGGTGACGGCGCTTTCCGGCGTCGAGATCGTTCCTGTCGAAGCGGCGTTTTTTGTCTTGGTGGCAGCCGCCTGTATCGCGGGATCGATCCACCTCTTCCGGAGTCTTTCCGATCACCCGGCAACACAAGCGACAGATCTGATGAGCCAAACCGCCGTGTAAGCCGTGTTCCCATTTCGTTGAGGCGGCAAGCCAGGGCGCCATGATTCAGCGCTCTGGCTTAGTTGTCTGCCACACGCCATCGCCGCTTTTCCGTCATCTCTCGTCCTTCGTCCTCTCGTCGCTGGCGTTTTCGGATAGACGGGATCTCCCAGCATTAATCAGGCTTCCCGCGAGATCGTTGCGCTGGCGTGACGCGATCGTGCTCTGCCACCGGGCAATCGTGATACCCATGTGAAAGCGCGGACTCACACTCAACATATGGAAATCTCTTCGTGGCCGACCAGATGTGCCGGCGTGAAGGAGAGAGTCAATGCCATATCACGCCATCGCTACTCTCCAAAGAGATGAGCGGCATTCCACAAGCCGAACGTGTGAGCAGGGCCGCGCATCCAGCGCAACCCTCCCTCTCGCCATCACGAAAGCGGCCAGCAAACAGACGTACTACACCATCCGATTCCTCGTGGATCGCGATCGCATGCTCGATGCCTATCGCGCATACGCCTATTTCCGCTGGCTGGACGACCGGCTCGATCGAGAAATCTCGGACCGCTCTGAGCGGCTGGCCCTGGTTGAGCGCCAGCAATCTCTCATCGATGACGGGTATCATAGCGCGTGGCCACCGGATCTGACCGCTGAAGAGCGCATGGTGATCGACTTAATCCGCGGCGACCGCGAGCCAAACAGCGGCTTGCGCGCGTATATCCGGAACATGATGGCGGTCATGGCTTTCGACGCCGACCGCCGAGGACGGCTGATCTCCGATTGGGAGCTGGCTCAATACACTCACGATCTGTCCGTCGCGGTCACCGAGGCCCTGCACTATTTTATTGGCCATACCCATCCTCCTCCGCAAAGCGACGCGCGCTATCTGCCAGCCCTGGCCGCGCATATCACGCACATGTTGCGAGACACCATTGACGACGTTGCGGACGGCTATTTCAACATTCCTCGCGAGTACCTCGATGCTCAGGGAATCGAGCCTTGGGATGTGCAGAGCGATCCCTATCGAGGTTGGGTCAAGCGTCAGGTGCGGACAGCGCGCGCCTATTTCGAGGAGGGCGAGGCTTATCTCGCGCGGGTCCAAACGCTCCGCTGTCGCATAGCGGGCGCGGCGTATATGGCGCGCTTCACGGGAGTGTTGGATGCTATCGAGCGAGAGGAGTATCGACTTCGCCCGCAGTACTCGGAATGCAGAAGCGTGGGAGCGGAGCTGCGCCGGAGTTGGACGGTCTTCGCCGACACGCTTGGGATCGCGGCCACAAGTTATCGTGCCAGGCCGTAAAAGCCGGAAGTCAGCCGCCTGATACGCAACGGCTGATTGGGAGGGACATGATGCCAGCACCCGCCGTGATCGTCATTGGGGCCGGGATTGGCGGCCTCGCCACCGCAGCCCATCTGGCCCGGCGTGGCATGCGAGTGACCGTCGTGGAAAAGAACCACGGTCCAGGCGGGCGCTGCGATCGCTTCACGCGCGACGGGCACACCTTCAACACCGGCCCGACGCTCTTGGTGATGCCGCTGGTCTATGAGGCGGAATTCGCGGCATTGGGTGTGTCGATGCGCGAGCTGCTGGACGTGCGCCGTGTCGATCCAACATATCATCTGGTCTTCGATGATGGCACCCAACTGGCGCTGACATCCGATCTCACTGCGATGCGCGAGCAGCTGGAAGCTATCGAACCCGGCGGTTTCCAAGGGTTTCTGCGCTATTTGCGAGAAGGCCACCGCCATTACCATGTCGCGATGGAACGGCTGGTGGGGCGGGATTTCCGAAAAGCCGCCGACTTCTTCTCCTTCAGCAACCTCCCCTTGCTGTTCCAGCTCAAGCCCTTGGTCCCGCACTACCAGAATATGTCCGCCTACTTCACGGAGCCGCGCCTGAAAGCAGCCTTTACATTCCAGGACGTGTATATGGGACTGAGTCCGTTCGAGGCGCCGTCCACCTTTTCTATGATGCCCTATACAGAGCTGGCCCACGGCGTATGGTATCCCAAAGGGGGCATGTATCGGGTGGTGGAGGCGCTGATGGACATTGCTCGCCAGGCAGGGGTAGAATTTCTGTTTCATGCGGCCGTCGAGCGGATCGAGATCGAGGGGACCCGTGCCCGTGGAGTCGTGCTCGCCGACGGCCGCCATCTCGAGGCGGAGGTCATTGTCGCGAATGCCGATCTGCCCTATGTCTATCACTCCTTGCTTCCCCACGCGGCCTATGCGGAGCGTTTGGAACGCAAGCGCTTCTCGTGCTCGACCATCAGCTTCTTCTGGGGAGTGGATACGACTTATCCGGCGTTGGGGCCGCACACACTATTTCTGGCGGATGATTACCAGGAAAATTTCGAGAGCATCACCTCGCATTTGGCGCTCCCGGACAATCCGAGCCTCTACATCCATGCGCCAGCGCGACTCGACTCCTCAGCAGCCCCACCCGGAGCGGATACCCTGATCGCCATCGTGCCGGTGGGGCACTTAGACGAAACGGGCGAGCAGGACTGGCGGAGTATCAGGGAACATGCGCGGCAAGCGGTGTTTCGCCGGCTGGCGGCCCTGGGAATCACTGATCTGGAAGCACACCTGAAGTTCGAGGTCAACTACCTCCCCTTGTCCTGGCGCAAGCGCTACAACTTGATGAAAGGAGCCACGCACGGGCTGTCGCACACGCTGACTCAGCTAGGATATCTCCGCCCGCATAACCGGCATCCGCGCTACGCCAATCTGTATTTTGTCGGCGCCAGCACTCATCCTGGAACTGGGGTGCCGACGGCGCTGATCGGTGCTCGCCTCGTCGCCGATCGGATCGCGGACGATACGAAGCTGTGAAAGGAGCCGCGCGCGTGGCTATTGATCTGCCCGGCAAGGCTAGCCGCGCTGTGGTGTGAGGATATTGAGAAGAGGCGGCGCGACCTCGTGACCGCCTTGTTAGTCCAATTAGCTATGCTCAGAAAGGCATCTTGGGGTATTGGAGCGCAACAGCGCGGGTTCCAAGGCGCCTGGTGAGACATTTCAGGAGGTAAGACATTATGGCAAAGTCTCTGATCACGAAAACGTGGATCGTAGGGCTGATCGTTTTCGCCGTGGGCCTTATCGTTGGTGGCGTCAGCCTCGGACTGATGCTCGCCTACGGCGGCCATTTCACCCCAGCGGCGAGCGGTACTGGGTACGACTTCATTCCCAAGACCGATGGCTTTTTCTGGACGATGGTTGGCCTCATGATCGCGGGGTTTTCCGCCGCCGCAGCTGGTGGCGTCACGCAAATGGCGGCCTGGATAGGAGCAATCCTCAACACCTATCAGATGCAGGATAAGACATGGTTCGTCGTCTTGCTGGTGGGTGGTGTCATTGGGATCGGATTCGCTCTGGCCGGGTTTGCCGCGATGGTCGCGTACCTCATTGCGGGACCCGACGGAATGGCAGCTCAGCAGTCTCAGGGAGCAATGCCGGCATCACGGCCCGCGACGCTCCCAACGACGAGCTGATGCGCAGACGGAGCCGGAGAGTCAATGCTTTGCCCCATAGAGTAATTCGCCAAGAGCAATGCTGGAGGTGTAGAGTACTCCGCCAACCTGTGCCATGCGCTACTGAACAACGGGGTTTTGCTTCAAAGCCTCAACTAACACGTTCGTGTCAAAAAGATACGTCTTCGTCATCTGGCGCAATGGTCTCACAATCTGCCTCGATAATGCGCTCCATCTCCTCAACGACCTCCGGGAGGATCTAGAGCTATTATAGCATGCTGGTGAGGTGTAAAGTCTCCCTTGGCGTTAGCTTCTATGGGCCATATGATTAAAAGCTGCGGGCCGGCTGTTCATCAACGTTTTTCTTCAGGCATGAATGGAGGCGTAGAGCGGATGGCTCATGATGGAAAAGAAATGAAATGGTGAATGGCGGGAACTTTTGAAGTAAAACTGCTGTCAAATCGGCCATTCGGGCCGCGAGCGACGATGCATGAGGAGGGCGCGCGCGAGGCCCGCCCGCGCCTCATGATACCACATCCCAGGCCGCCTATCGCATACTCTATTCCATCACAAGGCATGGGAAAGTGGGATTTTTCCGCACTTGAGATTGTCCGATCGATCTTGCCAGGCAGGCTCAGGCAGAGAACCATGAGCCTGCCGCCAGCGACTACGAGCGATGTGGGACCAGGGTGTGGCTCTGCCGATACAGGACAGACTCTTGCACAGCGGCGAGTCCCATCATCAGCAGGCCGATGGCGAGCATGAAGGGCTGGAGCCATATCCTCTGTTCAAAGAAGAGGTACTCTCCAACGATCCATCCAGCCATGATCGCTCCAGCACCGAACGCGGTGAGGACACTCCAGGGGTGACGGAGCAGCAGCAAGACCGTTGCGAGCAGCGCGCTCCCACCAACGAAGCCCCCCAGGATGATCCCCGGTAGGACGTAATTGGTAAATGGAGGCTGTAGCGCATCCACCGGCATGCTAAGGCCGTTGGTCACTACAAGGGCAACACCACCTCCTATCGCGGTGATGGCCGCGAAGCATCCGAGCACGATGAGTGGGGCGTGCAATGTCTCAGGTTTCATCTTCTCTTCTCCTTTCGCTGTGCATATCCCCTGTTTATCCATAGGAGATGGACATCTCTTACGCGTCACGCTTGGGGCCACATTGCTCACAAGTCGGGCAGAAAGGCTCTCGATGAGAGGCGCTAAGTCTCCTGACGCTTGAGCCGCCATGCCACAAGCGCAAAGCCTACAGCGCCCCAGAGAATGATGACCAAGGCTGACACCCACATATTGCCATAGAGGGGAGTGGTGCTCATCCCGTTCAGGAGGAGCCGCATCGCATGCGTCGATGGCAGCACGAGCAGGATAGGCTCTAAGGCGGTAGGCAAGGGGGCGGCCATGAAAAACCCGGGTATGATAACAGGAATGAGAAAGAGCGATCCCCAGGTGTTGAGCTGATTCGCACTTAAGAAGCTTCCTAAGAGGAGTCCGTAACCGATCATCGCAACACTCAGCAAGCCGATGCCGCCTATGAACGGAAGCAGATGGGTGGGACCCACTCGCGTCAGGGCAAGCAACACCAGCACCGCACTACCGAGGTAGGCAATCCCCAATAGTGCTTTCGCGACGATGACTTCAGGATACGAAGCAACAAGCATCAACGCCTCCAGTGTCTTTTTGTCACGCTCCTCAGCCAATACAGTTGGAACTGCCAACATGGTTATCATCCCGATGAGCATGACGAGAGAAGTGAGGACAAAATACCGACGAAGCCCAATCGTGAAAAAGATGGCTCCGGCTCCCGTTTGTGGTGTGTTAACCGTGGCGATCTGAATAGCGGCCACTGTATGTTGACCGGCCATCTGCCGCAGGGCAGGATCGAGCGCTCCCAGCACATAAGAGGCGCTCGTGCTTGGTGATTCCGGCTGTACCACAATGAGTACCGGTGCTTTGCCCTGTTCGATCGCTTTGTCGAATCCTGAGGGCACGGCGAGACCGAGATCCGCCTGGTTGTTCTGTACCCGCTGCTGCACCTCTGCCTGGCTCGCCACATGGATTAAGGTGAGATCCATTGTGTGCCCCACTATAGATCGCAGTGCGGTTGGCAGGGACGTATCACTGGGGGCCGAGTAGGCGATCGTGGCGCTGGGGCGAGCGACGGAATCGGGAAAGATCACGAAGTACGCCAGGCCGATGCCGAGAGGAACGAGCAATGCAACGAGGATGCGGCTGTCGCGAATCGCATCGCGCAGATCTTTCCGAAAAATTGTGAAGATAATCGTCAGACGCATGGCTCAAGGCCCCTCTATAATGGTCGCCCCGCCAGGGCAATGAAGACATCGGCAAGAGTGCCTTCTTGTGAATGGATGGTGAGCACGTTGCCCGCGCGCATCCACTCTTCCAGGAGTGCGGCGTTATTGGGATCGTTCAGTTGGATCGTGCGCTCATCACGATCCTTCAGCAGGACCACCGCTGTCTGCTGGCCGATGCGCAGCTTCAGCTCACGAGGCGTGTCGAGTGCCACAATCTTGCCTTGACTCAAAAACGCGACGCGATGGCACAGCGCATCGGCCTCTTCCATGTCATGCGTCGTCAGGCAAATCGTCGTTCCCTGCCCGCTCAACTGCGCCAGTAGATGGCGCACCTCCCGCGCTGCCGCCGGATCGAGTCCGCGCGTCGGCTCGTCGAGAAAGAGGACCCGTGGCTGATTGACCAACGCGCGGGCGATGAGGAGACGCTGCTTCATGCCATTCGAGTAGCCTTTGGCCCTCCTCTTGCTGGCAGCAGTCAACCCGACCTTCGCAAGCAGCTCGTCTATTCGCGTGAGCGGCATATGATACAGTTCGACGAAGAAGCGCAGATTTTCAACGCCGCTGAGACGCTCGTAGAGGTTCTGCTCGTCGCTGACGACGTTGATGAGAGGTTTCACGCGTTCGAGCTGCGTCACGACATCAAATCCCGCGATGCGCATGCGCCCGCTGGTCGGACGGGCACGCCCGGTCAGCAGGCGCATGGTGGTGGTTTTGCCAGCGCCGTTGTGCCCGAGTAGGCCGAAGATCTCCCCGCGATCGAGGGAGAAATCGATGTCATCGATTGCGTGCACATCACCGTAGTGCTTGACCAGGCGCTCGACTTTCACCATCACTGGCATACCTTCACCCGCCAAAGAGAAATTATTCGTTCCTCTCCTTTGACTCTTCCAGCGCGCCCTCACAAGCCGAACACAACTCGCCCCGAAGATATCACGCCTGGCCAACAGCCGAGACGAGCGTTGGACCTCACCGTTCCAGGTGAAGGAAGCGCTCCAACAGGCGAGCTTGCCAGCTCAGGTGGGTGAGGACCATCCATCCCACAACAAGCCCCAAGAGGATGACATATTCTACCGGAGAAAGTGACGCAAGCTCGAAAAAGCGGCGCAATCCTGGAATAGCCAGGATACTGAGGAACAACACGAACAGTCCGGCCGCAAGCCACGTCGGGCGCCAATCTCCCTCCAGGGGTTCTCGGACCGCCCAGAACGACGCGGGGGGAACAACGTAGAGCATCAACACCAATCCGCAAAGCACACCGAAATCCGTCAGAGTGGTCTGAGCCGAGCGGCCCGGATCGCTGCCAAAGATCACAGAGAACCCGATGAAGATCCCGATCCCCATGAGGCTCATGCTGATGCTAGCTGGCAAGGTGACATGCAAGAGATCTTTGAAGAGATCGCGATGATCGATTCGGCGGGGGCGCGCCCACACAGCTAATGCCAGCGCCGGAACGCCGCCAGTGATGAACGCGAGGAGAGAATTTTGCTTCGGGGTGAACGCAAAGGAATCGGTGATGGCGACCACAGAGAGGATCATGACCGCGATGAAGATTACCCGGGCCAGAAACAGCGTCATGATCTGATGCAAGCCGTTCCGGATACGCTGCCCTTCGCGAAACGCCAGGGGCAGCGGTGCAAAGGTGTCGTGAAGCAGGATGATGTCGGCAACGCTCCGGGCCGCCTGGCTGCCACTTTGCATGGCAATCCCGACGTTGGCCTGCTTGAGGGAGAGCACATCGTTGACCCCATCGCCGATCATGGCCACATAATGGCCGCGCGAGCGGAGCGCGCGGACCAGGCGCGCTTTTTGCTCGGGCGTGATGCGCCCAAAGATCATCCCTTCTTCCGCCGCCTGAGCGAGGCGATCCTCCTCCATTCCTGCCAGCTCGGATCCGGAGATGATCTGTGCGTCACTGGCGATGCCAGCTTGCCTGGCGACCGCCGCCACAGTGTTGGGGTGATCGCCCGAAATGATCTTCACCTGCACGCCGACGCTGGCAAAATCAGCCAGCGTGCGTTGGGCTTCGGGACGGAGGGTATCATAGAGCGCGATGAGTCCAAGTGGGGCCAGCGGAGCTGGCATTGACGGCTGCTCCCGCCCAACCTGAGAGAGTGCCCCAATGCTGCTGGCAAACAGGAGCACGCGCAGCCCGCGCTCGGTCAGATCCGTGATCCGCTCAAGAATGACGGCCTGCTGAGAAAGAGGCATCGCGGCCAGGAGCATTTCTGGCGCACCCAACACAAAGATCTCGTGTGGATTCTCCTCCCAAGCCAGGGCGCTCCATTTGCGGGCGGAGGTGAACGGGACTTCCGCCACCACCGGACGCGGCGCGCCAGGGTAAGCCGCCGTGAGCGCCTCCGTTGTCTTCGTCTGGCTGATCGTGCTTGCCGCGTACGCCGCCAGCAGCTGTAGCAGCCGCTCGCGCTCCGTATCGATGGGAAGGATCTCCTGCACTGCCAAGGCATTGGCGGTCAGAGTGCCTGTCTTATCCAGGCAGAGCACATCCACGTGGCTGAGCGATTCGATGGCGTTCGATTGCTGGATGAGCGCGCCATGGCCCGCCAGTCGCACGGCTCCCAAGGCATACGCGACCGAAATTGCCAGGAACAGGCCGACCGGAATGATAGCCAGGACGACCACGGACCGTTGAATCGTCTCAACCAGCGCGATTCGGTCGATGAGGGCATTGCCAATGACCAGGATCTCGAAGAAGGCGGCAACCAATAACAAGATTTGGATGACCAGATTGACATCGCGCTGCAGCGGTGTCAGCTCCTGGCGGGCGACGCGAGCATCGCGCGTGAGTTGGCTGGCAGTGCTCTGTGGCCCGATGCGATCTGCCCGATAATAGAGCATCCCACTGAGACAGAAGGTACCAGAATAGACAGCATCAGCGATCGTTTTTGTGATCGAATCCGCTTCACCGGTCAAGAGCGATTCGTCGACCTCGGCCTGGCCAGAGACGACGGGACCATCGACCACGAATTGATCACCCGCGCGAGCCACGAGGATATCGTCTTGTACGACTCGATCCGGAGCGAGCTGGATCTCGTGTCCGTCACGGAGGATGGCGGCGTGTGGACGTGTCAACAGGGCAATCCGATCGAGCAGGTGCTTGGCACGCACCTCCTGAACGACGCTGACGACTACATTTACCAGCACCACACCGACCGCGACCAGAGTATCCGTAGGCCGTCCCAGGATAATCAGCGCGATTCCCAGGCCAAAGAGCACCAGATTGAAGAACGTGAAGACATTGTCGCGGGCGATCCGCACATAGGTGCGTGTCGTCGCCGTGGGCGGCAAGTTCACCAGGCCTTGCGCGGTGCGAGCTTCCGCATCCGCCTGGCTCAATCCCGTGGGAAGACTTGCCGGCGCAGGTGCGTTGGCATGAGAGGAGTCGTGTCGCATCATTATCTCGCTGCTCCTGCCGGCGCGGCTTCCGGCAACAGCCCGGCCGCGACTGGCGGCAGGGCGCGATAGAGATCGGCCCCTGTCTTTCCCGTGCGCCAGCTCGTGGCGAATGCGAGATGGCGCGTGAAATCAGCTTGCAGATCGACCCCTGTCGCTTGCCAGCACAAGCTGAGGGCTTTCCGTGCGCACGCGATATCATTGCGTGGCTCGATCTGATCGAGATCTTCGATGAACAGCCCACAGCTCGTGTACATCAGCTCGCCGTAATATTGGGCCTCGAGCAACAACAAGGTGCGAGTGGCCTCTTCCTGTGATGGCTTGTGTCCTTGCTTTCCCCAGCGTGTCCAAAACGCCTCCTCGCTCAACCAGCCTTCATGAAGCCCGATGGCGTCATTGCGCGCCGCCCACGGGTCCGAGAGATACACACCGGCGAGTTGCCCATAACGCTCATCCAGCCGAGCGGAAAGGCGATCCAAGGCTCTTCGCAACGCCGGCTTCCAGGATGCATCGCCTGCGGTGCAGGTGCAGCCGGTGCTCCATCGCGCCAGGCCGTGCGAGCAGCTCCATGAGCTGGGGACACGCAGCGTCACCTCGTGGGCGGCGGGATGATTGACCAGGTATCGGCCAAGGGTCGTGACAGTATACCCTTGCGCTGGGATGGATTGTGTGAGCAGCCGCGCGAGAAACTGGTCGCGCCAGGGCTTGTGGTGGCCATAGACCTCACCGTCCGACGCGATCAGCAACAACTGATCGACGTGCTGCTCGGCTTTTTCTCGATTCAAGTGCGCTGGCATCGCCTCGGCGGCAAATCGATCGGCGCTTGTGGTGGCCTGATCGTCGAAGGATACCGCTCCACTCAATGGGCCATGATAGAAAAAGACCGTGATCGCGCGCCCGCTGGGCAGGCGGACCACCGCAGGCTCCGTCGGATCGATCGGTTCGGCCGCTTGCCAGGGAGCGAGCACAGTGTACCGAATGCCCTGTCCGGCGAGCACATCTAAGGTCTGGACATCGACAGCCGTTTCGGGCAGCCACATGCCTTCGGCGGGATGACCATAATGATGAGCGAAATCGGCCAGCCCCCAGCAGATCAGCGTCTGCCGGTCCTGATGCGTTGCCAGTGGGAGGATGGAATGAATATAGGGCTGCGCGAGCGCATTGCCGACACCGTAGTGAGCCAGGTGCGCCCGATCGGCGGCTACGATCCTGGTCGCCAGATCAGGATGGGCGCGCTCCAGCCAGACGGCCAGGGTTGGCCCGACATCGAAGCTCATCCGCTCGAAGCTTCCCGCGTCGAGATTCGGACGATAGCATTCCTCCGTGATCTTCTCATTGAAGTTGGCATACGGCTCAGCGCCAGGCTCCTGGGGAATGATGCCCGTGAAAGGATTCTCACGGGGAGGCTGGTAAAAGTGCCCATAGACGCATACATAGGGATGCCCTTCCATTGTGTTCTCCTGCTCATTCGGTGAACTCGCCGCCTCGCCTCCCCCACAGATCTGGCGCACGGCGAGTGATCGTTCTCACCTGATGATGGGGAGCCAGGAGGAGATGGGGAGTCCATTTGTCATGGTTGTATCTCCCTACCTCCTGTTTCCTGGTAATCAGACGATCGGCGTGTTCTTCATCTCGCTCGTCACGACAGACCTCTGAAGTTGCGCATAACGGTGGTCGCGCACTGGGTCAGCCATCACTTTGTCTTCTTTGATATCTGGAACAGCAGCGTCACGCCAATGGCGATGAGCACGAGCGGCCAATAGTCGGCTACAGCCGAGAGGACGGTCTGCCCGATGTCGCCGAGCATGACCAGGATTCCTACAGCCCCAGTATACCTCCTGGAACCCATGGCCAGATATGGGTGTGATGCACCGAGCGGGTTAGCGGAACGATCACCAGGAATCCCACCGCCAGGCCCAACAGAGTTACGCCGGACGTGATCGCTCCAGGTTGATCCTGTAGTGCGATGGCATTGATGACAGCCCCTAGACCCAGCCCGCTCAGGATCCCACCTGGAATCATGAAGCCGCTTTTTGGCCCCGTCATGACGGAACACAGACGCTCGCGTTATGTTGGAGGGCGTGCGTGAGCCAGTTCCCGGCAGGGAGAACTTTAGAACAACCCATGACGGGTCGGACCATCGATAGCGTCTACCACCTCATTCGCACCTTGCAACACTCCTTTGGCGGCGTGTATGACGGTTGTCCAGACCATGCACAGAGCGGCGAGCGTCAAGGCGAACAGGCCGGCTACGACATGGACGAACAGCGTGAACGAAGGTGTTGCGGTAAGACTCTGCAGTGATGTGATCGACTCTTTATTGAGGAGAGCCGCCAGCCCTTCGATGAGAGCCGCGCCAGCCAACAGCCCAATGAAACCGTTCCGTAATGAGCGCCCCAGAGTTTGTCGAAGAGTGCCCATAAAGGTCGTCGCTTGCATCTTCTTCTCTCCTTCCACTTGTTGGGATGCAATGTCCGCGATAACACAGGCAGGGACCTCTCCCCTTGCCTCCAAGATGAAGCGTAGATCGCGCTCGACACAGAGTCGTCTCGTTCGGGGGTGAGTCGCTCACAAACCGCTCTCTGTCGCCCGGCATTGAAGCGAAATGCGCGAATGAGGGAATCAGCCATGTCTTTCGACTCACATCCCGCAGTTTCGTTTTAGTTGATTGTAGATTAACGTGAATTCGATACTGTTGGCGAACTATAGATTGAGGACCCACGTCCGGAAAGCGCTGTAAAATCGCACAAGATGGAGGTAGCTGGACCATCCTGGTAGATTGGTTGTTGTCAAACATCATCTATCGGGAGGAGCGGCCATGTCCGACATTCAGCTTACCGTGAGCCGCGAGCATCGGCAAGCCCTTTTCAGCACAGACCGAAATCTGGCGACCTTGCTGGAACAGATTCTCATAGGACTTTCGCTCGATGTCCCTTCATTCAGGCAAGCAAGTTTGGCGAGGCCGGCACTTATCCCCGACAGCAGCCCGGAGGGCTTTGTTTTTCGAGCCGGGGGGTTCTATCCCCCGGCGGTGCCGTGCCGCGTAGTCATGCGCTCTGAGCGAAAGTCCTATCTCAATCAAGTCTTCCAGGCCAAGGTCACTGAGGACCTGCGCGCTCACCCCCACGAGCGCACCGACCAGCGGCAGGGCTCTCGCAATGGCTGCAAGTCGCGTCAGCTCACCACGCGGTTCCCCTATTATAGGTCATCGTAGTACTGTATATTACCATGACATGATTTTTGTGCTCCCGATACCTTGTGTTTGCACGTCTCACGAAACACAATGTGCAATACTATTGCTAATTTGCGTTATATTGGGTATACTCCTGTAGGAGTAAAGTAGTTTCAATACGATGGCGAAGAAGCAGCCACGCTGTAATAATCGGCCTGTGAGGAGGAACCACTTTTTTGATAGGCTTTGCCTGTATTGAAAATCCTATACATCCCTTGAAAGTTCTAATTTCTCAGGAGGATGCATGGCAACAAAACAAGTAATACGCGCGCGCGGATCGGCATGCCCAAGCGCATCCGCTCGATTTGAAAGGATATTTACGTCTCTATTGGCTCTACGCATCAATCTAGTAGGCCAGCTTTTGAGATTGTTTACAAAATCTTTCTATTTTCTAAACCCTTTTTCAGCGCTATTGCATAATTTAGTATTATTATCTTGCCATGCGGAATTTGCATATACGAAGCGATCGCCGTCCATGGGAGATCGCGCTAGATTCTCCCACACATCCATCCAAGGAGGTTCGTCATGTCTGAGTATTTGACGCCACCCACACTCGGCCAGCAAATTCGACGCAACCGACTCTTGTCGCGAAAAAGCCTCGCGAAGGTCGCTGAGGAGGTCGGAGTGACCGCATCTTACATAAGCAGGCTCGAAAACAACCTGGCAAACAACCCGAGCCATGCTATCCTGCGCAAGCTGGAAGCAGCGCTATCTTTTAGGTATGTTGAGCCTGGTGAAGTCTCCGCTCCTGAAATGGATCAAACGGAGGCAGCGCCCGTGCCATCCGGCCCTGCTCTCGATCAGCAGCGGATCGAACAGCACATCGTGGCGCTGGCGAAAAAAGTTGAAAAAAAGCTACAGCTGCAGCTCACAAGTCACCTGCAACAATTCGGAAATCGTGACACTGAGTATTTTGTGGAATTCCTCGAACATACATTGACTCAATACATTGAGTATATATCTGACCTCCCCTATCTCTCGCTCGTTCAACAACCGATCGCTGGTCTAGGCAGAGCTGCCGAGGAATCAGCACGCTATTCCGCGTTGAAGAAGGCGCCACCAGAGCCGGAGCAGAGCGAGCAAGACACAGACAAACAACGCGAGGTGAATGATCGATTTCTTAAGGCGACCGCCCGTCAACCTGATTCGGAGGCCGATCAGCTGCCTGCACAGCCACTAGCCGATCTGGATGATTTACATGATGCATCGGTGCGTCGCCGATCTTTGAGTGATGAGAGCAAGCATCTCGACAGCGATGTGTCGCGCGACCCTGTCAGAACGCCGACGACATAGGATGCGGCACGCACCGCCCTCGCACGCGTTGTCCGATCTTTCCAGCTTGGATATCGCCCCGCAAGCGCAAAACGGCGCCAGTAGGGACGATCCACCATTTCGCGCTTGCTCTATCGGCAGCATCTAGTGGTGTGCCCAGAACGTGAGAGCTGCTAGAATACGTTCATTCTCAGTTCGAAAAAGTGAGATGCCGTTGTGGATGATGAAGCGCTAGCGAGGCAACCTGCCCCTGATATGACTGAATCATCGCTGTCGCGCGTGTTCCAGGATGCGCAGGTCATCGGCGCGCAGATCGAGCCTGCTCGCATATCAGCCACCAATGGGCAAACGATAGCGATTCAGGGAATGCTTCTCACGACAATGCGACAGATTGCCGACAAAATGGCCGTGTTTTTCGCGGCGGCGGCAGAGCTGGCTGACGACAAGCACCCCCGCAAGATCGTTACGGCGCAGCTGGGTCACGTCTCACCCGCAACGCTCAAAAAAATGGACCAGGCGCGAGACAAGCTCTACGACATTATCTCCCGCCCTGGTGGCGCCTGGATTGTATACCACCTTCTCGGCGGCCAGGATTCATTGGAGTTGACGGAAATAGTTACCGATTTCTTTGAGCAACGGATCCTGGCGCCCCATTATTATCCTTTTGTGGTAAAACAACTCGTGCCCGCCATTCCCTCGTTCTTCTTTGTAGAAGATGTGGGCGCGCTGATCTTCTTGCCACAGGCCCAACCAAGCTTAGATAATAAAATGGCGTTGGCAGTTGATTTTGAGCCTGGGTCGTCGCTGGCGCAAGCATTTAGGCGGTGGGCGCTCGACCTGGTGGATACCATTAGTGCCGGCGACGACGCGCCTGACGAGCGAGCGACGGCCTTCCCGCTCATGCAGACATATGACCTGGACTGGCCAGAGGACATTGGCGGCTGGTGGAAGAATATCGCCGCGAATATGCATGAGGCCACCTCGCTGAGAACCGTACAGACAGAGCCGCCGTTTACCACGCTGAGCCTCAACGAGCTAAGCGAGGTGCTCCATTTGCTTTCTCCTCTGACACGCGAGCAGGCCAGGACCTTGATTGGCAATCTCGATCGCCGCTTGGTTCCTCTAGCCGATCGCTGGCGTGGGGGTGTCGCGGAAGCGCCACCGCTTGGCGGCGTCCGGGAGATATTCAGCAAAAAAGCAATCGAGAGCATCGCCCGAAACGCGGGCACTGACGCTCGCTTGTCCCGCCGCGCAATGGCCCTGCAAATCACGCTGCTCGCCATCATCCGGACGCTGCGCGAGTTCCCAGAGCACTATGCGATCGGGCTGAGCGACGACATGAATCGCGACGCGATGATCGTGTTTCAGCAGGATGAGAGCGGCACTCAACAGCCAAAACGCGCGCTCATCGAGTATCGCCGTTACAAGAAAAGGGACGAATCCGCCGCCAAGCTGGGCGTGCTGTTTTCCGATGCCGGCGGTGTCGGAGCCACGGCGGCGCGTCAAATGGCAATCGAGCACGCCGATCTGTGGTCGCGGATCGCCCCGATCAATCGCTCGGAACTCTTAGAAAACCGACGCGAGCTGATAAGCTGGCTGCAAGCGGTCGTCGATGACATTGATTCGAGCATTCAAGGACAGGACGAAATCAAAGAGCGTGTCAAAGCCTTGAGCAAAGGTGGCTTGATCTTGACCACCACGCCGTCGAGCATTGAAGTGGGATTCAACGCGCTCGGCTGGATGTTTCGCTATCACAGTCCGATGTGGTATGCCGGAGCGCAGCCGTCGGGCGTCTTTGGCGATCAGAAGCTCACGCTCGCCCGCATGGAGCCGTTTCTGAAAGGCATGCGCGAGGAGGATCGCCCTCGTGTCGAAGCGATCGTCGCGGAAGCGCACGAGCAAACGCATGATAGCTTTTTGGCGCATCAGAAGGCGGATGTTCTGACGCGAGAGATCTGGGGTCGGTCTGAGACCCGCCGCTATATTCGTGGCAAGCTGATGACCGGCGATCATTCGTTGCCTGAGAAAGAGCTGCTCGGCCATCTCATCGACATTCTGAGGCGCCTCAAGAATGATGAGCACTATGAGGTGCGACTTACTGACAATCCGCCCGCCCATCAGATCTGGCTCAATGACGCGCCGGCGATGTTCCTCAGACGGATGATGGTTGACGACCGCGAAGGGTGGGGCGAGCTGAGCGACGATCCCCGCGACTTCGCGCGCGAGCGTCGCCGTTACGAGGCGCTGTGGCACGACGCGATCGTGCGCGACAACGAAGAGGTCGCTCGATTCATCATAGTGGAGGCGCTAGACGCTCTGCGTCACCGGCGCGACGTGGCTCATTTCCTTGATCAGGCGATCCAGGTGGCGGGTAAGCGGCGCGATGCCTTCGTCGATGATCTGAAAGTGGCGGAGGAGCGCGCAGAGCCGACGCAAGAGCGCCGCATCTTTTTCACATCGGTGCCCACGCCCTGGCTGCTCGCTGAGACCCTCGCTGAGCGGAGCGGTCGCACTCGCGGGTACTATGACCAGATGCACGCTCGCGCCGATCGCTTCCGTGAAGCGTTGGCCGATCAGCGTGCGCCAATCAGGCTGCTCTCTCAGCGCGAAACATTCGAGCGCTGGATCACGAGCGCGCCCGACAGCTTGCGACGGCTGAAGCTATTCACTGACTTCCTCGGCGGATATCCGGTTATCGAGTGGCGCCTGACCGAATCTCAGCTGCCGATTATGTATGAGATGCTGGGCGATGAGATCGTCTTTGTCGAGCGGCAGCCGCGCGAGGACGACCCAAGCGAGGCTGACCCACGCATCGGCTGGTGGAGTCGCGAGCGCCAGGTCAAAGAGATCTTCGCCGGTCACTTCGAGAGCGAATGGAAGAATGCGCGCACCCCCGATGAGAGCGTCGAATGGATCTATCTGCAAATACAGCAGCTCGCATCGGGCAAAGGCGCGCATCCCCGACCCACGTCATAGTCACCGGCCTTCACGTCACCGGGGTGTGGTCGTCGTCATCGCGAGATTTCCGGCGCGTTTCGCCCGGCGGCGCTGCAACAAGGTCGCGATGCCCCGGCCCACCAGCACCAGCATGAAGACGCACAGCACCGCCGCGATGATCGGCGCCACCACCGCGAGGATGACCAGAAAGAATGAGAGCACATCTTCGACCAGGCTGACGAGGGGGTTAGCCAGGCCGGCGGTCGTGATTGTGCTGGCCGGACGCACGACGCCCGCTTTGGCCGCGTGAGTCGTGCCAGCGAGACCCGCGCCCGCGATGGCCGCGAGAATCGGGCCGATGGTTGACAGGTCGCTCAGGCTGTTGCTCGTCGCGGTGAAAATCAGCGCCCCCGACAAAGGGCGAATGACGGTGTGCACCACATCGTTGAGATGATCGATGACTGGAATCTTGTCGGCGCTAATCTCGTAAATGGTCAAGAGGACCAGGACGCCCAGAACAAGTGGATTTCCGATCCAATCAAAGCCAGGGCGCAGCTGGATGTGGAACCCCCCGATCGGTCCGATGTCGTTGGCGATGCCAATCGCCAGCAGCGGCAGGTAGGCGCGCACGCCCGCCGACAGGCTCAGGCCAAACGCGGCCAGAAGCGTGTAAAAGGTATTGAGTTGAATGGAATCGGGCATGCCGGCACTTCCTTACGTCGCGATGTGGCCCGGCGCCGGGCCGGCTTCGTGAGGGAGAGATGCTCCCTCCCTTTACCCTGTAGGATAGACTATTGGATAAGCTGTCGCTATGATCTCGCTCACCATAAATAGTGGTAATGGCTCACAATGCTTGTGGTGGCTCGTCACGAGTCTCTCCAGGCGGCGGGCCGGGGATCTTGGCGGGTGACACGGCATCGGGCAGGCCATATTGGCTGGGCGGCGGCGGGTACACCGCTGGCGACGTGTAATCACCCGGTGGCGGCTGCGGCGCGGCGGGTGTCATGACCGGCGGCGGCGCCATCGGCTGTTGATAGGGCATAGGCTGCTGACTCCAGCCATAGGGACGCGGCGCGGGCATGCTCTGTCGCGTCTGTGGGCGATTGCGCGCGACGAAATAGGCGGCCAGACAGCCGCTGCCCGTCATCAATCCGATGTCGATCAAGCCGATGATGATGCTAAAAATGGCCACGATCAGAGCCAGCGACAGGCCTTGCGTATTGGTTTGCGTTTGTTGCGCCGCCTGTTGCAGCGCTTGCTGGAGCGCCTGTTGCCCCGCTGGCGATTGATACAAGATGATCGTGCCGACAATCTGCGCCACCCCGGTGAGCAGCCCAGCGTAGAGTCCCGCGATTGCGCCCGCCCCGGCGTGGCCGCTCTGCACGCGCGGATCGAACGAGACGCGCACGCCCGCGCTCAGCCCGCCGATGATCGCCAGGAGCGGGCCGCAAATGCCGAATCCCACGATCGACAGCAGCAGCGTCGGAATAGCCGCGCTCATCCCGGCGACCAATCCCGCCCGCAATCGTGGCTCCATAGATATCACCTCATCATGCTCGCGCCGATTGCGCTCAGCGCGTCGCGAGCAAGTGCTTGGCGATCAGCATGCGCTGCACTTCGCTCGTGCCCTCGCCGATCTCGTTGACCTTGACGTTGCGCCAATAGCGCGACACCGGAAACTCATCCATGAAGCCGTAGCCGCCGTGGATTTGCACGCCCTGGTCGGCGGCGCGCTTCGACGTTTCGGACGCGAATAGCTTGGCCATCGCGGCCTCTTTGGCGAACGGCTGCCCCTGCATGTGCATCCACGCCGCTTTGTAATACATCAGCCGTGACAGCTCGATTTCCATCGCCATGTCGGCCAGCTTGAACTGAATGGCCTGAAACGCTGAGAGCGGCTTGCCGAACTGCTGGCGCTGATTCACATATTTGAGCGACTCGTCCAGGCAGGCCTGCGCCAGCCCCACGCACAGCGCGGCGATGGCCACGCGCCCGGCGTCGAGAATCGACATGAACTGGCGAAAGCCGTTGCCGCGCTCGCCCAGCACGTTCTCGGCGGGCACGCGACAATTGTCGAAATTGAGCGCGCGCGTGTCCGACGCTTTCCAGCCCATCTTTTTCAGCTCAGGTCCGATGACGTAGCCCGGCGTGCCCTGCGGCACGATCAGGTTCGTGATGACCGGGTGGCCGTCGGAGCGCCTGCCGGTGACGGCGGTGACGGTGACGCCGCCGGTCATGGGCGTGCCGGCGTTGGTAATGAACATTTTGGCGCCGTTGATGACCCACTCGTCGCCGCTCAGCTCGGCGCGCGTCTGGGTGCCCCCAGAGTCCGAGCCGGCGCCCGGCTCGGTCAGGCCAAAGGCCCACAGCTGCTCGCCGCGCGCCAGCGGCACGAGGTAGCGCTGTTTTTGCTCCTCGGTGCCATAGAGCAAGAAGGGTGTCGTCCCCAGCGAGGTGTGCGCTTCCATCGTGATGGCAACCGATGTGTCGGCGCGCGCGATCTCTTCGATGGCGAGACAATAGGAGAGGAAGTCGGCTCCCGCTCCGCCATACTCTTCAGGGATGGGCAAGCCGAGCAGCCCCATCGCGCCCATCTCGCGGATGAGATCGAGCGGAAACTCGGCTTTGGCATCCATCTCAAAGGCACGCGGCTTGATCTCGCTCTCGGCGAAATCGCGGCAGGTCTTTTGAATCGCGCCCTGCTCGGCGGTGAGAGTGAAATCCATTGTTGGATGTTCCCTTTCGTCTTTCGTGCTCGCCATTGCGCCAGCGCCTCACGGAAGCAGACAATCGGGCGAGTGTTCGTATGGAGAGTCAGTGCCATTATAGATCATACAGAAAGCATATTTATCTACCACAGTGTTAGGGCGTGTCTTCCATAGCACCAGACGGTGAGCCAGGCTCGAATTCGCCAGCAGTATCAAAAGCGCCGCAGACCCATACCATGCCTCAATCGACATGACGCCCGGTCGAGAGAGTTAGGGCGTGTTTGCAAAGGCTCAAAGCAACCGTCAATCACACCCAAAATACTGTG
>VFSW01003770.1_pt1 | contig 22721 bp, 26 predicted proteins | sample 5358111 | NCBI WGS metagenome assembly VFSW01 (sample SAMN11554181, study PRJNA540505) | mine drainage metagenome | isolation source: sediment from site ElyBrook_90M | place: USA: Ely Copper Mine, Vershire, VT | collected 2017 | reverse complement strand
TCAGATATCTTTATTGTCATCTCCATATTACATTTCGGGCATTTCATATCTGCGTATTATAGCAAAGTGGCTTTTTGCTCCGCACCCTGGAGGACATTCAAACTTGTTGTATATAAAAAAGAAGAGCCCCAATATAGGGCTTATTCCATAAGGGACTCAAACTTGAGGTTCTGATTAGTAGGGATCATCCCCATGATGCTTGTCGTCAATAAAAAAAGTGGCTATCGCTAGCACAACTATTATGAAGAAAACTACACCAAGACCTATCAGCATTTTTAATACCTCCAATCACTATTGTACCATTTTTAATCTATCTTTGTCAATAATCTGCGCGCAGCTCTTAGACGATCTTCGAACCTACGTAAAAACACTCATTTATATTTTTATCCCGTGCTCGCGCACTGCACGCTCTGTTATTTCGTGGGTACTCATAAGTCCACGAGCGCGTAGGATAATATCTAGAGCCTCCTGTGGCTTATCAGTGACTTTGAAAAGTTGTAGATCCTTTTTGTCAATTTTTTCAGTTCTTTCAAGTGTGTTCTCCATCCAATCCGTAAGACCCTTCCAATATCCAGAATTAAAAAGTACGATCGGGAAATCTATCATCTTATGGTTTTGAATGAGCGTAAAAGCTTCGGTCATCTCATCTAGAGTGCCGAACCCGCCAGGAAAGATAACGAAACCAACTGAGTATTTAAGGAGCATCACTTTTCGAATGAAAAAGTAAGTAAAGTTCACGTGTTCATCAACAAATTCGTTGAACTGCTTTTCCATAGGAAACTCTATATTGACGCCAACCGAACGTGTCCCTGCGCTGCGGGCACCTTTATTTGCAGCTTCCATAATGCCTGGGCCACCTCCTGAGATAATGGAAAAACCCGCCTTACCCAGTAGCTCGGCAGTCTTCTCGGCATTAGCGTAGTCAGGATGTTCGGCTAGTGTTCGCGCAGAACCAAATATAGTGATGGCAGGGGCCACGGTTGAGAGTGCATCAAAACCATGCACAAACTCGCTCATTATTTTGAAAATCCTCCAATGATCGGTATCTGTAAAATCTGCTTTTTCAGGACTCAATAGTTTTTTATCATCGGACGTATCAGGGACCATAGTGCTAGTGTACTAGAAAAAACCGACCAAAATCAGAAGCTATGGTGGATAAAAAAATAAGTACAATTTGCTCCGACGGTAGGACTCGAACCTACAACCAACTCCTTAACAGGGAGCTGCTCTACCATTGAGCTACGTCGGAATGTAAAAAGGAGTATAACGCACCCAGGGTCATTTTGAGAAGTGGATCGTATATAATGAGTGCACATGAACTACAATCTTAAAGGAACAAGCATATCTCTCTCTCCTGAAGTGCATACCTATCTAGACAAAAAACTTCTCCACGTAGAAAGGTTTTTATCCCACGAACCCACAAGTACTCTCGATATCGACCTCACGTATGATCCAGGTGTCGTTCGCACACGTTATCAAGCCACGTTTAAGTTGCTAGCCAATAAGCAGATTCTCTACACTCAAGCACGAGGCGACACCTTGCACGAGGCAATCGATCTTGCAGTAGCAGAATTCATACGAGATGCGGTAAAAGTGAAAGGAAAACAACACCATACGCTTCGCCAGAGAGCTACGCGAATCAAAGATTTCTTTCGTGGATTTAAGAAATGAGTGTAGCTCCAGATCGTAAGAAGATCTCATAACTCATTTCTCGTTTCCCCTCGGGAATTACCTTGAGGATCTGGAGGACATTATTGCTGAGCGTTGCATCTGTGATCAATACCCGCAGTACCTTTCCGCTTGGAAAGCGAGCGAAGAAGTGCGCTCTAGGGTTTCTATCAAAGGCTCGAATTTTAAGAAACTGTCTACGCGCATCTCCCGAAAGAGAGATGAGAGCGTCCTCATCAGTAAATTTTTTGCAGTGTGTCGCGTTGTTGTCATCTTGCGGCTCTGGGGTGATTTTCCCTTCCACCCACGGAACGAGTATCTCGGAGAGGAGATTACCTCCCTCAGTTGCAAGAAGATCTTCAAGCACGCTACCCTGTGGTGGCCAATCTTTCTCATCAAGTTCAACACGGCCCTGAGCTACGATTGGGCCGTGGTCTATTCTGTTGTCTATAAGCATGATGCTTACCCCGGTGGTGCTCTCATCTTGAAGAATGGCAGAGCGCACCGGTGAAGGACCACGGAGTTTTGGTAGCAGGGAAGGGTGTATATTGAGTACCCCTCGCTTTGGCAATATAAGGAAGGACTCGGGTATTCGTGAGCCATAGGCTGCGACTACAAATACATCCCAGGGCGTGTTTGCTAACTCCAAGAGAAATGAAGAATTCTCCAAACTAGGAGGAGTTTCTACATCTACCCCATGCTGGATAGCCCACTCCTTTGCGGGAGTTGGTGAAAGAGCAAGGCCGCGACCTTGCGGTTTATCTACTCCTGAGACAATGAGAGCGGGAAGGTAGCCGTGTCTCAAGAGCGAATCGAGTACCACAGTGGCGAAACGAGGAGCACCAAAAAAAGCAAAGAGTGGTTTTGAATGGCTCATACGCGTTACTCTCTTTGTTGTTTTTTAGGAGCACTCTCTGGTTCTTTTCGAAGAAGGAGTGCTTTATCGGTGTAGAGCACTCCATTTAAGTGTTCAATTTCGTGCTGAAAGATTTGAGCAATGAGTCCAGAGCCGTGGTAGGTAAATGGTTTCCCGTGCTCATCGAGTGCCTTCACCGTCGCTTTCTCATGGCGCAACACTATTCCATAACTTCCTCGAACCGACAGACACCCTTCAGACATTTCGCTCGAACGTTTTGAGAGACGAAGCAATTCAGGATTTATGAAGATCATTCCTCGCGGAGGTTTTGAAGTGTTTTCCTCACCAAATCCTCGCTTGGCAATAAGAAATATACGCAAGGGGACTCCAATTTGAGGAGCAGCAATTGCAACCCCATTATCTTCAGCGGCAAGCGCTTTGCGCATCCGACTAATAATGGTTCGTAGACGAGCGGAAGCAATGTCTTTTTTCTCTACTGGCTTTGCTTTTTGGCGCAGTAGTGGGTTACCTGTCTGTAGAATCATAGGTACGTATGAGTATATATAAAAAGAGAGAGTCTCCAAAGGCTTTTACTGCTATACTTTTTTTATGGAGCACATTAGCGCTCATATGACAGGGAGAGCCCATGGCAAGGAGCGAGTAACCGAGCGGGGGGAACTTATGCGCTACTTCATGGAGAAGTTAAACCGCGATCGACTGAGAGATGCTCTCCCACTCCTTACTATGGCGCGCATGGGACGTACCTTGCAGGGAATTGGAACTAGAGACCTCTACTATCTTAGAAGTGTGTGTGATGGGGCGAGTAATTTCTCGAAGAAGTTTTGGTGGGAGATTAACCCTAAACTCCACGCTCTTCAACCATCTCAATTGACGCCCCAAGGGAAGAAAGTCTCGAAACGAGTCCCTCGTACCCGCGGTTAATACTGTAGATATTACGTAAGGTTGAAGTGCCCGGGGCGGCAAGCATTGCAATAAGAAGAATGGTTGCAGGACGCAGCGCTGGAGGACATACGAGATCTGTCGAGTGAAGAGGTGTAGGACCGGTAATAAAAATACGATGTGGGTCGGCAAGAAGTGTTTGTGCGCCGAATTTATCAAGTTCTGTAAAATAGAGCGCACGTTTTTCATACACCCAATCATGGATGAGTGTGACCCCACGGGCTTGTGTTGCGATGACCGCAAAGAAAGGGAGATTATCTATATTAAGACCTGGGTACGGCCTCGGGTGGATTTTTTCTGGAGAAGATACAAGTTTGCTTGGCAAAGTACGGATATCAACGAGTGGATATCCGCCGCGCTCCTCGTAGCGCTTGGTAATCCGGTACTTGAACCCCATTTTTTTGAGCACGAGTAGCTCGAGGTCAATAAACTCAATAGGGCAGCGCTTTAGTGTAATTGACGAGCGAGTCACTGCAGCAGTTGCAATAAAAAACATCGCGTCGGTAGGATCCTCCGAAACCCCATGGCGCACTCTTTTATGTGTATAAGCTTTTCCTTTTATTGTGAGCGTCGTGGTTCCTACTCCTTCTATAGACACTCCAAGTTTACGGAGAAAAAAGCAGAGATCCTGCACCTGATAATTTGCTGAGGCATAGCGAATAGTACTTTTATGTGGAATACCTGAAGCAGCGAGGATGGCATTGATAGTCGCGGTATCACCTGATTCGTACATCACAACTTCCGCTGCTCGCAGAGCTCCTCTCGAGACATTCCAGGAGTTTTTAGTTGTCTTAATACGGATGCCAAAATTCTCAAGTGCGTAGAGATGGGGACGCACAGTACGTAGTCCAAGGCGGCACCCCCCTGACTGCGGGAGAGAAAAAGAAGGGAACGTATGAGTGAGCGTTCCTGCAAACATAATGATGCTCCTTGTGCGCTCTGCCGCCACGTGGTCTATGCTCTGAAGTGAAAGTTTTTTGGGCGGTGTGATAGTGACCGAAGAGTCATGCCATTCCACCGATACCCCAATTGAACGCAGGACCTCAATCATTCGATGTACCTCTTCTATGTTAGGCATACGGGTAAGCACAGTAACCCCGTGGTTGAAGAGTGATGCACACAGGAGTGCTACCGCACCGTTTTTAGAAGAGTTCACTGTGACGCTCCCGTGAAGTTTTTTCCCACCATGCACTCTGAAATTAAGCGTCGGTTGCATTGAGACTTCCAGCTTACCATCCAAGAATCAAAGAACAATATTGTTAACGCTTCCTCCCTCAGGTATCATGGCTCCACATGGCATTTTTTACCCCTAAACTTGGCATTGATCTTGGCACCGCAAACACACTTGTCTTTGTGCCAGGCCGAGGGGTGGTACTCAATGAAGCCTCAATTGTTGCAATTTCTGAAGTAGACAAGCGAATTCTTGCTGTTGGGGCGAAGGCGAAGGAGATGATTGGTCGTACACCTGGAGAAGTCGTCGTGTATCGACCTCTAAAAGATGGAGTGATAGCTGACTATCGTGTTACTCAGGCAATGCTCCGCTACTTTATTACCAAGGCTCTTGGCAGATTTCAATTCTTTCGCCCTGAGGTCATGATCTCTGTCCCTACAGGTGTTACTTCAACTGAGAGACGTGCTGTCGTTGAGGCAGCTATTCGAGCAGGAGCAAAGAGTGCCTACGTGGTCAAAGAGTCGGTGCTCGCAGCTATGGGAGCAGGAATTCCCATTCACGAACCACGAGGCAATATGGTGATTGACATTGGCGGTGGAACGACCGACGTCGCAGTGATATCACTCGGTGGCGTTGTGGCATCAACCTCTGTGAAGTGTGCCGGAGACAGACTGGACCATGCAATTGCCGACTACATTAAAAAAACCTACAACCTTGCCATTGGAGAGCAGACCGCAGAAGATATCAAAATAGGTATTGGCTCTGCGGTACCACTTGATGATGAGCTTTCCATGCAGGTGAGGGGTAGAGATTTTGTGACCGGATTGCCGCGCTCCATTGAACTAAAAACAAACGATATCGTGAAAGCGATGGGAAAAGAATTGCGCGAGATTATTAAAGCGCTTCGAGATGTTCTTCAAGAAACTCCTCCTGAGTTTGCAAGTGATATTATTGATCGAGGGATTACTATGACGGGAGGCACTTCTCAGCTGCGCTACTTTCCTGAACTTGTGCTGCGTCGCACTGGAGTGAAGGCACATGTTGCCGATGAGGCTCTCTTTTGTGTGGTCAATGGAACTGGTATTGCTCTTGAGCACCTTGATACTTACAAAAAGGCCATCATCGCAAAACGCTAGTATGGAACACCACGCATATATATATGAGGGGGAACGTTCAGAACTGCCCTTTCTTCTTGAGGATGCTCGTAGTCGCTTTAACTTTAAGAACTATGCACATTCGGATATCTACATGAGGGAATTTGATAAGTTCACTATAGAGGACGCGCGCTCGTGGCGTGTACATGCCGCTCTTAAAAGTACTACCACTCGCTCATTTTTTATTCTTGCCTGCGGGTCAATGACCACAGAAGCCCAGCAAGCACTTCTTAAGTTTGCTGAAGAACCGCAAAGAGGAATGACTTTTGTACTCCTTGCTCCATTAGGGACACTTCTCCCTACACTGAGATCACGGTTTCTTCCTTATCCGGCACGTTCCGCACAAGGCAAGTCACAGGCCAAAGAAGCTGTTTCTTTTTTGCATGGAGCCTACAAGGAGCGTAGTGCCTATATACTCGAGCTTCTTGATGACGAGGAAGGTCTACGTGAGAGAGTGCGGCAGTTTCTCTCTTCTCTTGAAGAGGGACTCTATCCCTCTATTACCAAAAGAAGAGATATCCGCGAAGGACTTCAGGATGTTATCTCTACCCGCTCCTACCTCTCTGACCGTTCTGCTGCTGTAAAGATGATGCTCGAGCATCTCGCAGTGAGCCTTCCTCGTCTATCGTGATAGATCGAAAGTTCAAAGAGAGGGCACGACGTCTCTTGAAACTTAACCATGCTCTTAAGAAACTTTTTCCAAAAGCGCATATTGTTCTGCAGTACTCGAATCCTTTTGAGCTACTTGTTGCAGTTGAGCTAAGTGCTCAGTGTACTGACAAGGTAGTTAATCGTATTACTGAGAAGCTTTTTTTAAAATACAAGACCCTGGATTCCTATGTGCATGCAAAGCCAAAAGAGTTTGAGAGCCTCATTCGCGGGGCCGGATACTACCGTGTAAAGACAAAAAATATTTTAGCAGCAGCAAAAATTGTGGCACACAATTTTCATGGGAAAGTACCGAGGGGGATGCAGGATATACTCACTATCCCAGGGGTGGCGCGCAAGACGGCAAATGTAGTCTTAGGTAATGCCTACGGCGTGGTTGAAGGTATTGCCGTTGATACACACGTCATTCGTTTTGTGACACGCTATGATCTTTCAGACTACAAAGATCCAGTACACATCGAGCGAGACCTCATGGAATTATTGCCAAAAAAAGAATGGTTTCCATTCACGTACCGTGTCATTGAATATGGTAGGCACATAGCTCCCGCGAGACGATACGACACTACCAAGGACCCGCTTCTAAGAATATACCCTCGAGCCGCGCACCGATTTCGGGTGTAGAATGTCCTTTAATGGCATACGATTTTAAAAAGCTTGAGAAGGAAATACTAGAAGTCCGTGAACGTCTCTCGCGTGAATTTAATTCCGTACGTACGGGGAGAGCCTCTTCTTCTATACTAGATGGCATTGAGGTTGAACTCTACGGCACTCGCATGAAAATCTCGCAGATGGCGAGTGTTTCCGTTGAAGATGCTCGTACACTTAGGATAGTTCCATTTGACGTGAGTCAAGGGAAGGAGATTGAAAAAGCAATTACTGCAGCAAATCTCGGGCTCTCCGTAGGGGCCGATGAAAGAGGCGTAAGAGTCTTTTTTCCTGAGCTTACTCATGAAAGACGGGAATCCCTCATTAAAATAGCAAAGAGTAAACTTGAAGATGCTCGCACGGCGCTGCGTGCCGTGCGCGATGAGGTGTGGAGCGACATACAAGGGAAAGAGCGCGCTGGAACCATGAGTGAAGATGATAAATTTCGAAATAAAGACGATATGCAAAAACGTATTGATACAGCAAATAAAGAACTCGAGATAGTCTTTACGCGCAAGGAAAAAGAAATAAAGGGGTAGTATGGCACTTCTCATCTTTCTTCTCATTATTGTCCTACTTATTTTAGTGCACGAGTGGGGTCACTTTTGCGCCGCAAAACTGTTTGGTATCCGGGTTGATGAATTTGGTATTGGATTTCCCCCTCGACTATGGTCTTTTGTAAGAGGAGAGACTGTCTACTCACTCAATGTAGTCCTCCTTGGAGGTTTTGTAAGGATGTTTGGTGAACACGGTAAGGAAGATTCACCACTTCCAGAAGAAGATAAAAGAAAAAATTTTTCCTATAAACCTCGTGGTGTACAAGTACTCGTGGTTTTGGCAGGAATCCTATTTAATCTTCTGTTCGCATGGCTTGTCCTTTCGGTGGGGTACGTAGGAGGATTACCCACAAGCGCTGAGCATATAGGTGTTGGGCATGTTCAGGATATACAAACCACCATCGTTGATGTCATTCCTAGTTCTCCCGCAAGCCTCGCAGGTATTAATCCAGGCGATGTGGTTCTTCAGGCTCAAACCGCAACAGCTACAACGTTCCCGGGAGCAACATCAGGAGAGGTGCAGCAGTTTATTGTCGCGCATCAAAATGAGAGTGTGATACTTACTATTGAACGAAGTGGAGTAAAAAAAGTTTTTTTGGCAAAACCTGAAAGTGGGCTCGTTGCCGGACACAAAGCGATAGGGGTTGAACTTGATGATGTGGGAATCCTTAAACTCTCTCCGCCGCAGGCCTTCCTGGAAGGCGCAGTACTGTTTTGGCACATGTTCACCTCAACAGCCATGGGGCTTGCCTCTTTTTTCTCTAGTCTTGTGCATGGTTCAGCAAATTTTTCTGAAGTGTCTGGCCCGATTGGTATTGCCGACATTGGTGTTGCTGCCGTGCACCAGGGGTTTGCCGCCGTCGTTGTCCTCACAGGCCTTATCTCAATTAACCTTGCACTCATAAACGTCATTCCTATTCCAGGGCTTGATGGGGGACGACTTGTCCTCGTTGCCATCGAGGCAATCCATCGCCGCCAGCTTCCTGAGCGTGTAGTAACACTTTTCACTCTCATAGGATTTCTTCTTCTTATTATTCTTCTTCTTGTTGTGTCCTACCACGACATTGTGCGGATCCTGTATCCTTAACAAAGTTTGCCGAGGTCTTTATTTGCCGTACAATGGCGCCATATGCGTCAGTCGCAACTATTCACTAAGACACGACGAGAATCTCCCAAAGATGAGGTCTCTAAAAATGCACAGTTCCTCATTCGTGCGGGGTACATACATAAAGAAATGGCAGGAGTATATGATTTTTTACCTCTTGGTCTACGTACACTTGAGAAAATTGTCACCATCATTCGAGAAGAAATGAATGGTGTAGGCGGTATCGAACTTCACCTCTCTGCACTCCAACATCCCGCTCCATGGCAGAAATCTGGTAGATGGAGCGCAGAGAAGGTTGATAGCTGGTTTAAAACTGAACTGAGAGGAGGGGGAGAGTTAGGACTTAGCTTCACCCATGAGGAACCACTCACAGTGCTTTTGCGAGAGTACATTTCATCTTGGAGGGATTTGCCAATATATCCCTACCAATTCCAGATCAAGTTTCGCAATGAAGAGCGAGCAAAAAGTGGTCTTATGCGGACCCGTGAATTTTTGATGAAAGACCTCTACTCATTCTCCACTACCGATGCGGCTCATGAAACGTTTTATAAAAAAATTACAGAAGCCTACACACGGGTATTTAGTAGAGTTGGTCTTGGTGAGAAAACATACTTCACCTTTGCCTCTGGAGGTTCTTTCAGTAAATACTCTCACGAGTTTCAAACTCTCTGTGAAGCTGGAGAGGATACAGTTTTTGTTGATGAAAAAAAACTCTGTGCTATCAATAAGGAAGTCTACGATGATCCAGAAGTCTACACCCTAAGTGGCCTTCGCAAGGAATCCTTACGAGAGGCAAAGGCAATTGAGGTAGGGAACATTTTTACTCTGGGTACGAAGTACTCTGAATCCCTCGGGCTTATGTATAAGGATACAGAGGGTAAGGAGAAGCCTGTTGTCATGGGTTCCTATGGTATTGGGTTGGGAAGACTTCTTGCCGCCATTGCAGAAGTACTCTCAGATGACAGAGGTCTTGTCTGGCCGGAAAGTGTCGCTCCATTTCGTGTCCACCTTGTTGAAATACCAAGTGAGAACAGTGAAATTTCCGATGAAGCCTTAGAACTCTACCAGGAACTTAGTGAAGCGGGGGTTGAAGTCCTCTGGGACGACAGAGATCTTCGTGCAGGAGAAAAATTTACCGACAGTGATCTCATCGGTATTCCACTACGCATTGTGGTATCAGAGAAAGCTATTGGTATGGGGAGGTTTGAGTGTGTAGAGCGCAGGACTGGGAAAGTGTCCACCCTTAGCGTATCAGAATTAATCGAGACACTGAGGCATGTTTGAACGACTAAAGAGGAAACTGTCGCCATTTCTTTCAAATGATGTTGGCATTGATTTAGGAACTGCAAATACCCTTGTGTACTTACGAGGCAAGGGGATTGTTGTCTCAGAGCCCTCTGTAGTCGCTGTCAATCAAAAAACGGGTCAAGTGGTGGCGGTAGGGGTGCAAGCAAAACAAATGCTTGGCAGAACCCCTGGGCACCTCTTGGCACTACGTCCTCTCATTGATGGAGTAGTGTCTGATTTTGAGGCAACGGAAGAAATGCTCTCATACTTTTTAAATCGCTCAGGAGCTTTCCAAAATAAATTACTCGGTCCCCGAGCAGTTGTGGGTGTTCCCTCTGGAATTACGAATGTAGAAATACGTGCAGTGAAAGACGCAGCGCAAAATGCTGGTGCGAAAGAAGCTTTCATTGTTGAAGAACCCGTTGCTGCCGCACTTGGCATACGAATGCCCATTCGTGAAGCCATCGGCAATATGATTGTTGACATAGGAGGAGGTACCACAGACATCGCAGTCCTTTCCCTCGGTGGCATCGTCCGTTCTAAGAATCTTCGTGTCGCAGGGGATAAACTTAACCAAGATATCATCGCATACATGCGCTCAGAGTTTAAGGTACTCATCGGGGAGAAGACTGCTGAGGAGGTTAAAATAGCAATCGGTGCCGTAGTAGAAGGAGAAGGACGCCTTGAGGCGGTTGTCTACGGACGGGATCTCATTACTGGGCTTCCTCGGGAAGTGATTCTCACCGATTCAGATATTCGTGAGGCAATCTCAGCCTCGATTGATATTCTCGTTGAATCAATTCGTGAAGTTCTTGAGACCACTCCGCCAGAGATTTTAGGAGATATTATGCGCTCGGGGGTTGTTCTTTCAGGAGGTGGGGCGCTTCTCAAAGGACTCCCTAGACTTCTCACTGGATGGTTAAAAATTCCTGTCATTGTTGCAGATGATCCTCTCACTGCTGTTGCTCGCGGTACCGGTGTTATTCTTGAAAATATTGAACTCTACCAAGATATGCTTATTGAGTATGAGGATGATCTCTAGGCCCACGGGTCCTCGATTTACCGCAGGCTCTTTATTGTTCGTATTTCTTGCTGTGCTATGTATTGGGGTTATCTTGTTTCTGCGAATCTTTTTTGCTGCGACATTATGGTACCTTCTCTCTCCACTCCTTAATCCCCGCGCTCCTCTCCAGAGGGGGATAAGTTCCTTGGAGGAAGTGTTTACCTCGAAAGCAGCACTAGAAAACGAGAACTCTCAACTGAAAGTAGCACTTGCTTCCTCAACAGCTGCTCTTGCTGATCGTGATCTTCTCTATGAGGAAAACGTTGTCCTCAAAAATGACCTTGGGCGTAGCAGTACTCCTAATTCTATTCTTGCAACAGTAATCATGCGTCCTCCTGCACTTCCCTACGACATGCTCTTTATTGATCTTGGTTCCAAAGACGGTATTTCGGATGGAGATCTGGTTGTTGCAGGGGGCACAACAGTAGTTGGTTTCATTTCGACGCTGTACTCTTCTAAGGCAGAGGTCACTCTTTTTTCAACTCCAGGGGAAAGTTTCAGTGCACTACTCCATATAGCAGATGGCTCTATTATCCCAGTCACCATCTCAGGTCAGGGAGGGGGATCTCTTTTTGGAGAAGTACCGGCGGGAACAAGTGTTATCGTTGGCGATTCACTAGAGCTTCCAAGTATTTGGGGTGGATTTATTGCAACCGTGTCTGCAGTAAATACGCAAGAAGGTCAATCTGTAGAGATGATTTATCTTCACATGCCAGTCAATCCGTTTACTCTTCAATATGTTGAGGTATGGAAATAATAGTCTCTAAGAGATTTCTCACACTCCTCGCGCTTCTTGGCATAGTCTTCGGAGTACTTTTTTCCTTTTGGTCCCTATCCATTCTTTCCTTACTCCTTATGGCTGTAGTTGGGTCATGGGGAGTGGCAATCGCGAGTGCTTTTTTTCTTGATTTACTCTGGGGGCAGCCTCTTGGGTTTTTCCACGCACTCGTTCTTCCATGGACTGTCTGTATACTCGTTGTACTCATTTTCCGCTATATGCTTTCCAAATACGTACATTCGCACGAACAAAAGTGGTCTTGAAAAGGCGAGAAGCTTTATTTGATGAACTGTGCTCGCCGGCTATACTGGCTATATGTGGGGGAGATTTAGGCGGCGCAAGAAACTAAAAACAGAAATTTATCCAGATGAAATACTAATTGACTCCTCAAATCTCCCTGCATTTGATAAAGATCAGCTTGAGGGGCGCATTGAAAGGCCTATTACGCGTCATACTGTTTTTATCTCTACGGGAATAGTACTTGTTATACTTCTTTTATTCCTTACTCGAGCAGGAGAGCTACAAATTGCTCGAGGAGAAACTTACGCCAAGGAAGCCATAAGCAACCAACTTTCCCAGCAGGTCGTTTTTGCAGATCGGGGAATTATTGTTGATCGAAACGGTATCGTCCTCGCGAGCAACAGTCGCGCCAGTGTGACTGATGATTTTGCCAAGAGAGTGTACGCTTCTTTTGAAGGGCTTTCCCATGTGATTGGATATGTACAAGAACCCGCAAAAGATCCAGAAGGAGTCTACTACCGAGATGAGTTTATTGGTATGGATGGTGTTGAAAAAGCCTACGATGCCGAACTTACGGGAGAGAATGGTTTAAAACTTACTGAAACTGATGCAAAAGGGAATATCGTATCTGAAGCAACTGTTCAACCTCCAGTTGCAGGCAAGAAACTTACCCTTTCCATTGATGCAAACCTTACGCAAGCATTGTATAAAACTATTGAAAGTACTGTCATCCAATCGAAGGCGCAAGCAGGGGCGGCGGTCATTATGGATGTCCACACAGGAGAGATTTTGGCGCTTACGAGTTACCCTGAATACTCTCAACAGTCAATGACCGACGGAGATCCAGTAGCCATTGCTTCCTACAACGCTAATCCCCAGCAACCATTCTTAGACCGCGCAGTAGATGGTCTCTATGCTCCTGGGTCAATCGTAAAACCAATTATTGGGGTGGGGGCGCTCACAGAGGGAGTTATTAATGAGAATACGCAAATTCAAAGTATCGGTTACATCACAGTTCCAAATCCTTACGACCCCTCTCATCCCTCTATCTTTAACGATTGGCGAGTGAACGGGTGGGTGGACATGCGCCAGGCTCTTGCTGTGTCTTCAGATGTGTACTTTTACGAAGTTGGTGGGGGATACCAAAACCAACCGGGGATTGGCATTAGTGGTATTGATAAATACATGGAACTATTTGGATTTGGCATACCCACCGGTCTTACTGGGTTTACTGAGCCATCAGGCACGATACCATCCCCACAGTGGAAAGCTCAAAATTTTCCTAGTGATCCCACTTGGAGAATCGGTGATACATACCATACTGCAATTGGTCAGTATGGTGTCACCATTACACCGCTTCAAGCAGTGCGCGAAGCAGCTGCTATTGCAAATGGGGGAATGCTTCTTACTCCAACCCTTCTTGCTAGCTCAACACCACAGTACACAAGTCTGGGTCTGCCCGCACATAACCTAGAAGTTATTCAAGAAGGCATGCGACTCGGTGTTACCTCCGGTATCGTTCAAACTGCTAACGTAAGCTTTGTTCAAGTCGCAGCCAAAACGGGTACCGCTCAAGTCGGTGTGCACAACCAGTATGAAAATTCATGGGAGATAGGGTATTTCCCTTACCAAAATCCAGAGTATGCTTATGCTGTCGTCATTGAAAAACGCCCCACTGCGAGTCCTATTGTGGGAGCTACGAACGTTGTCACGAATCTCTTAGGCTGGATGAATCAAAATACTCCACAATATTTTCAATAACTCCGTATGCATCTCTTGTACGTAAGTTGACATTTATACTACGTCCGATACACTTGTGTACCGAAATTATGCCTACGGAAGAGTTTATTTCTCAGGAGAAGTTTGAAGAACTGACACGTGAACTCAATGAGTTGCGTACCGCTCGTCGCAAAGAGGTTGCAGAGCAACTCGAGTATGCTCGTTCTCTAGGAGATCTCTCTGAAAATGCTGAGTACCAAGAAGCGCGAGGACTTCAGGCAGCAGTTGAAGAACGTATCCAAAAACTTGAAGCTATTTTGAAGCATGCCAAGATTGTCCACACTTCTAAAAGTGATGTGGTTGGGATGGGTTCAGAGGTATTAGTACAAAAAGTGGGAAGTACCGAAAAACACAATTACACTATTGTTGGGGCAGAGGAGGCAGATATGTTCTCTGGGAAGATATCCTACCACTCTCCACTTGGAGCAGCTTTGCTTGGGAAAAAAGCAGGAGATGAGTTTTCTCTTCATACACCAAAAGGTGTACAGAGATATAAAATTTTAAAAACAGAGTAGAATTCTTCGGCTATTGACAGTGGTTTTTACTATTGTACTGTAGTCAATGGAGGTTCTCATGAACAACACATCAACATCAGGACTAAATAATCCAGAAACTGCAGGGGAAGCCCATCGCCGAGTACACGAGGCCATCTTCGTCGCCAAGAAGTACTTTCCTGCCGACACCATCGTCCTGAAACTTCAGAAAATCCAGCAGGAGTTTCTCAGTGTTCACCCGAACGCTCCGGTCGATGAGGTGGCATGGCACGAAGTAGTTAGAATTGTAGCCCAACGTGTCGACGTCCTCGATGAGGCCAGAGGTAGAACCGACATCAGATGCGAATTTGATGAAGAAATCTCTCTTGCTCTGTGGCCCGCTTTTTAAGAAAAGGTCTCCTTATAAGGAGGCCTTTCACTTTGTTGCAACGTGTATATCTTGGTATGATTTGATACTATCTACTAACAATGTCATCTTCCCTCCAGACAATTAGATCAGAACGACTTCAGAAGCTCAAAATATTGACTGATAAAGGAATCAATCCTTACCCTGCAGATGTGCATCGTACGCATGCTATTGAAGAGTTCTTACATACATTTGAAATTCTATACATAGAAAAAACAGTAGTCACTCTTGATGGACGAATAGTATCTTCTCGTGTTCATGGGGGCTCTGCATTTTTAGACCTATCTGATGGTACCGGCACAATACAAATTTATCTCAAAAAAGATGAAATAGGAGAAGAGGTGTATGACCTTTTCATTCAAGTTGTGGATACGAGTGATTTTATTGAAACAACTGGTACTGCTTTTATTACCCAGCGAGGAGAAAAAAGTTTGCTTGTACAATCCTGGCGCATGCTCACCAAAAGCATTCGTCCCGTGCCAGATGCATGGTTTGGTTTGAAGGATGAAGAAACGCGCTATCGTCTCCGATATCTCGATATACTACTCAACAAGCATACAGCTCAGGTTGTTTTAAAGAGGTCAGTCTTTTGGAACTCCATACGGTCGTATTTACTAGAGCGCGGATTTATCGAAGTAGAAACTCCAGTATTGGAAACTAAAACAGGAGGAGCAGAAGCACGACCGTTCATCACTCATCATAATGCGCTTGATATTGATGTGTACTTACGTATTTCCGCAGGTGAACTCTGGCAAAAAAAATTACTAGTTGCTGGGCTACCAAAGGTTTTTGAAATTGGTCGTATCTTTCGCAACGAAGGAATGTCGAGGGAACATCTACAAGATTACACACAACTTGAGTTTTATATTGCCTATATGGATTACATTGTAGGTATGGAGATGGTGAAAGACCTCTACCAAACTATCGCACAACAGACCTTCGGAACAACTAATTTCACCGTTGGCACAACAAAGATTGACTTAGCGGGCGAATGGCAAACATACAACTTTACTGACCTTATGAAAGAGCACTACAAATTCGATGCTCTCGATACTTACATTGATGAAGTAAAGAACGTACTCACTACTGCTCATATTAAGTATGAGGAAAGTACACTTAACATTGAGCGGGGGATAGATCTATTATGGAAAAAAATTCGTGGATCTTTATCGGGTCCAGGATTTCTTATTGGTGTGCCAGTCTATCTAGAAACACTTGCTAAACGATCACGAAGTGATAGTCGTATTGCAGAACGATTTCAAGTTATTATTGCTGGGAGTGAAATGGGAAAAGGATTTAGTGAACTTAATGATCCGCAAGATCAACAGGAGCGTTTTCTACACCAACAGAACATGCGAGATGCAGGGGATACTGAGGCACAAATGGCCGATGAGGAATTTGTTGAAGCTCTTGAGTACGGTATGCCTCCCGCCTTTGGCTTTGGACTCTCGGAGCGCCTTTTTAGTACCCTTATGGATATCGATGTGAGAGAAGGTCAGATTTTCCCTCTTATGCGCCCCAAATAGCTTCTTTTTAAAGCTTTTTTTGATGTCTTCTATGCCCCCATTAGCAGGGGGTTTTACATGGGGATAAGTATAGCGCGAATGTGGGGTAAAGTGCAGTAGTATTAATAATTAGTGGGATGAAGTGGGATATCCCATGACTCTGCTTATGTTTATTGGAGAATATTTACACACGCTTGATGATAAAAAGCGCATTTCGTTACCTGCGAAATTTCGCATAGGAGTTGGTAAGCGTGTAGTTATTACACGCGGACTGGATTCATGCCTCTTTCTTTTCCCTCAGAACACTTGGAATGTTATTGCTCAAAAACTCACTACGCTTCCTGTCGGTCAGGCAGACACTCGTGGTATGAGCAGATTTCTTCTGTCTGGTGCAGTTGAGAATGATATCGATAGTGTGGGGCGCATTCTCATACCTGATTTTCTCAAAGAGTTTGCCAAGCTAAAGAGCAGAGTGATTCTTGCTGGTGTCTCTGATCGTATTGAAGTATGGAATGAGGAAATGTGGAAAACATATAAACAGCGAATTGAGCGAGGCGCTGATCAAATGGCGCAAACGCTTGGAGATCTTGGCATCCTGTGACCTATGAAGACTAGTACCCTAACTTCTGTTCGTGCTGGGCGTCGTCTCTTTCGAGAGGAGGATGGCGCTGGGCATGAACAGAAGTTAGGGTATCAGCAGAACAAACAAAAACATAAAAGCGTGCTTCTTAAGGAAGCGGTGGAACTACTTATCCTAAAGAAAGAAGATAAGGTTATTGATGCGACTGCAGGTGAGGGCGGTCACAGCGAATACATACTCTCGAGTGCTCCCGTATCTCTCATTGCTCTAGATGCTGATTCAGAAGCCGTGCTTAAAACTAAAGAGCGTCTAATACCCTTTGGTACACGAGCTAGGGTTATTGAGGCAAACTTTGCAGACCTCACTACCGTACTAAGCGCTCTTCGTATATTGAGTGTGGACAAAATACTGTTTGATCTTGGATGGAATAGGGGACAACTCCTCTCTGGTCGGGGGTTTTCTTTTTCTCACGATGAACCACTTAATATGAGCTACGGATCAATTCCTGCTTCTGGGTTTACCGCTGCAGATATTTTAAATACGTGGAGTGAAAAAACTCTAGCAGATATTATTTTTGGGTATGGAGAAGAGCGTTACGCGCGGCGTATTGCGCACAGCGTGGTAGCATTTCGACGAATACACCCTCTCACTTCAACTAGTCAGCTTGTGAATATTATTTCTCAATCTGTTCCTGACACTTACCGTCATGGGCGTATACATCCAGCGACTAAGACATTTCAAGCCTTGCGTATCGCAGTCAACGATGAACTACGGGTGCTTGATAAGGGGCTGCGTAGCGCTTGGAGAGTGCTTAGTCCCCATGGTCGTATGGTTGTCATTACCTTCCATAGTATTGAGGACAGAGTTGTTAAGAAACTTTTTCAAGAATTTACCCATGATGGTGGGGAGCTTCTTACTAAGAAACCGCTTGTTGTGGGCCGTATAGAATTACTCACTAACCTCTCTTCTCGTAGCGCAAAGTTGCGAGGGATTGAAAAAATATGAGATCACTTAGCGTGTCACTAGTATCGGTTTATTTAGGTCGGATATCACTCGTCAGTGCTATTGTCGCTGCCTTAGCGGCTTTTCTCTACGGAGTGTTTTTGCTCATGACTATTATGCATGCGACTGTTCAACAGGGTGCACAAGCTAATATCCAGATACTCACCACTCAGGTGAGTACTCTTGAAACCCAGTATCTCCACGAGACAGAAGCCATCACACCAACGACGGCAACACAACTTGGCTTTGTCGTACCAGCTGATGTCTCAACTGTGTATGCGAGTCAAAATGCCCCTACGCTTTCCCTTAGAGTAGCGGAATAGCATGCATAAACGGTTCCTCGGTCGCATTCGATTGCTGGTCATACTTTTTGGGTTCGCCATGCTCTCTATAGTAGGCAGGCTTTACTTTTTACAGATTGTTGAAGGGAGTGCCTACACTGAACGTGCAGACGCTGAGTTTATAATTCCGCAGAATCAGCTACTTAATCGTGCAGCAATATATTTCACTGCAAAAGACGGGACGTCAGTTGTTGCTGCAACCATGGAAGATGGTTTTACCCTTGCACTCAACCCAACAAAAATAACCAATCCAGCGACACTGTATTCTGATCTTAACTCAATCCTCCCTATAAATTATAGTGATTTCCTCACTAAAGCAGGAGAGAAGGGAGAACAGTACGTAGTCCTGCAAGACCATCTTCCCACTCAAGAAGGACAAGAGCTTGAAGCAAAAAATCTCCCAGGAGTTGTTATAGCGGAGGATAGATGGAGAGAGTATCCTGGTGGCTCACTTGCGGCACAGACAATCGGGTTTGTTGCATACAACGGAAATACTGAAGAAGGTCGCTACGGACTTGAACAGGAGTATAATTCCACACTTACTCGCACAAATCAGGATCTCTATACGAATTTCTTTGTCCAAATATTTGGAGGGGTAAGGTCAGCTCTTCAAAATACTTCGCAGACAGGAGAACTTACCACAACCATAGAGCCAACTGTACAAGCAGAACTTGAAAGTACACTAGCTTCCTATACACAACAATGGCACCCACAATTCTCAGGTGGAATTATTATGAATCCACAAACAGGTGCTATCTATGCCATAGCGATTAATCCCACATTTGATCTCAATGCTTTCAGTAGTCAGAGTAATGTGAATATTTTTGCAAACCCCCTTGTTGATGATGTCTACGAAATGGGCTCAATCATTAAGCCTCTAACAATGGGAGCGGGTATTGATTCTGGAGCCATTACTGCAACGACAACCTATAACGATACTGGATGTATTACTGTCAATAAAAGTAAGATATGCAATTTTGACTTTAGGGCACGTGGTGTCATACCTATGCAGCAAATTTTGACTCAATCGCTCAACGTTGGGGCATCTTTTATTGCTACTCAAATGGGACCAAGCACTATGCGGGAGTACTTCATTAATCACTACGAACTTGGGTCCACGACAGGCATTGATTTGCCAGGAGAACGGTCTGGTTTAGTGGATACTCTTTATACGAAGCAGCAAGTAGACTACGACACTGCGGCATTTGGTCAAGGAATCGCGCTTACTCCAATTGAAACACTGCGTGCACTTAATTCTATCGTAAATGGAGGATATCTCGTCACACCACACATTGTGCAAGCAATACACTATGATACTGGTCTCACAAAGACCCTCATGTGGCCTTCTGTAGAAGTACTGAAACCACAAAGTGCTGAGACTGTTAAACAAATGCTCATTACTGTGGTTGATACTGCCGTTCCCGATCAAGCGATACGGGTTCCTAACTATTCACTTGGAGCAAAAACTGGAACAGCTCAGATTGTCAACCCAGCAACCAGGAGCTATTATACTGATAGGTATCTGCACAGCTACTTTGGATTCTTGCCAGGGTCAAACCCGCAATTTAGTATATTCCTTTTTGCATTTGAGCCTGTAGGAGCTCCATACTCAGCTGATACTTGGTCACCATACTTTCATCCACTTACAGAATTTCTTATCAATTACTACAATATTCCCCCTGATCGCTAAGGGTCTCTCGCAGTGTTGCCTTTATGCTTAAACAAGCCATCGTTCTTTTGCTTACTATTGAAGCGAGACTAGTGATACGGAAATATAATCCTCACATAGTAGCAATCACAGGAAGTGTCGGCAAAACATCCACTAAGGATGCCGTGTATGCAGCTCTTTCTTTTAGTGCCCACGTACGCAAGAGTGAAAAAAGTTTTAACAGCGAACTTGGTGTTCCCCTTACGATTCTCGGTGTACCGAATGCATGGCATAATCCATTGAGATGGTTTCAGAATCTTTTTGATGGCCTCTTTCTTATTCTCTTTGACACCACCTATCCAGAGTGGCTTGTTCTTGAAGTTGGTGCTGATCGCCCTGGAGATATACGCTCACTCGCTTCGTGGCTTCCAGTTGATGTTGCAGTGATAACACGTCTTCCAGAAGTGCCTGTCCATGTAGAGTTTTTTGATTCTCCTGAAGCAGTCGTAGAGGAAAAAGCTGCGCTCATTGATGCCCTTAAACCAAATGGAACCTTGGTTGTCTACATTGATGACACAAGATCCCCAAAACTCATTGAGAGAGCAAAATCTAAAGGAGTCAGGATTATTACCTTTGGAATAACTCCAGAGGCTGATATATCCATGCTTACCCCCGAGCCTATTTTTGAAAAAGGAGAAAGGGAGTGGCCAATCGGCATGACTGCCCAAATCATGGTGAAGGGTATCTCCATGCCAGTCTCGCTTCTTGGGGCTATTGGCCCGCACATGTTTTTTGTGTTATTAGCTGCAATCGCAGTTGGTGAAGCTCTAGGAGAAAATCTCACCGACACACTACGAGGGTTAAATTCTTTTGTTCCACCTCCTGGAAGAATGCACCTCATTCAGGGGATCAAACACACTCTTATCATTGATGATACCTATAACTCTTCTCCTGCTGCAATTATTGGAGCGCTCGATACATTTATCTTCATAAAGTCTAAAGAGTCTCCTCTTACGATAAGGCGCTCCGTCGCCGTTCTTGGTGACATGCTCGAGTTAGGACGCCACTCGGTTAAAGAACATCGTAAGGTGGGCGCCCATGCAGCAAGTACGATAGACCTATTAGCTACAGTTGGTTTTCGTGCTCGCGATATTGCACAAGGGGCACTTGATGCAGGAATGTCAGATTCTGCAATTTTTCAGTATGAAGACTCTAGTGTAGCCGGTGAAGAACTCAAAAATCTTCTACAAGAGGGAGACTATGTGCTAGTGAAAGGATCTCAGTCTATGCGTATGGAGAAAATTGTTGAGGAGGTCATGGCTCAACCTGAACGTGCAGGGGAATTACTTGTTCGACAGGATAGAGAATGGAAGAGAAAGTAAAAGTATTGTACCGTAACTGCAAGGCCCTATCGTCTAATGGTTAGGACAACGCCCTCTCACGGCGTAAATCGGGGTTCGAATCCCCGTAGGGTCACATATTATATTTTGTGATGTTTTTGAGTTCCTCATTGATGTTTCCACTTATTATATCTGTCTCTCCATTTTATTACCTCTACGTTACTAGATCTATCCCAATCAATATGAAGTTTTTTATAGAGGTTGATTAGCATTTTGTCGCAAGAGCCTCTAGAAATATTTGACATAACTGTAATGGAGGCTATCTTTTAAGAAGAATTATAGTCCTGTAAAAAAGAAAGAAAGGAGAATAGAAGGAATGAGGATCATTCTTCCTATCGTGCTTGTTGTTGCCAGTATCTGTATTCTAGGGAGAACAGCTTTATCTGGGTCCCACCAACCCCACGACTCGCATAGGAAGGGAGTGACATCAAATCCTACACCTAAACCCTTTCATCCCGACAAGAATAGGAATCTAACATTTATACTAGTCGCTGCGGTATTTCATAATGGGACTACAAATCTGGTAGACTTCGAAGGTCAAATAGTCTCACCTGGCAACGGGATTCCTGTTCTAATGTACTCAACTCGTTTATCGATACGAGATACTGCTGAACGTATCTGTACGATATTTGTACCTCGAAAGGTTGGCATATATAAGTGTGCCCACCATCCAAGAATCTATGTACGCGTTTGTGCTCCAATGGCAGCAAGTACAGCGCCATGCAAGAATAGGAGCTCTTAAGAAATAAGGGCTCCTTTTTCTATTGAACGTATACTTCATTATATGAAAAAGATCCTTGGCAGGTCATTTTTTAATAGATCAACTCCTATAGTTGCCCGAGAGTTAATAGGCAAGTTCCTAGTTAGACGTATTAGAGGAAAACAAATAGTGTGCATGATCATAGAAACAGAAGCCTATCACGGATATAGTGACAAGGCTTCACATGCTCATCGAGGCAAAACATCACGAAACGTGCCAATGTTTGCTAGTCCAGGCACTACATATGTTTACTACACCTATGGTATGCACTGGATGCTTAATATTGTCTGTGGCAAAGAGGGATTCCCCGCAGCTGTTCTTATTCGAGGTGCAGGAAACATTAGTGGACCAGCTCGTCTCACAAAAGCTCTCAAAATAAATAAATTATTGAATGGGAAAATGCTCGGAGAATCTATTGGACTATGGATTGAAGATCGAGGAATAATTATCCCACGGAAGCACATTTGCAGAACCGCTCGTGTTGGAATTGATCGCGCGGAAGAGTGGGTAAAGAAACCGTGGCGATTTGTGTTTTCTCCTAGAAAGAAATAGGAGCATGGATTTCATGCTCCTAAGTTTAGGGGAAGCTTGCGATTGGTCTTACGACGTCGTCGTCGAGAGGAAAGTACGCTACATACAGCACTCGTGTAGAT
>VFSW01003769.1_pt1 | contig 22729 bp, 16 predicted proteins | sample 5358111 | NCBI WGS metagenome assembly VFSW01 (sample SAMN11554181, study PRJNA540505) | mine drainage metagenome | isolation source: sediment from site ElyBrook_90M | place: USA: Ely Copper Mine, Vershire, VT | collected 2017 | reverse complement strand
CACACCCGTTCCCATCTCGAACACGGAAGTTAAGCCCTCCAGCGCCGATGGTACTTCACGGGAAGCCGTGTGGGAGAGTAGGACGTCGCCGGGATTTTTTTGAAAGGCCCTGTCAGGGTTAAACCTGATAGGGCCTTTCTCTTTGTGTGCCAGGTGCGAATCCGGCGCAGCAATTGTTACTCAAGCACCGACGCCGCGACCTCCGTCCAGGCCTTCGCGGCCTTGCCCAGCCTCCGTGCTTCTCTGCGCCGCTCCCGCTCCACTTTCCTCTCAAGCTTCCTCAACATCTCGAGGCGCGGCCGCTTGCGACGTTCGTTCTGCCGCAGCCAGGCCGCGCGCAGGTCCGCGTCGTGAAGGTCGCCGAGCACTGTCTGGAGCCGTCGGATGACGGGCAGGAGCTTCCCCAGGGTCTTCGGGTCAACCTCTCGAAGGACCTCTGCCCCATAGCGCAGCTTTTTCACTCGCAGGCGCAGCCGGTGGGCCTGTTTTGTCGATGGCGGGGCGTCGAGCTGGTCGACCTGGCGATCGACGGCCCTGGCCCACTTCGCGAGCCGGTGGTGCAGCCGGTGGCCCTCGAAGCGGCCCGGGAGCTCAAGCTGGCCGAGGGCTTCTGCGAACGCTTCCGCGCGGCGCTCGTGCCAGCGCACCGCCGTCGCGACCGCGGCGGGAAGCTCGGTTCGGAGGCGCTGCTCCTCGCGCTTTCCTAGGGCCCGTGCAGCTCGGGGGACTCCAGGGCCCAAGAGCCATTCGAGCCGCACCTGTCGATCCCGGCACCTGGCGAGCGCCTCGTCGAGCGCTTTGAGCTCGCGGACGAGCTGGTGAGGGGCCTCAAAGAGATCGATGGCCGCGCGCAGACGCCGCAGCGCCACGCGGAGGTCATGCACCGCTTCCGGGCTGGGATCCCGCGCGACGACGAGGGTCTTTGCGCGGACCGCCTCGAGCCGCTCGAGGGAGCGCAGCCGCGCGGCCCGAGTCGCCGGTAGGCTGGCCCCCGGGCCGGTCATCCCGGGGCTCCGAAGGGATGCGGTTCCTTCAGCTCGCGGACCGTCGGCTCGAGCGCGAGGGGATGCACGGCGCTGGTCCGGTCGAACCAGATGAACTCGTCGAACTGCTCGGGCAGCACGGCCTCGAAATAGTGGCTCTGCAGCTCGGTGTCGGGCCGGTAGATGACCCCGATGGCGCGTTCAAGCCGCGGCGTGGCGAGCTCGCTTCGCACCGCCTCCCGGTGCGGGTGGCGCAGGGCGAGCAGGAGGGCGGGCACCCCGGCGTCGTGGAACAGGCGCTCATAGGAGAGGGCATGGGCGGGCCGAACGACCTTGATCTCCATCTCGCCCCCCCAGTCGGTCGCCGCGGCGACCGTGCCGTGATCTGTGCCGAAGCCGACATGGTACGCCTCCTCGGCGAATGCGCCTCGACACAGGCTTCCGATGTTGTGCTCTCCGCGTCGACCCATCTCGGTAGCGGCCGCATTGCCGACGTGGGTGTTGTGGGCCCAGATGACGGCCCGCGCCCCTGGTCCGCGCTCGGCGAGCAGTGCTTCGAGGGTCTCGAACATGTGCTGGTCGCGCAGGTTCCAGGACTCTCGCGCTGCCCAATACATCGCCCGGTAATAGCGCTCGGCGTCGACGACCACCCGGGCGTTCTGAGTGGCGTCGAAGAACCGGTAGCCGTCCTTGCGGGCATAGGCCAGGCGCCGCTCCAGGAGGTCGTGCAACATCTTGACGACCTCGTCCTCGCAGCCCGCGAAGCGGCCGCTGACCACTGCGCGCCCGTAAGCCGCGGGGTCCTCCTGCCAGGGTGTGAGGAGGCCGTAGCGGCTGCGCGCGATGTTCGCGGCCGCAGCATCGACCCCGCTCAGGTAAGCGATGACCTCCTCCGCCGACGTGTAGAGGCTGTACAGATCCAGCCCCGAGAACGTGACCTGACGCGAGGGCTCGGGTTGCTCGTGGTTGAACGCCTTCAGCCACTCCAGGAGCTCGAGAGTCTCCTGGTTGCGCCACATCCAGGTGGGGAAGCGCTCGAAGGGGGTAAAGGCATGGGCCGAGGGGGGCAGGCCCCGCACGTAGCGGTCGACCCGGGCCGCGTCAGGCCAATCGGCCTCCACCGCCACAAGGTTGAACCCGCGGCGCAGGACGAGCTCGCGCGTGATGCGAGCGCGCATGCGATAGAACTCCGACGTCCCGTGCGTGGCCTCGCCCAGCAGCACGACCTGCGCCTCGCCGATGCGATCCAGGAGCGGATCGAGGTTCGCCTGCGCGAGATCTCCCAGCGGCTCGCCGACCTCGCGCAGCAGGGCGGGGAGCCCGGCGGTCGCAGCCCCTCCGTGCACAGCGCGGCCGAGGTCTCCGGCCCAGCCCCCTGCGCCCACGAGCGGGACGAACCGCACCCCGCCGAGCTCCTCCCGGGCATAGGTACTGCCCGCGCGGGTGATGCGAATCAGGGTCTGCGATGTCGGATCTCCAACCGGGATGACGAGCCGCCCGCCGTCCGCGAGCTGGTCCAGGAGGGGTTCAGGGATGACTGGGGCGCCGGCGGCGGCCACGATGGCGTCGTAGGGCGCCCCCGGCGCCCAGCCGCGTGTGCCATCCGCGCAATGGACGGTAACGTTGGGGATGCCAAGTCTGGCCAGGCGCTCCCGGGCCGCGGTGGCTAGGGACTCGTGGCGCTCGACGGTCTGCACGCTGGCCGCGAGTCTGGCCAGCACGGCCGCGGCGTAGCCCGAGCCGGCGCCGATCTCGAGCACTCGGTCGGTCGGCGACAGGCGCAGGGCCTCCACCATGAGGGCCACGACATATGGCTGCGAGATGGTCTGCCCCTCGCCGATGGCGAGCGGGGTGTCGTCGTAGGCAAACTCCCGCAGCTCCTTGGGAACGAAGAGATGGCGTGGTACCTCCGCCATCGCCTTCAACACCCGTGAGTCGGTCACCCCGCGCCTGGCGATAGAGCGGTCGACCATCTCCTGGCGTTTCTCATCGAGCGTCAAATCGTTCATGGGCGGACTCCCTCTGGTTCACCCGGTGCGAATGCAGAGGGCGTGCCAGGGGAGGCGTGACCGAAGACCCCGGAACGATGCAGTTTCTGACCTCGAAGAGCGATGACGCGTTCAGCTCATCTGCTCCAGAACGGGGCGTCTGGTTCGAGCGGGCACGGGGGGATGGCCTGCGCAAGCCTGCCTCAGTTGAACCGAGCGCTCACCGCGAGGTCGATGAGCCCATGGGCATCGAAGAAGGATGCTGAGCTCCCGAGCATCGCGTTGCTCGGACTCTGGCTGCCGAAGAGGAAGTCGCCGCGCAGGCCAGCGCGCAGCGTCAACGTCTGGCCGGGCTGGATCAACAGGCCTCCGAGGACCTGCCCCACGCCGGCCACCTCCGAGGCGTCGTACGACACCCCGATGGTGCCAGAGGGGCGGTGCACCGTGCCGCCGAAGGCGCCCGCGCCAGCGCCGACGTAGAACGCCAGGCCCAGTGGCAGAGGGAAGTAGTAGAGCCCCTGGAGTGCGCCGCCGAAGCTGCTGTCCTGCTGAAACGTGGTGCTGCCCTGGGCCTCGTTCAGGAATTGATAGAAGCCGAGGACACGCACCTCGATCTCGGACGTGAGCATCAAGCCGTAGAAGAGGGCCGGGCTCACGTAGATCGAGTTGGCGCTGCCGTTGGTCTTCGCGCCGTCAGGCGCGGTGATGGTGATGGAGCTCGTGGTGACGAGTCCCGCGAACTCGAGTCCCACCTCCATGCGCCACGGATGCAGCAGCGAGGCGTCCTGGTTGTAGACGTCGATGCCGAACGCCTGGGCTCGGGCCTGGCTTGCGGCGGCGAGGGTCAGCAGGAGCAGCGCAGCGCGCAGCGGGAGCTTCACAGGGGGCCTCGGGGCAGTGAATTCCCTAGGAAAATAGCCCAGCGTTCCTTGGAACTCACGCGCTCTCTCGCGCGCGGATGACCGATGTCAGTGTCCTGCGCTAGTCTCCCGGCCTCGCTTCACCGCACCTCTGAGGGCCACACTGGTATGCGAATCCAGCGCATTGACGTATGCGGTTTCAAGTCGTTCAACCAGCGTGCGGTCATCTCCTTTGAAGACGGGGTGACGGGCATCGTCGGGCCGAACGGCTGCGGGAAGTCCAACGTGGTCGATGCTATCCGGTGGGTGATGGGCGAGCAGAGCGCCAAGCACCTCCGCGGCCGCTCGATGGAGGACGTGATCTTCGCGGGCAGCGAGACCCAGGGGCCGAGCGGCATGGCCGAGGTCTCGCTCACGCTGCAGAACGATCGTCCCAACGAGCTCCCTGTCCAGTATCAGGGCTTCTCGGAGGTCACCGTCTCCCGTCGACTCTACCGGGACGGACGCAGCGAGTACCTCATCAATAAGACCGCCTGCCGCCTGCTGGACATCACGGAGCTCTTTCTGGGCACCGGCGTGGGCACGCGCGCGTACAGCATCATCGAGCAGGGGCGGGTCGGCCTCATCGTCAACTCGAAACCAGAAGATCGCCGCGCGCTCCTCGAGGAGGCCGCGGGCATCACCAAGTACAAGGCCCGAAAGCGCATCGCCGAGCGGAAGCTCGAGTACACCGAGCAGAACCTGCTGCGCGTGGCGGACATCGTCGGGGAGATGAAGCGTCAGCTCAACAACCTCGAGCGCCAGGCGAAGAAGGCCGAGAAGTATCGCCAGCTCAAGAACGACATCCGCGAGCTCGAGCTGCATGAGGCCAGCGCCCGCTGGCTCGAGCTGCGCGCGACGCTGACCCATCTGGGCCTCGCCCGGGCCGAGCGGACCGTGGCCTGCGAGGCCCTTCAGGGCGAGATCCAGACGCTCGAGGTGGACCAGCGCGGCGCCCGCGAGGCTCTGCTCCAGTCGGAGGAGGCGCTCGAGGGGCTGCGGGGGCAGGGCCACGCGCTCGCCCTCGAGGCCCAGCGCACCGAGCAGCAGCGAGAGTTTGCGCGGCAGCAGATCGGCGAGCTTGCGCGCCAGAGCCAGCAGTTCGAGGAGCAGCTCCTGCAGATCGAGGCTCGCCGCGGTGAGCTCGCCGTGGAGCGCACGACACTGCTCGATCTGGCGGCGACGATCGAAGAACAGCTGCGGGGCGACCAGGCGCATGCAGGGGAGCTCGAAGCGCAGCTGGCGGAGCGGGTAACGCAGGAGGCCGCGTTGCGCCAGGAGGTCGAGGCCGCGAAGCACACCGCGGGCGAGGCCGAGAAGCGCGCCGCGTCGCTGCGGGTCCAGATCACGGCCAACGAGCGGCGTCGGGCCGAGCTCACGGCGCGTGCCGAGCAGGTCCAGGCCGAGACGCGCGAGATCGAGGACCGGCGGGCGGCGCTGTCACCGCTGCTCGAGGCGAGCTCGGGCGAAACCGAGAAGACTCACCAGTTACATCTGAGCCTCACGAGCCGGAAGGAGGAGCTCGAGCAGGCCTTGCTCGTTGCGCGGGCGGCGTTCGCGCAGAACGAGACCGAGCGGCTCGCGCTTCGTGACGCGCTCGCCGACCGGCGCTCGCGCCTCACGAGCCTCGAAGAGCTGCAGCGCAGCCTCGATGGCCACGGGAAGGGCACGCGCTCGGTGATGCTGGGGGCAGAGGGCAAGCCGGCGATCGCCGGGGTGCGCGGGCTCCTCGCGGATGCGTTCCAGGCGCCGAAGGAGATCGAGGCCGCGCTCGAGGCTTACCTCGAGGCTCGGCTGGAGGACGTTCTGGTCGACGATGTCGGCGCTGCCCTCAGTGGCGCCGCGTTCCTGGAGGCCACCCAAGGTGGCCGGGCGACTTTCTGGCCGACTGCGGGCGAGGTGGAGGCTCCGGTCGCGTCATCGGCGTGGGAAGGCTGCCTTGGACGTGCAGCGGAGCTGGTGCAGGTGGCGCCGGGCGCCGCGGCGGTGGTCTCGCGTGTGCTGGGCGACGTGTGGCTCTTCCAGACCGTCGAGGCGGCTCAGCTGGCGCGTGCGCAGGGGCTCGGGGGCGATCTCGTCACGCTGCAGGGCGTGGTCCTCTCCACCCGTGGCTCCTTGACCGCGGGGCAGGTCGAGGGCGTGAGTCATGGCGCGCTGTCGCGGCGCCGTGAGCTCGACGAGCTGGCGCACGTCGTGGCCGGCTTGGAGGCGAAGCTCGACCTGGCGCAGCGGCGTCACGGGGAGCTCGCGCAGCACATCTCCGCCGACGAGAGCCAGCTGAAGGCCATCTCGCAGGATTCGCAGGCCCAGGCAGTCGCGCTCGCCAACCATCGCCAGGACGTGCGGCGCATGACCGAGCAGCTCGAGGCGTTGTCGATGCGCAGCGTGGCGGTGCTCGAGGAACAGCGCAGCTTGCTGGCCGCGCTCGATGAGGTCGAGCTCGACCTTCGGGCCGCGCGCGAGGGGGTCGACGACGCGGAGCAGGTCGCCGAACGCCTGAAGGCTCAGCTCACGTTGCAGGCGACGGAGCTCGCCAGCCTGACGAGCGCGGTGACCAGCACGAGCGACCGGCTGACGGAGCTCAAGGTCAAGCTCGCCGGGGACGCGCAACGGGCCAACGCGGCACGGGAGCAGGTGGAGAGCAACCAGCGCCAGACGGACGTGCTGCGCGCGCGCGAGGAAGCTGACCGCGGCGCGGTCGCGGGAAACCGCGAACGGGTCACGGAGCTCGCCGAGCTCGAGCGGCAGAGCGAGGCCCGGCTGGCCGGGCTGGTCGAAGAGACGCGCAAGGTCTTGGCGGGCATCGAAGCGGCGAGCGAGAGCCGCGGCGCCCGCACCGGGGCGGTCGCTGCCGCCGACCAGGGGTTGAAGCTGGCCCGGGACGCCTATGACGCGGTGCGGTCGGAGCTGGCGGAGCTGAACGTTCGGGAGCGGGAGGCTGCGATGTCCCTGGGCCACGTGGTGGACGGCGTTCGCGACCGCCATCAGGTCGAGCTCACCCTCGAGCTGCATCGGTTCCATTTGCTGGTCGCGCCGGGCCCGGAGGTGAAGGCTCAGATCGAGGCACTGCGCGAGGCCGTGGAGCGCATAGGGGAAGTGAACCTCACTGCGATTCGCGAGCACGAGGACGTGCTGAAGCGTCACGCATACCTCTCCCAGCAACAGCGCGACCTCGAGCACAGCATTGCCCAGCTGCGCGAGGCCATCGTGAAGATCAACCGCACGAGCCGCGATCGGCTGCGGGAAACCTTTGAGCTCGTGAATGCGCGTTTCTCCGAGGTGTTTCCGCGTCTCTTCCGCGGCGGCTCCGCGGGGCTGGTGCTGCTCGAGGAGGGCGGAGACGTGCTCGAGGCGGGCGTGGAGATCTTCGCCCAGCCTCCCGGGAAGCGGCTTCAGAGCGTGAATCTGCTCTCCGGCGGCGAGAAGGCGTTGACCGCGGTAGCGTTGATCTTCGCGATCTTCCTGATCAAGCCCACGCCCTTCTGCCTGCTCGACGAGGTTGACGCGCCGCTCGACGAAGGCAACGTGGGGCGCTACAGCGACCTCGTGAAGGAGATCAGCAAGGTTTCCCAGTTCATCCTTATCACCCACAACAAGCGCAGCATGGAGATCGCGGACACCCTGTATGGCGTGACCATGGAAGAGCCGGGCTGCTCGAAGATCGTGGGCGTCAATCTCAAGCGGCGCGAGTCGGCTTCGGCCGCGGCGTAGGCGGGACTCCTGGAAGCGGTCGAGCGGGCGGGGCGCGGCGCACGCACACGGTGCTGCAAGTGTTCCGCGCCGCCCCCGGCCGCTAATCCTTGAACGCCGCCATCACGTCCATGGCTGCCCCGACCCCGGTCCCGAACGGCTTTCGCTGGTAGCCGAGGTCGGCGAGGGCCCGCTCGATGGCCGAGACGGCGACGACGATGTCGAAATCGTCAAAGTAACCCAGGTGAGCGACGCGGAAGATCTTCCCCTTCGCCTGGTCCTGGCCGCCGACGAGGGTGACGCCATACTTGTCGCGGAGCACCTTCACCAGTTGCTCGCTGTCGACCGGAGACTTCACGGTGGTGAGCGAGGCCACGGGCGCCTTGGCGAACAGCTCGAGCCCGAGGGCGGTCATCGCGGCGCGGCTCGCCTGCGCGAGCCGCTCATGCCGGGCGTAGATCTTCGGCAGCGTCTCGGCCTTGAGCCAGCGCAGCACCTCGGCGAGGCCGAGCACCAGGGAGATCGCCGGGGTCCAGGCGGTCTGGTTCTTGCGTTGCATCTCGGCTTCGGTCCGGCAGTCGAAATAGAAGCGGGGGAGGTCGCTCTGTTCGATGCGTCGCCAAGCTTTGGGGCTCGCGGCAAGGAATGCGAGCCCGGGCGGGAGCATGAGCGCCTTCTGAGAGCCGGCGAGCAGGACGTCGATGCCCCAGGCGTCCATGGGCAAGGGGATCGCACCCAGGGCGGAGACCGCGTCGACCAAGAGGCAGGCCGGCGAGTCCGCGGTGATCTGGGCGAGCTCGCGGATGGGGTGGCCCACGCCGGTGGAGCTCTCGCTCGCCTGGACGCACACCGCCGTGACGCGCGGGTGCTTCGCCAGGGCGTCGGCGACGGCCGCGGGTGAGACCGCCTCTCCCCAGGGGACGGTGAGCTCGTGGGCGGTGAGGCCAAAGGCCCGGGCGATCTGCCCACAGCGCTCCCCAAACTTGCCGCCGTTCACGTAGACGATCTCGTCGCCGCGGCTGCAGACGTTGGTGAGCGCGGCCTCGAGCACGCCGGTGCCCGAGCTCGCGAAGACCAGGACGTCCTCCTTCGTCCCATAGAGCCACCTGAGGCCCGCCCGGCACTCGGCGAAGGTGGCCTCGAACGCGGGCGCTCGGTGGTGAGGCGTGGGCACAGCCATGGCCAGCGCGACGCGCTCCGGAACCGGCGTGGGCCCGGGGGCGAGCAGGTAGTGCTTGAGGGGCATGGAGGTCGGACCCCCTTACGGCTTCAGGGGGTCGGGGTGCTTGTCTTCGGCGTCCGGCGAGACTGGATCGGGTACGGCTTCAGGGGCGGCCGCCGGGGCCTCGTCGAACTCGAAGCTGTAAATCGTCTTCTGTCCGGGCGAGAATTTCACCTTCTCCTCATGCTCATCCCCCTTGTTGGTCACCTTGACGAGGTGGGCGCCGGGGGTGAGCTCGATGATCCGGTTGGTCCCCACCTTGCCCTGGGGCTTGTTGTCGATGAAGAGCTGGGCCGTGGCCGGCTTCACCTGGATCTCGACCTGGGTCTTGCCTCCGCTGGCTTTGGGCTTGGCGAGCGCCGGCGTCGCCAGCACGAGGACCGCGAGAAGCGTCGGAATCGCCTTCAACGTTCGAGTCATCATCGGGGCATCCTCCTCAGGTTGCTGACGTCAATAACGTCAGGGGGATGCCCGGTCAAGGCGCGACCGACATCCGGACGTCGCCTTGGTCAATGCCCGCGGGCGCGAGAGCCCGCGGCGCGGCGTCCAGATCCGCCAGATCGAGCGTGGAGCCCGCGCGTCACGGAGACGGGTTCGGGCTCGCCTGAGGCAAGGCCTTCCAGAAATCCTGGAAGTAGCCGACGGCAGAGGTGATCGACCAGACCATCGAGACATAGAGGAGCCAGGTCCCGACGGCGTTGAAGTCGATGACCCAGGTGGCGAATATGAAGTTGATGGGATGGCTGTAGTGGATGAGGAGCCCCATGATGCCGAAGACCTGGATCGCGGTCTTCCACTTGCCCCCCTGTGAAGCAGGGATGACGATGCCCTCGCTGATGGCGATCACGCGCAGCCCGTTGATGATCAGGTCTCGCGCGAGCAGGAGGATCACCGCCCCCGACGCGACCCGGCCCAGACGGGTGAGCATCACCAGCGCAGCCATGGAGATCAGCTTGTCCGCGAGCGGGTCCATGAACTTGCCGAGGACGGTGACCAGGTTCATCCGGCGCGCGAGCCAGCCATCGACGATGTCGGTGGCCGCTGCCAGCGCGAAGATCGCGGCTGCGAGGAAGCTGTGCAGCGGATCGGCGTAGTAGGTGTAGAGCACGAACGGGGGAATGATCAGCACTCGCCCCAGGGTGAGCATGTTGGGGAGGTTCCACAGCTCCCGGCGCAGGTTTGCTCCGCGAATCCGACGCGGCGGCTCTGGGTTCAGCGTTGGTTCGGGAGTGCCCACAGTGCCCATCCATCGCCTTCGAGCTTGAGCCAGCGCCCTGCGACCTGGTTCTCGCTGGGCTCGCCCCCCTCGGGAAGCAGCAGGGTCGGCGTGAGGGTGCCCACCCAGCCCACGAGCCGCTCGAGCGGGAGCTGCAAGGGTTGGCCCGCGCGGACCTCGACGCTGCGGATGTCGCCGACGCTGCGGAGCAAGGCCTTTCCGCGCCCTCGCAGGTGGACCAGCTGAAGATCGGGTGGCACCTTGCTGGGGACTCGCCCGTTCTCGTACCCGAGGGCCTCGTCGAAGGCGAACAGGGCGTCTTCGACGAGGTAACCCGCCTCGTCCTCGAGCTCGATGATGGTGAGGCTCGTGCCGGGCAGGGCGACCACCACCTGGCCCTCTCCCGAGAGGTGGAACATGCGGTCTCCGCCCTCTCCGAAGGGCTTGTCGGTGGCCCGTCCGCGGAAGCGCTTCATCTCGCCCTGCCGCTGAATGTCGCCCCGCACCCAGAGCAGCCCGGAAAGCCGGGTTCGAAGCTCCCCCGAGACCTTGAGGCTGGCGATCGGGGAGTCCACCGCGAAGGGAGCGCTGGCCGGAGGTTCGTAGGCCACGTGCTTGGCCAGCGCCGAGAGGCCCAGCAGGGGCAGCGCCCGGGTGGGCGAACGAAGGCTCTCGGACTCGCGGGCTTCGCGACGGTCAGTGGCGAGGGGCTCGGAGGCCGAGGCCCGGGGTTCCGCGTGCTCGAGGGCCTTTGCCGTGTCGGGGGGAGAGCCCTCGCCCCGCAGGGCCTCCTCCATCTTGCGAACCATCGCGCCATTGCCGGCCCGCTCGAACATCTCGCGAGCCTTCTGGTGCGATTGGGCCTGAGCGTAGGCGAGGCCCAGGTAGTTCAGCGCCTTGGGGTGGTCGGGGATTGCATCGACGGCCGTCTCGAGCTGGCGAATGGCCTCGGAGATCTGCCCCGCCTTGAGATAGACGAGGCCCAGATTGACGCGCAGGGTGGCGTCGCCGGGGTTGTCGTCGACCAGCCGGTCGTAGACCTCGATCGCTCGTTCCAGCAGGCCGAGCTTGAAGTAGACGAGCCCGAGGAGGTTCTGCGCCTTCGGGTTCTGAGGCTTGAGGTGATAGGCGCGCTCGAGCTCGTCGCGAGCCTCGAGGTTCTTGCCCGCGGCGAGGAGCTCACCGCCGCGATAGAGGTGGTAGAGGAAGTCCTCATCCACTCCTTCCTCCATGAGGGTCGGCATTCCGCGGACTACTTCGGACACGAACGGGGCATCCTTCCTGGGGTTTGCATGGAGCGTCGTTGGGGGTGTCGGCGTCAGGTGCGCGAGCTCGTCTCTCGCGCTTCGGGCGCCGTGATCGGCGACGCGGTCTTCAGCGCCTCATAGTTCTGTAGCACCCGGCGCACATAGTCTTGAGTCTCGGGGATGGGGGGCACGACGAACTCGCCTCTGCCCTGGGCGCGGCGGACGACCTCTGGGCCTGCGTTGTAGGCGGCCAGGACCTTCACCATGTCGCCGTTGAACTCGTTGACCAGGACGCGGAGATAACGCGTCCCACCCTGGATGTTCTGCACGGGGTCAAACGGGTCGTCGACGAACATCTCGCGCGCGGTCTGGGGCATGAGCTGCATCAAGCCGATAGCCCCCTTCTCGCTCACCGCCCAGGGGTTGTAGTTGCTCTCCGTGGCCATCACGGCTTTGACCAGCGCCTTCGGCAGGTTGTAGAGGTCCGCGCTCTCGGCGATGACCGCGTCGAGGAGGGCCATGGGGACGAAGTTGCTTTTCGTCCCGGCTGCCGACGCCTTTGCTGCGCGCTTCCCCCCATGCATGTTGGTGAGATGCACGACCCCCGTCGCGTCGGTGTAGGTCCTGATGGGCGAGGCCTGTGCCGACGTGGCGGCCGCCGTCGTCGAGAAGGTGCCCAGGAGGCTCAAGGCTCTGAGAGCGCGGGAAAGCATACGTAGGAAGCGTACCAATCCGGGGGAGGGCGCGCAATAAACCAGCTGAACGCTTCGACCTTCTTGGGTGCGGCGGGCGGCCGCCGCTGCTAGATTCCTGGCCGTGCCCAAGCGCTATGACGCGGTAGTGATCGGCGGGGGAGTGGCGGGGCTCTCGTTCGCGCTGAAGCTCGCCCCCAACGCCAGGGTTGCGGTGCTCACCAAGCTGCAGCGCAACGAGGGGTCGACGGCCTATGCCCAGGGGGGGATTGCCTCGGTGCTGGACGCGGATGACAGCTTCGAGGCCCACGTCCAGGACACGCTGACCGCGGGGGCGGGCCTCTGCAAGCGCGAAGCCGTGGAGCTCACAGTGCGTGCCGGCCCCCAGCGCCTTCGAGAGCTGGTCGCGCTGGGCGCGCGGTTCTCTCCGGGAGGGCCGGGCCACGAGTTCGATCTGACGCGCGAGGGTGGCCACACTCACCGACGCATCGTGCACGCCCAGGACCTCACCGGGCGCGAGGTGCAGCGGGCCCTGCTCGCCGGGGCCGACGCGATGGCCGACAATCTTCACTTCTACGAGCGGCATGTGGCGATCGACCTGATCCAGTCGGACCGGCTCGGTCTCTCAGGTCCCAGGCGCTGCGTCGGGCTCTACGCCCTGGATCGCCGCACGGGGGCAGTTCACACCTTCCTCGCACCGGTGGTGGTCCTCGCCTGCGGTGGCTCGGGGAAGGTCTACCTCTACACGACCAATCCGGACGTCGCGACCGGCGACGGGGTGGCGATGGCCTTCCGGGCGGGGGCGACCATCGCCAACATGGAGATGGTGCAGTTTCACCCGACGTGCCTCTACCACCCGCAGGCGAAGAACTTTCTCATCAGCGAAGCGCTGCGGGGAGAGGGCGGCGTGCTCAAGCTGCGCTCCGGTGAGCCCTTCATGGATCGTTACCACCCCATGGGCAGCCTCGCCCCGCGCGACATCGTGGCGCGGGCGATCGATACGGAGATGAAGCGCACCGGCGATGACTACGTGGTGCTCGATATGACCGCTCAGTCGCGTGGCTTCTTGATGGACCGCTTTCCGAACATCTACGCCACCTGCAAGGAGTTCGGCATCGACATGGCTGTGCAGCCCATCCCGGTCGTCCCCGCGGCCCACTACCAGTGCGGCGGCGTGCGCACGGATCTACAGGCGCGCACCGACGTACAGGGCCTCCTGGCGATCGGAGAGGTCGCCTGCACCGGTCTCCACGGGGCCAACCGACTCGCCTCGAATTCCTTGCTCGAGGGGTTGGTCTTCGCGCACGAGGCAGCGGAGACGGCACGGACGCTCATCGACACGCCCGAGGTCGTCCAAGATGCCCCGAAGTGGAACCCGGGGCAGGCGGTGGACAGCGACGAGAGCGTCGTCGTCTCGCATAACTGGGATGAGGTGCGGCGCACCATGTGGAACTACGTGGGCATCGTGCGCACCGACAAGCGGCTCGCGCGGGCGGAGAACCGGCTCAAGCTCCTGCGGGAGGAGATCCGCGAGTACTACTGGCACACCCGCGTGACGGCCGATCTCATCGAACTGCGCAACCTCGCCGACGTGGCCTCGCTCACGGTCGCCTGCGCCCAGCAGCGCAAGGAGTCGCGCGGCCTGCACACCACCCTCGATTATCCCAAGTTGCTGCCCGAGGCGCGGGACACGCTGCTGCGGCGCACGGCCTCGGAGCCCGCGGGCGCCGCCGCCCTGCCCCGGGGTGCGCCCGACCTGACAACTCGGGTGTCCCCTGTTAAGAATCAGCCGTGACCTTCGCCAGCATCGAAGACGCCACCCAGCGACTCCGCGCTGCCCAGTACTTCGCCTCCCGCGAGATCGCTACCTCGGTCTTTCTCGCCGAGCGGCTCGAGAAGCCGATCCTCGTCGAAGGCCCCGCGGGAGTGGGCAAGACCGACCTCGCCCGCGCGATCGCCGAGGCCACCGGCCGGAAGCCCATCCGTCTGCAGTGCTATGAGGGGCTCGACGAGAGCAAGGCGCTCTACGAGTGGGAGTATGCCAAGCAGCTGCTCTATACCCAGCTCCTTCGGGACAAGATTGGCGAGACCCTGGCCGGCACCCAGACTCTCGACGAGGCGGTCGAGCGCATAGGCAAGAGCGACGCGGTGTTCTTCTCCGAGCGGTTTCTCCTGCCGCGTCCGGTCCTTCAGGCGCTTGTCTCCGACGTCCCGGCCCTGTTGCTCATCGACGAGATCGACAAGGCCGATCCCGAGTTCGAGGCCTTCCTGCTGGAGATGCTGCAGGACTTCTCGGTGACCATCCCCGAGCTTGGCACCTTCCACGCCAAGCACCGACCGGCGGTAGTGCTGACGTCCAACAACGCCCGCGAGCTCTCCGACGCGCTCAAGCGGCGCTGCCTCCATCTCTTCATCGACTTCCCTGACGCGACTCGCGAAGCCGAGGTGTTGCGCTCGCGCGTGCCGGGCATCTCGGAGGCGCTGGCTCACGCCGCCGTCGCCGCGGTCCAGAAGATCCGGATCCTGGACCTGAAGAAGGCCCCCTCGATCGCCGAGACCATCGACTGGGGCAGGGCGCTGGTGCTGCTCGGTGCCCAGGCCCTCGACAGGACCTTGGTGAGCGAGACCCTCACGCTCCTCCTCAAGTACGAGACCGACGTCGCGAGGGTGAAGGACTCGCTCGCCGACGTGGTGGCCTCTGGCGCCAAGCGCTGACCGCTGTGTGTCTCCTCATCGCGTATGCGCGCATCGTGAAGGGGGCGCCGCTGATCCTCGCGGGGAACCGGGACGAGCTCCTCGCGAGGCCGGCGAGGGCAATGGATCTCCTGTCGGCGGCGCCGCGGATCCTCGGGGGACGCGATCTGGTGGCGCGGGGGACCTGGATGGCCGTCGGTGCCCACGGAGTCGTGGCCGCCCTGACCAACCGGCCTCCGCAGGATGGGGTGCGCACCGTCGCGCCTCGATCACGGGGTGAGCTACCCCTCCTCGCGGCCGCGCAGCCCACCGCGCGGGCCGGGGCTGAAGCGCTCGCGCGCATCGACCCCGCGGAGTTCAACCCGGGGTGGCTCCTGGTCGCCGATCGGTGGGCGATCTTCTACGTGGAGGTGCTGACCGGCGCGCCTCCGGCTCCGGTCGAGCTCCCGCCAGGGCTGCACATCCTCGAGAACCGACCCCTCGACGCTCCTTCGCCCAAGGTGGCGCATGTGCGGGCTCTGCTCGCGGACGCACCTGTCCTCGGCCGCGGGCTCTTGCACGCACTCGAAGGGGTGCTCGCCAACCGGGAGCTGCCGCCGTCGCTGAGGAGGACCTCCAGGGCCTGGCCGCCGATCGAGGTCGAGGCCGCGAGTGTACGCACCCCGACCTATGGGACGCGCTGGTCCGGCCTGGTCACGCTCGGCGAGGATCGCTTGCCGCCTCGGTTTCTGTTCTCGGACGGGCCCGCTGGAGAGGCCCGCTTTCAGCGCGCCCGCGTCTTCTGATTCTGAGGAAGGTTACTTGTCGAAGTAGTTAGGGTAGCCGAACTTGATGGCGTCCTTCGTAAAGCCGTCGGCCTCGTTTTTCTTGTCGACGACGTACCACTTGCCATCCTTCTTTCCGAGCAGGTAGGCGGCCTTCTCTCCGGCGAGCTCGCCCTTCTCCTCGACCTGGAAGCTGTCCTCGATGGTGCGGACCACCACCGTGCCCCCGGCCGCGGGCATGGCGTCCTGGATCTTGTAGCTCGTGAGATAGAAGCTCGATTTGGCCCAGAACCAGGGGGCCATCGAGTGCTGCTCCTTGCCGAGCCGCTTCTTGGTGCTCTCGATCGACTTGAGCGTGAGGGGATGGGTGAGGGTCTTCACCTTGTCCCACCTTTTCGCCTTCACGAGGTCGAGGTACTGGGTGAGCACCGCGCTGGCCTCCTTGGCGGTGGCCTTCTCCGCGTCGGTCTTGGCCTCGGACATCCCGGTGGTCTCGTCGCCAGTGTCGATCTGCTGGCGCTTGGACGGTTTGCCACCGCCCCCCTCGTCCTCCTCTTCCTCGGCAGCCAGAGCGGCGGCGCTGAGCCCAAAACCCACGAGCATCGCCAGCAAAGTGAGGCGCGCACCCCTAAAGTCTGAAATAGCCATGAAAAAATCCTAGGTTCGGGACAAGGCTCCGTCAAGCGTCATCGTCGAACTGCGGTTGACCCCAGCCACTCCGGGTCGCTATCTTGAAGTCCTGCGGCCAACGAGCGCGCCCCATTCCGGGCGCGCCCCTCATTCGGTCTCCATGGATCAAAAGCGCGTCCTCATCGTCGAGTCGGACAACACCTTCGCACTATCGATCGCCGCGGTGCTGCAGGACGCGGGGTACGCGAGCACGATCGCACTCTCCGCGTCGGATGCGCAGCGCGAGCTCAAGGATCGCCGCCCGGATCTGATCATCCTCCGGGCCGAGCTGCCGGACATCTCGGGCTTCTCGCTCTGCGGTCGCCTCCGCAAGGACAAGGCCTCCGCGGGCTTGCCGATCATCCTGATGTCTTCGGGCGCCACCGTCGAGGCCCTCGCTGAGCACCGCTCGCATCCCCAGTCCGCGGCGGACGGTTACCTGCAGATCCCCTTTCCGATGGAGGAGATCCTCCATCAGACCCAGGGGTTGCTGAACCTGCTCGGAACGGGCGTGGTGCAGCTCGTCGCCGCCGAGGAAGGCCGCGACGCCACGCAGCCCCACGCAGTGCCGGCGCCCTACGGTGGTCAGTCGCCGTCGATCGTTTCGTCCGCCCCCAGTCAGCCCCCCGACGACCTCGAGGGGGCCCTGGATGGCGCGTTTGGCCTCAGCGGCTCGGCTCCTCGGGCCCAGGCGGTCGAGGGGGTGGGGACGAGCACCGCCACCTCGGATCCCTCGGCGGCCATCGCCGGCATCGAAGCCATGGTGCCGCCCCCGCCGCCGCGCCCGCCGCGTTTGCCCAAGCGTCCTCGTCGATCCTCGGTGACCGACGAGGACCGCCAGTTCCTGGATCGGGTGTTCGAATCCATCGCGGATCGCAAGACCGAGCTGCTCGCCGAGTCGCACAACGCCGCTCGTCGGCCGCCGGTCAAACGCGAGCTCTTGGCGACGCCCGAGGGCAAGCTGCAGATCCTGCGCGAGGAGCTCAATCGTCGCGAAGCGCAGGTCGCGCGGCTCTCCGAGATCTGGGGGGTGCGGGAGCGTGAGCTCACCAGCATCGACGACAAGCTGCACGAGAAAGAGGTCGAGATTCAGGGCCTCAAGATGCAGGTCGATGATCTCATGCGTCGGCTCGCGGACGCGCGTGACCTGTTCATCAAGAAGGATCAGGAGCACGGCGCCGCGCTAGACTCGATGCTCCTCGAGAAGTTCGTCAACGAAAAGGAGCTGATCGAGGTCGTCGCGTCCAAGGAGAAGGACGTCTCCCTCTTGCGGCGCGATCTGCACGCCCGCGAGGACGAGGTGACTCGCCGCAACCAAGAGCTCGACACCGCGCGTGAGGAGATCCTCCGGCTGGAGAAGGCGCGCCAGGACGAATTCGATCAATACGCGCAGCATCTCCATGAGCTGGAGGGCCGCGTGGCTCGCCGCGAAACGGAGATCCTCGGGCTGAACTCCGACCTCGACGAGGCCATCCGCGGTGCGCAGGCGCTCGGGCAGGAGCTCTCGGACCTCAAGGAGCAGGGGCAGCGCGATCGCAAGCAGTTCGCCCAGGATCTGGAGGACATGGCCGGGAAGCACGACTTCGACGTGCGTGCGGTGCAGGGCGAGCTCGACGCCGAGCGGTCCCGCGCCAGGCTGACCGAGGCCGAGTTCGACGAGGCCAAGCGCAGCTTCGAGCTCGAAGTTCTCGCGCTCCGCGAAGACCTCGAGCTCACCGAAGAGCAACTCTCGGAGAGCCAGCGCGAGAGCGAGGCGATCAAGCAGCAGCGCGACGGCATCAGCCAGTCCCTTTCGGCGCGGTTGGTGGACAGCGAGTCCGAGATCGCGCGACTCAAGCAGGAGCTGACCCAGGAGCACGACCAGGCGGTGAGCCGCGAGGGTCAGCTGTCGGGCGAGCTGGCGCAGAAACTGGAGCAGGTCGGCAACCTGGAGGGTGAGCTAGAGGCCTTGCGCCATGAGAAGGAGGAGCGCGAGACTGAGCTCGGCGCCGAGCTCACCCAGCTCACCGAGCGCCTCGAGAGCGCCACCACGGAGATCGGGCTGCTCACGAAGGATCTCGAAGGTGCCCGGGCGCGCGGCGATCAGTTGGCGCTGGAGTTCGACGCGTTGCGCACGCGCGCCGAGCAGGAGCGCCAGGAGGCCGCCGAGACGCGGGCGGGCCTCGAGCGGGATCGGGATGAGCAGCTGAAGGCCGCCGCGGACGAGCTGGCGGAGCTGCGCCGGGATCTCACCGATCGCCTCGAGCGGCTCGGCGAGGAGCTGGCGCGAACTCAGCGCGAGCTGAGCGAGACCCAGGTCGCGAAGGAGAAGCGCGAGAGCGACCTCTCTGCGCAGCTTTCGGAGAAGATCGAGCTGGCGGGCTCGCTGGACGGAGAGCTCACCGCGACGCGCGCCCACGCCAAGGAGCGCGAGGAGTCGCTCGGCGGAGAGATCGCCCAGCTGCGCCTCCAGGGCGAAGAGCTCAAGGAGACGCTCGAACGAGTCGGGGCGGAGAAGGCGCGCATCGAAGGGGAGATGTCCGCCCAGCTCCAGGGACTCACCGCGCGCATCGAAGAGCGCGATCGCGACCTCGCTGGGATCCAGAAGCAGCGCACCGAGCTGCAGGGAGAGCTCGAGGCCGCGCGGCGAGAGATTGAAGGGCTCGCGCAGGAGCTCGAGTCGCTGGGCAGCGAGAAGGCGCAGCGGGAGGCCACCGCGACCGCCCGCATCGGCGAGCTCGAGGGGCAGGTCGCTGATGCCCAGACGCAGCTTCAGGCGGCCACAGAGGAGCATCACCGGGTCCTCACGGAGGCGGAGGAGTATCGCTCGCGGAGCGAGGCCCGGGCCGCGGAGGTGCGCGGGGAGATGGCGGCGCGCGAGCAGGCCGCGCGAGAGGCCGACGAGCGCAGCCAGGCCGCCCTCGATGAAGCGCAGGTTCAGCGCGACGCGCTCACCGCCGAGGTCGAGGACAAGACCAAGCGTCTTGCGGAGGCCGAGCGCAAGTTCGAGGCGCTGCAGGCCGAAAAGCTCAAGCGCGAGGAGGCGCTGACTCGAGAGGCCCAGGTGCGGGCCGAGGCTTTCAAGACCGGCGAGAAGCGGCTGCAGAATCAGCTCATCGACAGCGACAACCAGCTGAAGAGCCTTCAGGCGCAAATGCAGACTGCGCTGACGCAGGACAAGCGCCTCAAGGAAGAGCTCCTCTCCGGCCAGCAGAAGTTGCAGGAGCTGGTGCAGCGGCTGGATAAGTCCGAGAAGGATCGCGAGGCCCAGCGCCGCGAGCTGCAGCAAGCCGTGCAGGCCCGCGAGGCCAAGATCACCGAGCTCGCGACGCAGGGGCAGGCCCTCGCCACCGAGAAGCGCCGAGTTGAGGAGGATGGTCAGCAGCGCTTGCAGCGCGCCGAGGCGCGCGCCAAGGATCTCGAGGCCAAGGTCGAGCAGGCGCAGCAGACGCGCGAGCGTACCGAGCGCGAGGCGCAGGCCGCCCTGCAGCAGCGGGCCAAGAAGGTGCAGGAGCTTGAGCTCGCCCTGGAAGCGGCGACGGCCGCCAAGGCCCGGACGGACAAGGAGCTAGGGACGCGCGCGCAGACAGCAGAGGCCAAGGCCCAGGACCTCACCCAGAAGCTCGCCGCGGCCCAGCGGGTACAGAAGGAGCTCGAGACCCGCCTGCAAAAGGAGGGCGCCGAGCAAGCGGCGAAGCTCAAGGCCGAGCTCGAACGGCGCGAGCAGCAGCGCCAGCAGGAAGTGGCGCGGTTGCAGCAGGCGCTCCAGGAGAAGTCCAAGGCCGTGAAGGTGTTGGAGCTGGACCTCCAGCGCTACAAGGCCAAGGCGCCGGGCGCGTCCCCGGCCTCGGTCATGCCCCGGGCGAGCTCGGCGTCGACCGCGCAGGCGTCGACGGCGGCGCGTCGGCCGGCGCCGCCAGCGGCCCCGCCCGAGCACGCCTCTCCGGAAATGGAGACGCAGGTGATGCAGCTCCCGAACCTCGACGCGCTGGGCATCGGCAAGGCACCGGCGACAGCCAGCAAGGACGAGGCCGACGACGATCTCGACGCGATGCTCAACAAGCTCGAGATCTGAGGCGCGGGCCGCGATCCCCGCAGCTCTGCGCGGTCCACCCAGGCCGCAGCCAAAGCGAGAGAGCACGTCGGCCGCGCTGCCTTTGGCGGAGGGCGTGCCGCTCTCCCTGCTCTGCTGCTTGCGCGGTCGGGCATTCCCACTATTGCTACGTCCGGACTCTCGGCTGGGACGGCTGTCGGAAGCCGCTCAGGAGATGATCTGCTTCGTCTCGAGCGGCGTGGGTACCCGCAGGGAGCTGGTCTTCTTGCGGGCCCCCTTGGCGGAGAGCTCGCCGCTCGGGTTGAGCTGCATCCCGGCCGCGTAGGCCACGAGTCGGTTGCGGCCGCCGTTTTTCGCCGCGTAGAGCGCGGCGTCGGCCCGAGTCAGCAGCTGCGTCAGGTCCTGGGCATCGGTGGGGAAGTGAGCCAGTCCGACGGAGATCGTGACCCGGCCCCCAGGCTGTCCGCCGGCGTAGGGGAAGTCGATGCGGCTCACCGCGCGCCGCAGCTTCTCACCGACCGCCAGCGCCTCCTCGCGGCGGATCTGAGGGAGGATCACCGCGAACTCCTCTCCACCATAACGCGCGACGGTGTCGATCTTGCGCACCGTCCGCAGGAGCGCGGCGGCCACGCCCTTCAAGACCTCGTCGCCCGCGGGGTGGCCGTTGCGGTCGTTGTAGTTCTTGAAGTGATCGAGATCGATCATGATCAGCGAGAGGTCGTTGCCGAAGCGCTGGGCGCGGGTGACCTCCATCTCCAGCCGCTGGAAGAGATGTCGACGGTTGGCGGTCCCGGTGAGCGCGTCGGTGAGCGACAGCTCGACCGTCTCCTGGTGGAGGCGCGCGTTCATGATCGCCATCGCCGCCTGGTTGGCCACCGCGGCGAGGAGCTTGATCTCATCCGGCGCGAAGCCCCCGATTGTGGGTCGGTTGAAGCTGAGCACCCCCACGACCGTGTCCTTGTATTTGAGCGGGACCGCGAGGTAGGAGCCGATCAGCGGGCGGCCCGGGTAGGGGAGGTAGTCGGGCTCGCGGCTCACGTCGTCCACGAGGACGATCTCGCCATTCTTTGCGGCCCGGCCGGCGGCTCCTTCTCCGACCTTGAGCCTCAGCCATTCGACGTCGGTCTGCTCGGGAAATCCGTACGTCGCGGCGACCACCAGTTCCTGGGTGCCGCCGTCGATCATCAGCACCGCGAACTCCTGGAAGCCGAGCGCCACGCCCACCATCTCGGTGATGAGCTTGATGAGCTCCCCCAGCTCCAGCGTACTGTTGATGGAGCGGGTGATGTCGAAGAGCAGCGTGAGCTCGCGCAGGCGCACCTCGAGCCGCCGGTTGGTTTCCTCGATCTGCCGCTTCTGCGCTTCGAGCTGCGCGGTCAGGCGCAGCTCGTTCTGGATTAGCTCCAGCTCCCGCTGGCTCTCGATCTGCGAGACGCTCAGGTCGGTCATCTTGGCCAACATGGCGTTGAATCGCCGTGCCAAGTCGGCGATCTCGTCGCTGCCCCGGACATCGACGCGGGGGATGAAGTCGCCGCGCTCCACCTGGGCCATGGCGCCCGTCAGTCGGGACAGCCGCGCGTTCAGCAAGGCGTGCAAGGTGACCGCATACGTCAGGAGCACCCCGACCGCCACCGCGGCGGCGACGATCGCTGCGTGGGTCGGGAGGCCGAGCGCCCAGACCGCCCCGAGCGTCACCACCAACGCCGGGGCTCCGATCTGGAGCGCGAGGCGGGTCGCCAGGGACTGGCTGAAGCGGATGGTCCTGAAGCCGGTCTCGGGCATTCGGGCGCGGAAGCTACTGCCCATGACGAGGCGCGTCAATGTGGGGGGATGGCGCTAGGATGCTCACATGTCGCTGAGATCGGCTCTCCTCGAATCGCTGGGCGTGGCCCACGGGTTCGCCGTTGCGTCGGAGGGCGACTACCGGACCCAACCTCTGCCACCGGGGGTCGCGCTGGCACGCCAGGTTCATGGGACTCACCTGATCTGGCCGGACGCGCCCGGCCGGGGGGAGCGAGAAGCCGACGCCGTGGCTGGCAGGGCTGGAGAAGGAGCGGGTGTCCTCACCGCCGATTGTGTGCCCATTCTCCTCGTCGACCCCGAGGCGGATCTGATCGCCGCAGTGCATGCCGGCTGGAGAGGCACGCAGGCAGACATCGTCGGGAGCGCGGTCGCGGCCCTCATCGCGGCCGGGGCGGAGCCAGCGCGCATCCACGCCGCCCTCGGGCCATGCATCCGGGCCTGCTGCTATGAGGTCGGCACCGAGCTCGCCTCCGACTTCATCCGACTTTTTGGGGAGCATATCGTCACCTCCGAGCGGCATCTAGATTTGGCCGCCGCCAACGTTCAACGCCTGGGCGCGAGGGGTATTTCCAGGAGCCAGATCGAGGAGTTACAGGAGTGCACGGCCTGTGCTCGGGACGCGGATGGGCCGCGCTTTTTCTCCCATCGGCGCGACCAGACCCCGCGCCGCCAGCTCTCGTGGATCGTGGCCCCCACCCGCGCCTCGCAGCTGCTCGGGGGCGCCGCGCGCTAGCTCGGCGGGGAGCGGGCGTCGCCTTTTCGCCTGGCCAGTTTCTGTTGTAGGTCAGCGACTTTGTCCGCCTAACTGGTCAGCGACCATGTCCGCCCC
>VFSW01003768.1_pt1 | contig 22736 bp, 23 predicted proteins | sample 5358111 | NCBI WGS metagenome assembly VFSW01 (sample SAMN11554181, study PRJNA540505) | mine drainage metagenome | isolation source: sediment from site ElyBrook_90M | place: USA: Ely Copper Mine, Vershire, VT | collected 2017 | reverse complement strand
ACTGCCCCTGCCGGCTCCTGATTTTCATGCTCATCTTGCATTGGATAATTCTCAACGGCACTTCTCGTTGATGCTTCCCGCGCGTTTTTGGTACATTTGAGGCTTCGTTCGCGGTTGCTTTGAATGTCAGTCCAGATCCTTGTCCAAGGTAAGCTCCTCGGCGTGGGGGAATTTTTGCCGGCGCCCGGTTCGCGTCCGCTCACCCCGGCGGAGGCCGAGAGTCTGCTCGCCGGACGTTCGCACTGGGTCAGCCTGTTGATGGAAGTGCTGCCGCGCGCCTTGCTGGCCGAACTAAGCCTGGCGAAGATGCTGCTCGGGTCGAGCGGCGCGTCGCAGTTCCTCCTGATTCTGCCGGGCGATGCGCGCGAGCGCGCCGAAGCGTTTCTAGAAACCGCGCGGGCATCGGTGCGGCATCGCAGCGGCGGCGCGCTCGATCTATTGTGGGCGGCCACCGAGAACCTTGGCGATTGGACGATCGTGCGCAAGCGTCTGAACGACGAGCTGCAGCGCAAGGAGAACCTGCCGCTGGCGGCTTCTGGGCCGTTTTTCTTCGTTCCGTCGCCGCCCACGCCGGCCGCTTCCTTTGACGATTACTTCATTGAAGAGATGGGCCGCCGGCTGCGCGAGGCGCAGAGCGTGGGATGGTCGCTCGACGAGGCGTCGGCGATCCTGCTGGACGATGGCAAGCGCCAATGGCCGCTGCGCGAGGGCGAGGATGCGATCCCGCTGGCCCGGCAGGCCGCGCTCACCGGCGATGGCGACGCGATCGCGACGGCGGCGCAGCTTGGCCGGCGCGCCGAAGGCCGCCCGTTGTGGGGCGTGCTGCGCGGCGACGCCGACGGATTCGGCATCCGCTTGCGGCGCGCCTCGTCGATCGAAGAGCACGTTCACCTGTCGGTATTATTCAAGCAATTCTTCGCGGGAGAGCTCGAGCTGCTATGCACGATGCCGGGCTTCTGGAACAAGGTGACGCTGTTTTACTCGGGCGGCGACGACTTCGCCGTGTACGGCGCCTGGGACGCGCTGATCGTGCTTGCACGTGAGACGCAGCGCGTGTTCGAACGCTTCGCTCACGAGAACCTGGCGGAGTTTCCCGGGCCGGAGGGCAAGACCATCAGCATGGCCATCGCACTCGCGCCGGACGAGGAAGCGCCACTGGCGGAAGTGTTCGCCGCCGCGGGCGAGCGGCTGGACGCGGCGAAGTGCTCGGACAAGGACTGCTGCCATCTGCTGGGCCGTTCGCTCGAATGGAAGGAGCTGGCCGACGCGGCCGAGTTGAAGGAAGATCTGACGCGCATGGTGACAAGCTTCGGCGTGGCCCCGGAATACCTGCTCGATCTGTGCGCCATTTACCGCGAGACGAAGCGCGGCGGCCGCACCCGGAGGCCGGAGCGTCCGTGGCGTTTCCACCGGAGGCTGCTGCGCGTATTGACCGGTTCGCGCTCGCGCGATTTCCAGAAGGCCCGCACGGCGCTGGTCGCGGGTCTCGTTGGGCGGAACGCCGCCAATTTCAAGCTGCGTCCTTCGGGCCGCGTGGCGCTCGAATGGGCGCGGCTCGCCGTCGGCGCTTAGAACCAAACTCCAAAAGGGGAATCCATGCCGGAAGGCCAAGCCGAACCACCGAAGGAAACGCAGACGCGCCCGCAAGGCCCGCAAGCGAAGCCGCGCGAGAATCGCCCGCCCCGGGAAGGCCAAGGCCCGCGCGGCGGACGCGACGACCGGCGCGAGGGCGGCCCGCGCGGAGACCGCGACCGCGGACGGCCCGAAGGACCGCCCGAGATCGACATCGAGAAGCTGGTCGCCGACAGCCTGTATCTCGACAACCAAGCGCACGCGATTGTCAGCCGGATGCGCGACATGGACTCGGGAACCAAGAGCCAGTTGCGCCGGCTATACAATGCCGTGCGCCGCGCCTGCCGTGCGCCGGAGGGCGAGCGCCAGCACCAGTTCGTGATGCTTCGCGCGCGCCTGGCGTACACGATCGCCCGCCACTCGCTGCGCAGCCTCGATACGCTCGAACGGCTGCTGCTCAACGTCACGCGCAGGAACGACCCGCGCGGCTACGAGCGCTTCAAGGACCTGTTCGAGGCCATCGTGGCCTATAACGAGTAGGCTTCGCCAAAAGGATCTTCATGAGTTCGCACACCGCACAAACCGAGCTGAGGCTCATTGGGAAACTGATTCTGGAAGGGGACCTCGAGTGCCGCACCGGACTGCACATCGGGGCGGGGAAGGGGTCGCTTGAAATTGGCGGCGCCGATAATCCGGTGGTCAAGGATTCCTTCGGGCTGCCGTATGTTCCGGGCAGCTCGCTGCGCGGGCGTCTGCGCTCGCTGCTCGAGCAGGCCAGCGGCCTCGCCGTGCCGTCCGAGCTGGTCTACGTTTCGCGCCGCAAGGGCCAGGAGGTTCGCATTCATCAGAGCGACCGGCCCGATGACGAGATCTGCATTCTGTTCGGGCGCAACCCAGGACGCCTGGATCGCGTGACGGGCGGCGAGCCGATCGAAGGCGCCTCGGCGAGCCCGGCGCGGCTGACCGTGTACGACGCGCCGTTGATTGCCGAAAGCATCACCGCGCAGATGCGAGAGAACCTCGACGACGAATTGACCGAGGTGAAGAGCGAGAACGCCATCGACCGCATCACGTCGCAGGCGAACCCGCGGACGCTCGAACGCGTGCCCGCCGGCGCGCGGTTTCGCTTCAAGCTGGTGCTCGATGTGCTCTGCGAGGAGGACCGCCCGCTGCTGGCGCGCGTCGTGGAAGGGCTGCGTTTGCTTGAAGACGACACGCTTGGCGGCGGCGGCTCGCGCGGCAGCGGACGCGTCGCGTTCTCCAGACTGCGGCTCGCCTGGCGAAGCCGCGAGTTTTACTCGTCCGGCGCGCCCGAGCGGGAGATGCTTGCCGCGGGCGACGCCGGCGCGTTGCAGGCGCTCGCCGCGAGCGAGGGGTTCGCCGGGATGCTGGCCGGTTCCTGATGCGGCCCGGTTTGCTCGTCAAACTGCGGCCCGACGGCCCATGGCGCATCGGTCCGGATTCGGGCGAGGCGCACCGCGCGGGCCGCATTCTGCACAGCGACGCGCTGTTCTCGGCCTTCACGCACGCGATGGCGAGGCTCGACGCGCTCGGGGAATGGATCGCGGCCACCGCGGCCAATCCGGCCGGTCCGGACGTGTGCTTCAGCTCGTGCTTTCCGTTTCACCGGGACACGCTGCTGGCGCCGCCGCCGCGCGGCTATTGGCCGCCGCCTCCGTCGGCGAGGCTGCGCTATCAGGGCGCCCGCTTCGTGCCGCTGTCGTTTCTCGAAGGACTCTTCGCCGGGCAGCCGATCGACGAGGACCGCTGGCTGATCGACGGGCCGAGCGAATGTCTTCTGCCGTCGGGCAAGGGGCCAGGCGTGGGGCCGTTCCGCGTCGCGTTGCGCTCGCACGCCGCGGTGGATCGCATCGCGCCGGGCAACGCGCATCCGCACGCGACGGCGTGTCTCGAATTCGCCGAGGGCGCGGGGCTGTGGCTGGCCGTCGCGTTCGGCGACGAGGGAGCGCGCGAGCGCTGGGCGCCGTTGGTGCGCGCCGCGCTGCGCCTGCTTGCCGACAGCGGTTTCGGCGGACGTCGCTCGCTTGGCTGGGGACGCTCCGAAGCGCCGGAGATCGTCGAAGGCGCGCTGCCCGATCTGATTTACGCTCCTCGCGACGGCGCGGCCAGCGCCGAGCGGGCGTGGTGGATGCTGTCTTTGTTTGTGCCGTCCGAGGACGATCGCGTCGACTGGCGGCGAGGCAGCTACGCAACCCTTACGCGCACCGGACGCATCGAAAGCGCCGCGCGGTGGGGCGACGAGAAGCTGGAATCGCCCATGGTCGCCGAAGGCAGCGTGCTGGTTTCCGATGCCGAGCCGCGCGGAGCGGCGCGCGACATTGCCCGGCCCGGCTTCCCGCATCCGGTGTACCGCTCCGGCTTCGCGGTGTCGATTCCCATTCCCTGGCAGGCTTCGGCATGAGATACCGCGTCACGTGTCTCACCCCCACGCTGGTGGGCGACGGGCAGCGGCTTGCGCCGATCGACTACATGGTCTGGAAGGACCAGGTGAATGTGCTCGACCAGCGGCGCATCTTCCGTCTGCTGGCCAAAGGGCCGCGCCTGGATGCCTACCTGAGCCAGTTGAAGAAGTCCGACCGGCTCGACTTCGCGTCCTGGGGAGGCTTCGCGCAGAACTTCGCCGGCCGGCGCATTCCGTTCGAGCACCCGTCGCTCACCGCGTATTGGGAGCGCGCGCACGCGGAGAACCTCTTCATTCCCACCTTCGCCGCGAGCCCGGCTGGCGCGTTCCTGCCCGGCAGCGCGATCAAGGGGGCGCTGCGCACCGGCGCCGTACACGCGCAATGGACGGCGCGCGGGATGGCGGGCGTGGCCGCGCGCATCGACGAATCGGACTCGCGCGCGTTGCGGCGCGCCACGTCGGCGGCCGAGGACGCGGCGATTGGCGGGGGCGGCGCCGATGCGATGCGATTGGTTGGGGCATCGGATTCGGAAGCGGCGCCGCGGGCGAGCTTCCGCGTGTATCTGGTGCGCGTGGCGACGCTCGAGGCGCGCGGCGGCCGCTACGAACTGGCCTGGAAGCAGGCGCCGCGAGGAGCGAGCAAGCGGGCCGAGGACGCGACGCCAACGTTCGCCGAGATGGCCGATCCGGGAACGTGTTTCGAAGGCGACTGGCGCGAGAGCGCGTTTCTGGCCCATGCCGACACGGCGCGGGCGCTGAAGCGTCCGAAGGCGGCGTCGCCGCGCGCGATCTTCGAAGCGGTGAACGATTGCGCGGCCGGGCAGATCGCGCTGCACAAGCAATACGCCGAGTGGACGGGCCTGGCGGGCCTGGCCGAAGCTGTGGCTGCGCTCGAGGCGAAGCTCGACGACGCGAGGTCGCGCGAGGGCGCCTGCCTGATGTGCGTCGGCTGGGGCGGCGGATTTCTGGCCAAGTCCGGCTTTCTCGATACGGGCGACGAGAGCTTCCGCGCGATCCTCAAGGAGACGGGTATCTACGCGCGGGCGATCGCCAGCGGGCTGCCGTTTCCGAAGACGCGGCGCGTGGTGTTTCGCGCGAATCAGCCGGCGACGCTCGCGGGCTGGGTGAGCCTCGAAGTATCGTAGCGGGCCGGTGCGCTACACACCGCTCAACCAGCGGATGCGCGGCGCGACGGCGAAGTTAACCTGCACCAGGACGATGAAGACGATGCTCGCGTACGGGTCGAAGACGCACAGCGCGGCGCCGATGGCATAGAGCAGTTGGCCGCCGTAGATGCGGCGCTCGATGGCTTTGCCCACCTCCGCGGCCATCTCGGGCGCAACCAGGCGGGCGTGGATCGCGTAGCGCCAACTCGCCAGCAGCACGAGCCCGAGCATCAGCAGATTCACCCAATAGCAGAGCAGCGCGATGCGATAACCGATGAATTCGGTAAGCAGGCGCGTCGACAGCGGCATCATCGAGACGGCGGCGAGGAAGGCAATGTGGATCCAGGCGAGATGACGATTGCCGCGTTCGATGCGGTCAAGCTGCGCCTGTTGGCCGTTCCAGAAGATGCCGAGCGTGAGGAAGCTCATCAGGTAGGGAAGCAACTGCGGGGCGAGCGCGACCAGGGCGCGCCATAGGCTCGCTTCGTCGCGAACCGATTCGCGCGCCGGCGTGTGGAGATCGAGCACCAGCAGCGTCATGGCGACCGCGAAAATGCCGTCGCTCAAGGCGGCCAGCCGCTCGATGCTTTGTCCGGCGATGCGATTGTACGATGTCGCCATGGCGCGTTCTTACAGCACCGGGACGATGGCGTCGCGAAGCTCCGCTTCCGTCATCGCGCCGGGATGATAGAGCCGGACCACGCCGCGGCGGTCGATAAGCACGAGGGTCGGCGTGGTGCTGGCCCCGTATACCGCGAAGTTGCGGTCGCTCACAGGCATCGGCACGGAGGCAAGAGGCGCGTAGAAGGCTTCGCGGACGCGAGCGATGTAAGGGAGTTCCTCGGATGGGGAAACATGGTCGGAGGCGGCCGTGTAGCCGTAGTAGCGCGTGGGGCCGCGGAGGACGAGGCCCTTCGGCGCGAATTCGCGCTGGAGTTTCGCGAGCACCGGAACTTCGGCGCGGCAATCGAGGCACCAGTGAGCCCAGAAGAAAAGCAGCACCGGCTTGCCGCGCAGGGTTGCCAGCGGCGCGGGCTTCGGGCCCAGGTACTGGGTCTCGACGAGCGGCGGGGCCGGGTGTCCGGTGAGCGTGAGGAGCAGGATGTTCTTCTGTATTCGCGGCGCGATCGATGTGGCGCGCCACTCGGCCAACTGCGTCCGCAGATAGGCGATTGCGGCCGGAGTCTGGCCTTGCCGCGCCATGACCTGCGCCTTCACTTCGATCGTCGCGCCGAGCGCGGTTGCAAGATGCGCGTCCGAATCGAGCGGACGGGATTTCACTTGCGCGAGCGTCAGGCCCATGAGTTCTTCGGCCTGCGCTTCGGCGATTGCTAGCTGGTTGGCGTCGAGCATCGCGCGGGCGTTCCACGAAGCCGCTTCGAGCCACTCCGGCGTCGCGCCGCGCTGGCTGCGCGCGACGCGCAACTCGAACTCGGCGAGGCGAACGTCGCCCTGGGCGAGCGCGGTACGAACGGAGAGCACCAGATCGGCGCCGGCTTCGGCGGCGAAGGACAATAGCAGGAGCAAGGCGAGACGGCGCATCGAGCTTACCAGGCGAGCAGACGGCCGCCGTCGACGGTAATGGTCTGCCCGGTGAGGTACGACGCGTCGTCGCTCCCAAGCATCACGGCGATCCCGGCAATCTCCGCGGGCTGGCCCAGGTGTTTGACCGGCTGCAGGGCCATGAGTTTCGCCGAGCGCTCCGGGTCCTTCCAGAAGAACTCGCTCAGCGCCGTTTGAACGAGGCCGGGTGCGATCGCGTTGACGCGAACTCCGCGCGGGCCGAATTCGACGGCGTAGGACTGCGTCATCATGATGAGCGCCGCCTTGGTCATACTATAGAGCAGGCTTTCGTGCTGCGGGCGCTGGCCGGCGATCGAGGCGATGTTGATAATCGCGCCCGCGCCGCGTTCGAGCATCCCCGGAGCGACAAGCCGCACCAGGCGAAAGACGCTTTTGAGATTGACCTCGACCATCTTGTCGAACTGCGCGTCATCGAAAGTAAGACAGGAACCCTGCGCGACGTTGGTGGCGGCGTTGTTGACCAGGATGTCGATCTTGCCGAATTCGCGCAGCGCGGTGTCCACGGCCAGCCGCATGTCCGCGGGCCGGCCCACGTGGGCGGCGAGGCCGGCGATGCGGCCCGGCAGGTTTCGCAGGCGGCCGAGCGCCGCATCGACGCCCTCCTGTTTGCGCGAGCAGATGAGAACGCTCGCGCCTTCGTTCGCGAAAGCGCGGGCGATCGCCTCGCCAATTCCCCGCGTGCCGCCGGTGACGAGGGCCGCTTTCCCTTCGAGGCGGTTCATGCGCCTTCAGATCCCGAACAACTCGCGGACGTAGGCGAGGCTCGCTTCGAGATCTTCGCGCTCGAGCTCGGGACCGCGATTGAAGGAGTATTCGGGCGTGGGTTTGCCTGTCTCCGCGATGGTCAGGAAGCGGCTGAACGACGCGGCCGCAACGTCGGGATAGTTCTTCCAGAACTCGGGCTTTCGCCACGGATAGGGCTTCGGGCCGAAGACGATGCTTTCGAGCGACAGCGTGCGGCCGGGACAAAGCTGGGCGAAGCGCAGCATGTAGTCGCGGATGCCCACGTTGCCCTGGCCCATGCGCACCCAGGTGACGGCGGCGCCGTCGGGCGTGTTCCAGACTTGCGAGTCGCGGGTGTGGCTGGTGAGGACGTAAGGGTGAAGCGTTTCGAGTGTGTAGTGGGGGTCTTCGAGCGTCCAAAGCGGATTCCCGGAATCCAGGCACACGCCGGTGTATTCGACGCCGGCTTCGAGGACGAGCGTTCGCAGCTCGGGGGCCGTCATGTCGCCGGCGTGATTCTCGATGGCGACATGAATGCCTTTGTCGAGCGCGCGCGAGCGCACCGCGCGCAGCACTTTCACGGTGTCCTCGATGTGGCTCGCGATGGGGCCGGGATCGCGGTCCGCGGCGGTGCCGAGCACGGCGCGGACGATCGTCGATCCGGCGAGCGGCGCGGCGTCGATCATGCGCGAGAGCTGCTCTTCGGCGGTTCCTAGCTCGGGCTTGAACGCCTTCGAGGTCGGGCAGATCGAGGTCATGCCAATCTCGACTTCGATGCCGAGCTGCTGGGCGTGCGCGTGTACGGCCCGAAGATTCGCGGGTTCGAGCGAGCCGAGGAAGCGCGTTTCGGAGAAGTGAACCACGCGGGCCTTCTGCCTGGCGCAGTAGTCGAGATATTGGAACGGGGTCCAATTCTGGGAGCGCAGGCTGAACAGGTCGATGCCCAGTTTAATCGGCGGGCTGCCGGACTGGGCTGCGGTGTTGACGGCGGCGGCGGACATGGCGAGGAACTGTCGGCGGTTCATGAACCAGTGTCTATTCTAACGGGTTCCGGCGGGCCGATTGGCGAGGACCGGCGCCCGGCCGGGCCGCGAAAGTTGTTCGCGGCCGGGACGCGGTTCTATGCTGGATGAAGGCGGACAGCAGGGCTCACGGCGCGTTGCCGTCCGCCGTCATCCAACCCGTGGAGAACCAATGAGCACGACTGCGGTAGCGGTGGGCCGGCAGCGGAACCTCCGCTTCTACGACACGACTGTCGGCAAGAAGGCTGTGATGGCGGTGAGCGGAGTCGTTCTGTTCGGCTTCATTCTGGGACATCTGGCTGGCAATCTGCAGATCTACGAAGGCCCGGAGAAGATCAACGCCTACGCGAAATTCCTGCGCTCCATTCCGGCGGCTTTGTGGGGCGCGCGCCTCACGCTGCTGACGATGGTTGTACTGCACATCTGGTCGTCGGTGAAGCTGGCGCTGCTCAACAAGTTCGAGGCCCGGCCCATCGGCTACGTGAAGCGCGAGACGCGCGAGGCCGGCTACGCGGCGCGCACGATGTACTGGAGCGGGCCGATCGTTCTTTGTTTCGTCGTCTATCACCTGCTCGAATTCACGTTCGGCGCGGGCGGAACGCCGTTTCGGGAGGGCGACATCTATGCGAACGTGGTCAGCGGCTTTCAGGTGTGGCCCGTTTCGGGCTTTTACATCCTGTCGATGATTCTTCTCGGAATGCACCTCAGCCACGGGCTGGCGAGCATGTTCCGGTCGCTCGGCTTCGATCACCCGGACTACACGCCGAAAATCAAGAAGGCCGCCACAGCGCTCAGCACGTTGATCGTGATCGGAAACATTTCGATTCCGGTGTCGGTGCTGGCGGGGTGGGTGAAATAGGCATGGAACTGGACGCGAGAATTCCGGGCGGTCCGATCGAGGGCCGCTGGGACCGGACGAAGTTCGAGATGAAGCTGGTGAACCCGGCGAACAAGCGGAAGCACACGATCATCGTAGTGGGCACGGGTCTGGCGGGAGGGTCGGCGGCGGCGGCGCTCGGCGAGCTCGGATACAACGTGAAGGCGTTTTGTTTCCAGGATTCGCCGCGGCGCGCGCACAGCATCGCGGCGCAGGGCGGCATCAACGCGGCGAAGAACTACCCGAACGACGGCGACAGCGTGTTCCGCCTGTTCTACGACACGGTGAAGGGCGGCGACTTCCGCTCGCGCGAATCGAACGTATACCGGCTGGCGCAGATCAGCGTCGACATCATCGACCAGTGCGTGGCGCAGGGCGTGCCCTTCGCGCGCGAGTACGGCGGGGCCCTGGCCAACCGCTCGTTCGGCGGAGCGCAGGTGTCGCGGACCTTCTATGCGCGCGGACAGACGGGGCAGCAGCTCCTGCTCGGCGCGTATCAGGCGCTCGAGCGGCAGGTGGACGCGGGCCAGGTGACGATGTATCCGCGCACGGAGATGCTTGACCTGGTGACGATCGACGGCGTGGCGCGCGGGATCGTCACGCGCAATCTCGTCACCGGCGAGATCGAGTCGCACGTCGCCGATGCGGTCGTATTGGGCACCGGCGGATACGGCAACGTCTACTATCTTTCGACGAACGCCAAAGGATCCAACTGCACGGCGATCTGGCGGGCGCACAAGCGCGGGGCGTATTTCGCGAATCCGTGCTTCACGCAGATCCACCCGACCTGCATTCCGGTGTCGGGCGACTATCAATCGAAGCTGACGCTGATGAGCGAGTCGCTGCGCAACGACGGACGCATCTGGGTGCCGGCCAAGGCGGGCGATACACGGCGTGCCGGCCAGATTCCGGAGAACGAACGCGACTATTATCTCGAGCGCAAGTATCCGAGCTTCGGCAATCTGGTGCCGCGCGACGTGGCTTCGCGCAACGCCAAGCACGTCTGCGACGAAGGGCGGGGCGTGGGGCCGGGCGGCCTCGGCGTGTACCTGGATTTCAGCGACGCGATCCAGCGGCTGGGCGAGGACACGATCCGCGAGCGTTACGGCAATTTGTTCGAGATGTACGAGCGCATCACCGGCGAAAATCCGTACAAGGCTCCGATGCGCATCTACCCGGCGATGCATTACACGATGGGCGGATTGTGGGTGGACTATTACCTGATGAGCACGATTCCGGGCCTGTTTGTGGTCGGCGAGGCGAACTTTTCCGATCACGGCGCCAACCGGCTCGGCGCGAGCGCGCTGATGCAGGGGCTCTCGGACGGCTACTTCGTGCTGCCGTACACGGTCGGCGATTACATCGCGCGGACGAAGCTCGACAAAGTCGAGACGACGCATCCCGAGTTCCAGCTCGCCGAAGAGAACGTCTACGGCCTTGCGAAACGTCTGCTCTCGATTCAGGGAACGCGGAGCGTCGATTCCTTTCACCGTGAGCTGGGGAAGCTGGTGTGGGACGACTGCGGCATGTCGCGGAAGGCGCGTGGCCTCGAGCGGGCGATCGGCGGGATTCAGGAGCTTCGCGAGCAGTACTGGCGCGACGTTCGCGTGCCCGGGAGCGCGGAAGATTTGAACCAATCGCTCGAGAAGGCGGGCCGCGTGGCGGATTTCTTCGAGCTGGCGGAGCTGATGTGCCGCGACGCGCTCGAGCGCAACGAGTCCTGCGGCGGGCACTTCCGCGAAGAGTATCAGACGCCGGAAGGCGAGGCGCTTCGCAATGACGACGAGTATGCTTACGCGGCGGCCTGGGAGCACCGGGCCGGCGGCGCGCCGCACGCGCTGCACAAGGAGGCGCTGACGTTCGAGTACGTGCATCCCAGCCAGCGCAGCTACAAGTGAGGAGCCACAAGGAATGAAACTGATCCTCCACATCTGGCGCCAGAAGAACCAGGCGTCGCCGGGCAAAATGGCGCGCTACGAAACCGATGGGCTGAACCCGGATATGTCGATGCTCGAGGCTCTGGACGTGCTGAACGAGCGGCTGATCGAGCGCGGCGAGGAGCCGGTGGCGTTCGAACACGACTGCCGCGAGGGAATCTGCGGATCGTGCGGCATGATGATCGACGGCCTCGCGCACGGGCCGCAACGGCTGACGACGACGTGCCAGCTCACGCTGCGGCACTTCAAGGACGGCGCGGAACTGTATCTCGAGCCGTGGCGCGCGAAGGCGTTTCCGGTGATCAAGGACCTGATTGTCGACCGCGGCGCGTTCGACCGGATTATCGCCGCGGGCGGCTACATCTCGGTGCGCACCGGCAGCGCGCCGGACGGCAATGCGATTCCGGTTCCCAAGGACCAGGCGGAACGCGCGATGGACGCGGCGGCCTGCATCGGCTGCGGAGCCTGCGTGGCGGCGTGCCCGAACGCGGCGGCGGCGTTGTTCACCGGCGCGAAGATCGCTCATCTTGGCTTGCTGCCGCAAGGCGAGCCCGAGCGCCACGCGCGCGCGCTGCGGATGGTTGCGCAGTGGAACCTCGAAGGCTTCGGCGGCTGCACGAACCTCGGCGAGTGCGAAGCGGCCTGCCCGAAGGGGATTCGCCTCGAAGTGATCGCCGCGATGAACCGCGACTACCTGGCCGCAAGCTGGAGCGGGCGTTAGGCGAGCTTCCCGGCGCGCGCCGCGATCTGTCAACATACTGGGAATGACCGTTACCAAGCGGGAGTACCGCGGCTGGCAAAACAACTTCGCGTTGACGAATGGCGCGATCGAGATGATCGTGACCGCGGACGTCGGTCCGCGCGTGATTCATTGTGGCTTCCGCGGAGGCCGCAACCTGTTTCACAATTTTGAAGAGGCGATGGGCCGTGCGGGCGAAAGCGATTGGCAGAACCGCGGCGGGCACCGGCTTTGGGTGGCCCCGGAAGTCGCGGCGACGACCAAGGCGCTCGATAACGGGCCGGTGAGGGTGGTCGAAACGGCGCATGGCGTGATCGCCACGCAGCCAATCGAGCCCGAGACGCGGCTTGAAAAAGAGATCGAAATCCGCCTGCATCCCACGGCGGCCGCCGCGACGCTGATCCATCGCGTGCGGAATCACAACCCGTGGGCCGTACGCTTCGCGCCGTGGGCGTTGACCGTGATGGCGCCGGGCGGAGTGGGGGTTGCCGGCCTGCCGCCGCGCGTGCGGCATGAGGACCGGCTGCTGCCGGCGAACGCGCTCGCGATGTGGGGTTACACGGATCTTTCCGATCCGCGCTGGAAGTTCCTGCCGCGCCATATCCTCTTGCGTCAGGATCCGTCGGCTGTTACGCCGCAGAAGCTTGGGCTATTCAACGAGCGAAGCTGGGTTGCGTACCAGCTTGACGGCGAAGTTTTCTTGAAGCGGGCGACGGCGGATGCGGCGCGCGAGTATCCGGATTACGGCGTGTCGGTCGAGATATTCACGAACGGCGACATGCTGGAGCTGGAGACGCTTGGACCGCTCGAGAACGTCGCGCCAGGCGGCGCGGCCGAGCACGTCGAGGAGTGGAGCCTCGATCGTGCGGCGCCGTTCCTGGCGATGAGCGACGAAGCGCTTCACGCCTGGTTCGCGGCCCGGTAGGCGGACGGCAAAGTCCAGGCGCGCGTCGCGGCGGATCGTTCCACCGCATCGAGCACGTCCTGGACGGCGAGGCCATCGTCGAAGTTCGGATGAAACGGGGCGCCCGAACCGAGAGCGGCGAGGAAGTCCGCGAGCGCGGCGATGAAGGTGTGTTCGTATCCGACGATGTGGCCGGGCTTCCAGAAGTTGGCGCCGTAGGGATGCGAAGGCGACGTGACGAGGATCGAGCGCGTGCCTTGCTCGGCCGCGGGCAGAGCGGCGTCGTGGAACTCGAGACGGTTCATGTCCTCGAGGTCGAAGGCCAGCATTCCGAGCGATCCGTGGATCTCGAAGCGGTTGCGGTTCAACGCGCCGGTGGCGTAGCGCGTGGCTTCGAGCGTCCCGGTCGAGCCGTTTTCAAATTCGGCGATCGCGGCAACCGCATCGTCGACCTTGCGTCCGGGCTCGAACGTCGTTTGGAGCGCCGAGACGCGCGCGATCGGACCGTTGAGCGCGAGCGCGGTATCGACGACATGGCTGAGCAGGTCGCCGGTGGCGCCCGATCCGGCGATGGCGGGATCGAGCTTCCATCCGGACTTGCGCGTGGGGTCGTTGCCCCACTGCTGCAGGTACGCCGCCCGGTAGTGAAAGATGCGGCCGAGCCGTCCTTCGGCGATCATCCGTTTCGCCAAGGCGATGGCCGGCACGCGGCGATAGTTGAACCAGACCATGGTAAGCACGCCACGCGCGGCTTCGGCCATGCGCCGCGCCTCGACGAGCGATGTGGCCATGGGCTTTTCGCAGAGCACGATCTTGCCGGCCTCGGCGGCGGCGATCGCGATGGGCGCGTGCAGCGAATTCGGAACGGCGATATCCACGGCGTCGATGTCGCGCCGCGAGACGGCATCGCGCCAGTCGGTCGAAATTTCTTCCCAGTCCCAACGCGCGGCCATCGCGCGAAGCGCTTCGCGATTGCGTCCGCACAGCAGTTTGAGCCGGGGCCGATCCTCGATATCGAAGAAGCGCGAAACCTGATGGTACGCGTTCGAGTGAGCGCGGCCCATGAAACCCTGGCCGATGAGAGCGACGTTCATGCTTAGAAGGCGATAATAGCGAAGTTGAGGGACGACGAATGAAACGACGAGACTGGCTGAAGGGACTGGGCGCGGCGGCAGCCTGGGGCGGGGAAGCGGCGAACGCGCAGAAGCCCGGCGCCGGGGCGCCGCTCCCGCTGGCCGACTATCAGCCGCGCAGCATGCTCCACGCGCCCGAGACGCACGTCGAGCGTGCGCGCTTTCCGTTGATCGACTTTCACACGCACGTCACCTGGGGGCCGAATCTGGCGCCCGGCGAGAAGGTTGTCTTCAACGCGACGCCCGGTGAATTACTTGCCGTCATGGATCGCAAAAACATCCGCGCTATGGTAGATGTCACCGGCGGCGTGGGCGCGGGCCTGGACGAATCGATCGCCAAACTCGCGACCGCTCATGCGGGCCGCTTCATCGTTTTCACCGAGCCCTGGTGGAGCCGCGCGGCGGAATCCGGCTACGCGCGGTTTCAGGCCGAACAGATCGAGAGCGCGCACAAGGCCGGGGCGAAAGGCATCAAGGTTCTGAAGACGCTGGGCCTGTACCTGCGCCAGAACATCACCACCGGGCCGCTTGTGAAAATCGACGACCGGCGCTTCGATCCGATGTGGGAGACGGCCGGTTCGCTGGGCATGCCGGTGGCGATTCACAGCTCCGACCCCGAGGCGTTCTTCCTGCCCGTGGACCGCTTCAACGAACGCTACGAAGAGCTGCACGCGCATCCGGACTGGTCGTTCCACGGGCGCAATTTTCCGTCGAATCGCGAGCTGCAGCAGGCGCGGCTGCGCGTGATCGAGCGCCATCCGCGGACGACGTTTGTCTGCCTGCACGTCGCCGATTCGGAGAACCTTGCGCTGGTGACGGAATGGATGGACGGCCATCCGAACATGTGGGTGGACTTTGCCGCGCGCATCGGCGAACTGGGCCGCCAGCCGCGCGCCGCGCGCCGCTTCTTCGAGCGGTTTCAGGACCGCATCGTTTTCGGCACCGACGCGACGCCGGGCGGAGCGGAGTTTCCTCAGCAGTTTTTCGGCGACAAGTTATACGAGATTTACTACCGGTTCCTGGAGACCGAAGACGAATACTTCGATTACGCGCCAGCGGCCATCCCGCCGCAAGGCCGATGGCGGATTTCGGGCGTCGGATTACCGGACGGCATTCTCGAAAAGGTTTATTATCACAACGCGGAGCGCGCGCTGGGGCTGTAAGCGCGCGGCCGGCGCTGAGAGGAGAGGCTCTCGATGAAGACGCTGGAAGACAAGACGGCGAATGGCGAGGCGGCGAACGGCAACCGCGCGGACCGCATTCTGCGGACACTGCAGAGCGACGGATCGGTTTCGATTCAGGGGCTGGTGGAAGCGCTCGGCGTATCGGTGGCGACCGTGCGGCGGGACCTGGCCGAACTCGAGCGGCAGGGGCTGCTGCGGCGCGTGCATGGCGGGGCCATTTCGATCGCGCCGCTGTTTTACGAGCCCTTCCGGCACGACTCGACGTTTCAAGAAGAGATTGGGCGGCAGGCCGCCGAGAAGAAACGCATCGCGAACGCGGCCGCCGAGCTGATCCGCGACGGCGACATGATCGTGCTGACGGCCGGCACGACGACGACCGAGATCATCCGCAGCATGCGGCAGCGGCGCGGCGTAACGGTGGTGACGAACGCGGTCAATGTGGCGATGGAATTATCGAAGCGCAAGGAGATCAACGTCGTACTTACGGGGGGCTATCTTCGCGGCGATTGGTTCAGCCTGGTCGGGCCGGCGGCGGCGCACACGCTGAAGCACCTGTATCCCGCTATCGCGTTTCTGGGGGCGAGCGGCGTGGACGCCACGCGCGGACTGACCTGCTACGACCCGGACGAGGCCGACATCAACAGCCTGATGGTGGGGCAGGCCCAGCGCAAAGTGGCCGTGGCCGATCACACCAAGCTCGGAGTGGCGGCGAGCTGTCTGATCTGCCCGATCGAGGAAGTGGATCTGTTGATCACCGACACCGGCGCCGCGCCCGACGCCGTGCGCCCCTTCGAGGAAAAAAATATCGAAGTGCGCCTCGCCTGAACGCCTTCAACCGGTGAAGCGCAGCGCGTCCAGGATGGAGGTTCGCGCGGCCTGCCAGGCCGGAATGAGCGAGCTGAAGAAGCCGAGCAGCGCGGCGATGGCGAGCGATAACAGCGCCACTTCGGGCGTGAGCGAGAGAGTGTTGAAGAACATGCCGATCGCGCCGCTCACCGCCTTGCACAGGCCGCCGGCGAGCAGGCAGCCGATGGCGCCGCCAAGGAGCGCGACGATCATCGCTTCGCCGAGGATGATGAACAGCACGCCCGGCGTGGTAAATCCGAGCGTCTTCAAAACGCCGACTTCGCGCACGCGCTCGCGCACCGACATTGAAATCGCGTTCGCCGACACCAGCAGGATAGTGAACGTGATCGCGCCGCAGATCGCCATGAGAAACAGTTTCAAGTTGCCAAGGAACGAAACGAAGCTGAGCATGAACTGCTGCTCGGTCTCGGTCTTGGTCGGAAATGGCGAGTTGGCGAACATGCCGTCGATGGTTTGCGCGATCGCGGGCACGGCGCCGGGGCTGGAGGCGAGGATCTGAAACGTGCCGGTCGAATCGCGCATCGCGCTGCCCACGGGCAGGCTCTCGTTGAGATAGTCGTAGTTGAAATAGAGCGCTTCGTCGTGCTGCGGGTCGTCGTAGATGCCGACGATGTGGAACTCGAGATTGACCGGGAAGATGTCGCCGACGAGGGTCATCCGGTCGCCCACATGGATGCCGAGTTTGTCCGCGGTCTTGCGGCTCAGGATCGCCGCCGTGCGGTCATTGACGAATTGTTTCCACGCGGCGTCGGGCATCTCATACTCGGGCCGCAGGATGCGCAGGCGATCGGGTTGGCAGGCGAAGCGGGCGAAGAAATTCCGACTATCGCGCTGGTCCTTGTAAGTTCCGCCGAACCATTGCCAATACATCGCCTCGTGTACGCCCGGCACTTTTTCGATGCGCGCGAGATAGGACGTAGGGAGCGCCTGGCCGAGGCCGACGCGATGACGGGTCACCAGCCGCAGCGCCTGCGTGGGCGTGGGTGTGGACAGATACAACGCCTGGTAGACGGCCATCAGCACTCCGAGCAGGCACAACGACACGGCGATGCTGCTGACGGTGAGGAGGCTGCGCCGGCGGTTGCGCAAGCTGCTCTTCCAGATAAACGACGCGAAGCGCATGATGGCTTGATACGGATGCTACCATGCCGCGGGAGGTGCAGCGGCCGCGGGTATGGATGCGACAATGAAGAGTGCGGGAGTTGACCCAGATCGTTCTGCACCACGGCTATGCCCTGATGTTCGGCATGGTTCTCGTGGAGCAATGCGGCATCCCGATTCCCGCGCTGCCGATTCTGCTGGTGATGGGCGCGCTGACGGCACAGCACAAGTTCTCGTTCCTGGCCGCCTGGGGACTGGCCACGCTTGCCGCGATCGCGGGAGACAGCCTGTGGTATGCGCTCGGGTGGACGCGCGGCAGCTCGATCTTGAATCTGCTGTGCCGCATTTCGCTCGAGCCGGACTCCTGCATCAGCTCCGCCAAGTCAACCTTCAGCCGCTGGGGCGCCGCGACGCTTTTGTTTGCTAAATTCGTGCCCGGCCTGGGGGCGGTGGCGCCGACCATGGCCGGCTGGACGCGACTCGCGCGGACGAAGACGATGTTCGCCGTGCTCGGAGGAGGGCTGCTGTGGTCTCTCGTTTACCTGGGCGCGGGCGTCGTGTTCCGGACCGAGCTCGAAGATGCCGCGGGCTCCGTCCGGCGTTACGGAGGCTGGGCTCTCGGTTTGCTCATCGCGCTGCTTGCCGTGTGGCTGGCCTGGAAATACGAACAGCGGCGGCGGTTCATCCGCGAGCTGCGCGTGGCCCGCATCCGGCCCGCCGAGTTGATGGAGATGATCCTGGCCGGAGAAGCGCTCATCATCGTGGATCTGCGGCACGCCATCGAGATCGAGCACGACCCGGCGCGCATTCCAGGCGCGATCTGGATCGACTCGGAAGACATGGACGACGAAGCGGGGAAGATTCCTCCGGACCGCGAAGTGATTCTTTACTGCTCTTGACCAAGCGAAGCGACGAGCGCCCGGGCGGCGCTGCTGTTGCTGCGAAGAGGGATCCCGCGCGTGCGTCCGCTCGAGGGCGGCATACTCGAGTGGAAGAAGCTGGGGCTTCCGCTCGAAACGCCGGCCGTCGCCCCGTTCAGTTCGCAAACATCGGCTTAACGCGCGCGTTATCGGCGATCGGCGGATCGGTGGGGCCGGCCACCGCGTCGCCTTCGGTGAGACCCGAGGTAACCTCGGCGCGCAGCAGGGTTGTGACGCCCAGTTCCACGGGCTGCCAGACGACGCGCCCGTTGCGCAAAACGAGCACGCCTGTCTGCTCATTGCGCCGCCGAATCGCTTCCTTCGGAATGCTCAGCGCGTTCTCGGCCGCGCCGGCCTGAATCTCGGCGTCGATGTTCGTGCCCGGCAACAGATCGTGATCCGGATTGGCGATCACCGCGCCAACCTCGCCCACCTGCCGCGAGCCGAGCGGCGCCACCTGCGTGGCCGGCTTGTCTACGCGGCCGCGCCACTCGCGTCCCGGCAGGCCATCCCAGGTAATCAGCACCGGATCGTCGCGCTTCACGCGCCCTAAGTCCGGCTCATCGACATACACCGTTACGCGCACCGGGTTGAGTTTGCCAATGTTGGCCACAAGCGCCCCGGTTGCAAGATACATTCCCTGGTGAAGGTCAAACTCATAGACCACGCCGTCGGCGGGCGAGCGGATGGTGCTCAGGTCCAGGTTATGCTGCGCAACGCTCTCGGCGGCTTCGGCCTCGCGCAATTTCGCCTGGGCGAGCGTACGGTCGGAGGGGCCCACCAGGTTGCGCCGCCGCTGCTCGAGCGACTGAATGTCGATGTGAAGCTGGTTCACGCGGGCCGCCGCGTCGGCCACTTCCTTCGACGTCGCGGCCTGTTTAGCCAACAGACGGTTGAGCGCTTCGTAGTCGCGCCGGGCGGTGTCGATATCGAGCCGCGCGCGGTCGAGCTTCGAGTCGATGTCGGCCAGCTCGGAGGGGTGGCCACCGGCATCGAGCAACTGCACCTGGGCGCGGGCTTCGGTGACCTTGGCCGAGGCTTCGGCGACCGCGGCTTCGGCGCCGCTCGTGTCGAGCGAGACGAGCGGATCTCCCGCATGCACGCTCTGGCCGCGTTCCACATAGAGTTTGTCAACCGCGCCGGCGACCGCCGCGCGCGCGGAAGACCATTCGAGCGGCTCGACCTTTCCGTTCGTCGAGATCGTGCTCACCAGCGTCTGTTTCCGCACGCGGAAGAATTTCACGTCGGGCGGCTCGGAGCGGCGCGCGAGCGACCAGATGAACAACAGCGCCGCCACCGCGGCGATCGCCGCAACGGTTTTGCGTATCAATCGAGAGGCCTCGCGCAGAAGTCGAACAGCAACTGCCACTCGGCAAGCTGGATTCGCTCGGCGGCGCGCAAGGCGCTGGATGCGTGCGCCTGCCGCGCGTGCTCGCAGTAGTCGATGAAGGCGAAAGGATCCCAGGCGGCGGAGGAAGAAAACGAAGCTTCCGGAATGCTCGAGGCGATCGAGGCGGCTTGCCCGGCGAGGGCGGGGAAGCAGGCATGCTGGCCGGCTTGCCGGAACCAGTACGCCGCATTGCCCGCGTCGGGCTCGCGCCGGTGTACGATGCCATGCCAGAAGCTCGCCTCGGTGCTCGAAAGCTCCTGCACGATCCGGTGCGCCGCGTCAAGCTGCGAGAAGTACACCCACAGCCCGGCGAGGGCTTCGGAGGGAGCGAACGCGCGGGGGAACAGTTCGTTCGGCTTCGCGCCGCGTAGCCGGTCCAGGGCCTCGGCGGGAGGCTCCGGGCCGGCCGCGCCGCTATCGAGCGGCATGGGCCGGGCGCCATGGCCGGCCAGCCCCAGGATGTGGCTCACGGTTTCCCCGTAGCGTGTCGTTTCGAACTCGCTCGTATCAAACAACCTCTGCTCCAATTGTCGCAGGTTGAAACGGCCGCGCTTACATCTCGCGCCGGTTTTCGAGCGACTTCGACATGGTAACTTCGTCGGCGAAGTCGAGGTCGCTGCCCACCGGAATGCCCATCGCGATGCGCGTCACTCGCGGACCCAGCGGCTTGAGCAGGCGCGACAGATACACCGCCGTCGCCTCGCCCTCCACCGTCGGATTCGTCGCCAGAATGACTTCCTTCACCTCGCCCGAGCCGATGCGCTCGAGCAGTCCCGTAATGCGCAGCTTCTCGGGCCCGATGCCTCGCAGCGGCGAGATCGAGCCGTGCAGTACATGATAGACGCCCTCGAACTGCCGCGTGGTTTCAACGGGCAGGATGTTATGCGGCTCTTCGACCACGCAAACGACGGAGCGGTCCCGCCGCGGGTCGGTGCAGAACGAGCATAACTCGGCGTCGCTGATGTTATTGCACATCGAACAAAGCCTCAGGCGATCCTTCACGTCGAGCAGCGCCTGCGAGAGGCGCTCGGCATCCTCGCGCCGCGCGCGCAGCACATGGAAGGCAAGGCGCTGCGCCGACTTCTGGCCGATGCCGGGCAGACGCTTAAACTCCTGAATAAGGCGCGCGAGCGGCTCGGCAAAATCGGGCATGGTCGGCGGCCGGCTCGAGTGCGGCTAAAACCTCCCCGGCGGCAGTCCGAGCCCGCCCAGCAGCCCGCCCATCTTCTGCTGCGCTTCGTCGTCGACTTTCTTCGACGCTTCGTTGAAGGCGGCCATCACCATGTCTTGCAGCATTTCGACATCGCCCGAGACCTCCGGATCGATGCGCACGCCGATGACGTTCTTTTTGCCGTCCATTTTGACGGACACCATCCCGCCGCCGGCCGAGGCCTCGACGCGGATCAGGGCGATCTCCGCTTGCAGCTTTTCCTGCATCTGCTGGGCCTGCTTCATCATGGCCTGCATGTTTCCGGGTAGTTTCATGGCTTATTCCTTCAAGTCTCGCACCGCGCGGATTTGCGCGCCAGGGAAGGCTTCCTGAAAGCGGCGGACCTCGGGATGTGCGAGGGCGCGCGGCGCGGCGCCGCTGGCTTCCGTCCCCGGACCCCGCGCGGGTGCGGCGGAGGCCGGAGCCGGCGCTCCTTCGCCAACCGTTATCTTGATGCGCAAAGGGCGGCCAAACGCCTCTTCGGCTGCCCGCTTGAGATCCTTCTCGTTCATCTGGAAGCTGAACGTCCCGGGCGTCACGAACACGAGCTCGCCGTTCGCTTCGCTCACCGTGGATTGGCCGACCGCGTCGGCGGTGAACTTCAGATCGAGCGCGGCGAGCGCGGCGAGAAGACGCGCTTTCACATCGCCCGATGCGGGCGGCCGCGACGGCGGACGGGGCGCGGCCTGGGCGGGGGCCTGCGCGGGCTTCGGCGACCCTGGCTTCGGCGCGGGCGGCGCCGCGGGCCGGGCCTCGTTCGCGCCGAGCGATGCGAGCGCTTCTTCCACCTCGCGCAGCCGCCCGGCGTGAATCATGCGCAGCAGGCCCAATTCGAGATGCAGGCGCGGCTGGAGCGAATACTGCAGGTCGCCGAACAGATCGAGGGCGAGCTGCAGATAACGCGTCAGGTCATCCTCGCCGAACTGGACCGCGGCGGCGGCGAGCTGTTCGCGCTCGCGGGGCGACGCGGCGATGAGACGCGGCTCCGGACCCGCCACTTTCGCCACCAGCAGGTTGCGAAAGTACCGCGACAATTCCCGCGAAAAATGTTGCAGGTTGTGGCCGTCGCGCTCGAGCTCCATCACGATGTCGAGCATCGCCCGCGCGTCCTGGGCCTTCAGCGCCGCCGCGGTGCGGCCAAGCGCTTCGACCGAGAACATGCCGAGCAGCGCGCGCACTTCGTCCGCTTCGAGCCGGTTGCCGCAGCAGGCGATGGCCTGGTCGAGCGCGGACAAGGAATCGCGCACGCTCCCTTCGCCGGCCTGCGCGAGTACCGCCAGCGCCTCGGGCGCGGCTTCGATCCCTTCCTGGCCGCAGATCCACTCCATCCGGCCGACGATTTCGTCGAAGCCGACCTGGCGGAAATTGAACTGCTGGCAGCGCGAGGCGATGGTGGCGGGAATCTTGTGCGACTCGGTGGTGCAGAGGACGAATACGGCCCACTCGGGCGGCTCCTCGAGCGTCTTCAGCAGCGCGTTGAAGGCCTCGTTCGTGATCTGGTGCGCTTCGTCGATGATGAAGACCTTGTAGCGATCGCGCGCCGGGCGATAGCGGACGTTCTCGCGCAGCTCGCGCATTTCGTTGATGCCGCGGTTCGACGCCGCGTCGATCTCGATGACGTCCACCGACGCGCCGCTCGCCGTCTCGATGCAGCTTGCGCACACGCCGCAGGGCACGGCCAAGGGCCCGTCGATGCAGTTCAGGCACCGCGCCAGAATGCGCGCGACGGTCGTCTTACCCGTGCCGCGCTGCCCGGAGAAGATGTAACCGTGGGCAATGCGGCGCTGCGCGATCGCGTTTTCGACAGTCGTGCGGACGTGTTCCTGGCCAATCAGTTCGGAGAACGTCTTAGGCCGGTATTTGCGCGCGATGACCTGATACATGGGGGCGGAGGGGAAATTGCCAGACCCCGGGTGATCCGCGGCACACAAGCTAAACCGCTACCGTTGCTTCCTTCCGGACCTGGCGGGGTTTACGGCCGCCCA
>VFSW01003767.1_pt1 | contig 22740 bp, 17 predicted proteins | sample 5358111 | NCBI WGS metagenome assembly VFSW01 (sample SAMN11554181, study PRJNA540505) | mine drainage metagenome | isolation source: sediment from site ElyBrook_90M | place: USA: Ely Copper Mine, Vershire, VT | collected 2017 | reverse complement strand
GGGAACCCGGGGCGGCGGCGCCGGCGGCGACTGCATGATCGACCGCGCCCTGGCCGGTGAGATAGACGATCACCGTCGAGCCGGCCGGAGCGGGGCTCTTCGACGTGATCGCCTGATAGGTCGAGCTCTGTGCGGCGGCGTTATTCGAGCTGTCCTGGAAAATTCCCGGCGCCTGCGGCGTGATAGCGAAGGAGAACGCCGCGCTGGATCCTCCCGATGACGAAGTAACGATCACCGAGGCCGTACCGGCGCTGAGCCCGCGCGGGACCTGAAAATTGATCTGCGTGGGACTTGCGTACAGCAGAGGGACCGCGACGCCTCCGATCAGCACGCGCGAACCGCCGAGCGTAGTGGGCAGCGGGAGGACGCTGGCGGACGCCGTGGTTTTCGCGAGGCTCGAGCCAAAGATCGTTGCCAGCGACCCGGGCGCGACGCGCGGGCCGAAACTGGCTCCATCGGTCACGGCGGCCACGGTGATCTGGCCGTAGGCGCCGGCCGAGGAGGCGGCGAGAAACAAAACGAGTGCAGTGGTTCTCAAACAATCATGACGTGAGGAGCGGGCGAATGGTTGAAACGACCGCATTCGTTCCCGGATCAGCCTCATGCCCATGTCGCGTTTCAGGTCCGCGCAAGGGAGCTGATCTGATTTTATGGGAAAAGCAGGACGGAGATGGGACGCGGGCTAACTGGCGGGAGCGAAACGGGTAAGGACGCTGCCGATCGACTCCAAAAGCTGGCGTGCTTGAAACGGCTTTGCGAGATAACCATCCATTCCCGCCGCCAGACAACGCTCGCGATATTCGGAGGTGGCGTGCGCCGTGAGCGCGATGATCGGAAGATGGCGGCCCGAGGCGCGCTCCATCTGGCGGATTGAGGCGGTTACGCCGAAACCGTCCAGGCCAGGCATCTGCAGGTCAACCAGCGCCAGGTCAAATGAAGCCGGCTCAGCGGTGTAGGCTTCCATGGCGACACGGCCATCGGCGGCGGCGACCACGCAGTGCAATTCGGCTTCAAGCACGCGTACGATGAGCCGCTGATTGACGGGGTTGTCCTCGGCGAGCAAAATCCGCAGCGGGCGGCCGGTCCAGATCGGCGCGAGCATGGTGCGAGGTTCCGCCGCGGGGCTCGGAATCTCCGGCGACGAAGGGATGCCGAACTGCGCCGTGAACTGGAAACAGCTTCCGCGTCCGGCTTCGCTCTCCACCCGGATTCGTCCGCCCATCCGTTCCACCAGTTCCGAAGCGATCGAGAGGCCGAGGCCGGTTCCCGCGTGGCGCCTAGTGAAGGAACCATCGGCCTGCGCGAAGGGCTGGAAGATTAACTGGAGTTTGTCGGCCGCGATCCCGATGCCGGTGTCCACCACCGAGAACCGGAGCAAGACCCCGTCCCCTCCGCCGGGCTCAACACCCGTGTGAATGCGTACCGAACCCGTGTCGGTGAACTTCAGCGCGTTCCCCACCAGGTTCAGCAAAACCTGGCGGAGCCGGACCGGATCGCCAACCAGCATCGCCGGCACATCGGCATCCACGTCGCAGAAAAACGTGATTCCCTTCCGCGCCGCCCGCACGGCGAGCGTGCCGAGCGAAGTGTTCAAATGCTCGCGCAGATCGAATACTGTCTCGTGAATCTCGAAGCGGCCGGACTCCATCTTGGCGAAGTCCAGAATGTCGTTGACCACGGAGAGCTGGTTCTCGGCTGACGTGCGTGCGAGGTTGAGGAACTCGCGTTGTTCGGTGCTGATCTCGGAGCTCAACACGAGTTCGAGCATTCCCAGAATGCCATTGAGCGGGGTGCGCAACTCGTGGCTGACATTGGCAAGAAACTCACTCTTGATCCGGTTCGCGCTCTCGGCGGCCTCCTTGGCCGAACGCATCGCCTCCGCGGCGTTCCTGCGGTCGGTGTTGTCACGCATCACAACGACGCCCGCCACCGGGTCGCCACCGCCGAGCGACACAGGACGGGCGCTACACAGCAACCATCGCCCCTCCGGATGCGCCCCATTGGAGACGTAAATCTCCATGTCGTCCACGCTCTCACCTCGTGCCGCGCGGATGCTTGGAAGCTCTTCTTCGCGAAGCGGAGTGCGGCCGTCCGTGTGATAAAGCCCCATCGCGGTTGCCCGTTCGCCAGCCCCTCGCTCCACCGGAATGCCGCATAACCGGTCCGCGGCTTCGTTAGCAAGCAGCAGCCTGCCCTCCCGGTCCGCCACCAGCACGCCGTCGCCGATGTTACGCAGAATCGATTCGAGCAGGGCGGTCTGCGAGCGAAGCCGTTCCTCGGCCTTTTTCTGCTCCGAGATATCGCGCGCGAACGAATTGAAGCTCCACACGCCGCGGGTCTTGATCGCGGTAATCGACAGCTCGATGGGGAACTTCGCTCCATCGCGGTGCAGGGCAGTGACCTCGACCCGGCGGTTCAGCATGGGGCCGATTCCCGACTCCAGGAACCGCTTGATACCCGCTTCGTGAAGCGGGCGAGCCTCGGCGGGAATGATGACCTCAGACAGGCGCCGGCCGAGCATCTCCTCACGGGACCAGCCAAAAATGCGCTCGGCCTGCGGGTTCCAGCGTGTGACCTGCCCCGCGGCATCGGTCTCGATCACGGCGTCGAGCGCGTTCTCCATCACCATCCGCGTCCGCTCGTCATGGCTGCGCTGCGTATCCTCGGCGCGCTTGCGCTCAATGAACTGTCCAAGGCGCGCAGCGACGCTTTGCAACAAGCGGCGCAGCCCTTCGTCGAGTGGGCGGCAACTCCGGCAGAATACGGCCATCGCCGCCCAGTCGGATTCCCCGGCCGAGACCGGAAGCATGGCCCCGGATCGCAGCCCGAGGCCGGCCAGCCGCCGGGCAAACTCGGGCTCGCACGAAAAATCGGGCACCCACAACGGAGCTTCAGTCGAGATCGCCCGCCGCAGGAACGGATCGGAGGGGCATAACGCAAGGTACGGATCCACCGGCGGAAATTCCGGGGAAGCCCATGAGTACGCACAGCCGAAGTTGTCCCCGTGGACCGGTGCGGACCAACCCGCGACGTACTCGAAACCCAGATGCTCCCCCAACACGCGCAACACGCGCGGAACCGCCTCGGGCACAGTCGCCGCCTCGGCCAAAATCGCCGTGACATCCCGCTCGGTCTCCTCCCGCCGTTGCGTTCGCCGCTGCGCGGTCACATCAATGGCGGCAACGAGCACCGCCTTACGGCCTTCCTCCACCTCCATCGTCTCCGCGAGGATCTCGACGTCGATGAGGCGCCCGTCCTTCAAGCAGTGACGCCAGTCGCCCAAATTCTGCACACCGGTGCGAAGGTCCTGTAGCGCCTCCCGGAGACGTCCCTGATCCTCCTCGGGCCGAATGTCGAACACGGTCATCCGAAGGAACTCTTCGCGCGAGTAACCGTACATGGCCACCGCGGCATCATTCACCTCGATGTAGCCCAACGTCTCAACGTCGAACAGGAACATCGGCAGCGGGCTGCTCTCGAACAGCAGCCGGTACTTTTGCTCGCGCTCTAGATGCCGTTCCTTTTCGGCACGGAGTGCGGCTTCGGTTTCCTTGTGCGTCGTGATGTCGGTGGCCACGGCCGACAGACGGCGGACCTGGCCGCCCTCCTCGCGCCACGGGACAATCCGAAGCGAGATCCAGCGGAAGCTCCCGTCGGGCCAAACGATGCGGCATTCGAGCGCCTGGGCGCCCGAAGCCGCAGCCGAAGTCATCGCCTCTTTGACGCGGGCGCGATCCTCCGGGGCGAAACTCTGAAACCACAACTCACTGTCGCCGGCGACCGCGGCCCGAGAAATCCGCCAGATCCTCTCAAAGGCCGGGCTCGCATAAACCACACGGGCCGCCCGGATTTCGTACACGGCGAGGCCGTCCTGAAAATGCCAGGCGAGATCGCCCAACTGCTGCTCAATGCGCTTGAGCAGCGGATCCCTCGGGTCCTGACTCTCATTGTCCTCGAGCGCCTTCCAAAGCGGAGCTAGGTCCGGCTCGTTCTCGCGAAACGTGATCTGCGAGCCGCCGGGCAAAGCTCCGTCCGGGCTTTCGGAAAGAAGAAACACCACCGGCTGGCCCGAAGGTGCTAATAGATCGAGTAAGTGCGCTACCGAATACACTCCACCGAGAGCGGGGTCGAGCAGCAGCGCGTCGAACCGCCCTCCAGAGACAGTCGCCAGTTGTTCGACGGAGCGAACCGCTTCGATCTCGATCACGCAGTTCGAGCGCGTCGCCAGTGCAGCACGGAGCCTTCGCTCCCGCTCGCCCTTCGGCGCGGCGATCAGGATCCGGTAAATGGCGTCGCCCAGTCCTGGCATATGGGACAAGTTCAACTGGCGAGCCCGCGTGACAGCCGGCTCCAGTTCACTCTTCGGCCTTGCGACCCGCGTGGGCGTCGTTGTCCTGCCTCATTATACGGTGCGGGGCAAACATGGCAACAACAATTTCCCGCGAATCCCTTTCCCCTAGAACCTTAGTCCTATCGACGCGTGCCACCCATCTTGCCCCGGTTACCGCGCCTTGCAGAATGCCGGCTGTAAGGGTCGGAAGGGCTGCGTTCCTCACGGCGCCCGACTAACTGGGGTGGCGCGCCCGGAGGGACTCGAACCCCCGGCCTATTGATTCGAAGTCAATCGCTCTATCCGGCTGAGCTACGGGCGCGTGACTCCATTATAAAGATCCGCGCACACCTCTCGCGCGGCGGGCATCGTCGCCAGAAGCTACGATCCGGGCCCGCAAAGCCGTCGGGCAGGCCGCGTCACTATAATGAAGAAGCGTTCTGGCCTCCACATGAACCCTCCCGGGACGAAGCCCCTCGATCTGGACTCGTTGATTCAGCGCGTCCGCGACGAAGCCGCCGCGCACACGACTCCTCCCTCCGCCGCAACGGCTCAGCCGCCCGATACCAGCCATCGCCACTTACTCGCGCCGCTTCCGCCCGAGCTTGACTCCGCGCCCCGCCCGCTGCCGCTCGTGCGATTCCTGTCCTTTCATGACGAGACCTTCGTGCGGCTCGTCTACCGCGAGCTGCTTAGGCGCGAGCCGGAGCGCGACGCCGCGGCGTCATACGCGGACCGCCTCAATTCGGGCAGCCTGTCGAAGCTCGATATGATCGCCGCGGTAAGTCACTCGCCGGAGGGCCGCGCGCGCGGTGTCCCCGTGCCGGGCCTCGGCCTCGCTTTGCGCAGGGAGCGCTTGCTGCGCCTCCCCATCGCCGGCCCGCTGCTTCGCATCGCGATCCTCGTGCTTCGTCTGCCCGCGCTCGAGGCGAGCCTCCAACGTCTCGAGTCCTCCATCGAACGCCGCTTCGCCGAAGTCCACCGCGCCTTCCGCTTCGAACTCATCGGCCCGATGGAGGCCAAAGCCGACAAAGTGACCGTCGCCGAGATGCAGCGCCAAACTGCGCGCATCGCCTTCAACAAGGCAAACCGCGAGGCGCTGCTCGAACTCGAGCGAAGGGTGGAGGCGCTCGAAGCGCACCGGGCAGCCGACGCGGCTCCCTTGGCCTCGAATCCAGGAAACACGCGCGGCCGGAGCGTCGATTGAAGATCGCCATCGCGACCGTCCGCACGCCGTTCGTGGAAGGAGGCGCCGAGGCTCACGCCGCCGGACTGCTCGCCGCCTTCCGTCGCGCCGGCCACGACGCCGACGTCGTGTCCATGCCCTTCCGCTTTCAGCCCGAACACGCGGTGCGGCGCGGCCTCGAGCAATGGCTCACCGAGGACTTCACCTGCCTCGGCGTACCCACGCCGGATCGGGTCGTCTGCCTGCGCTTTCCGGCTTACTATCTCCAGCATCCGGAAAAAACGCTGTGGCTGCTGCATCAGCACCGCTCGGTGTACGACGAGTGGGAAAGCCACGCCCGGCACACCCCGGAAGCCGAGGAACTGCGGGCTCTCATTCACCGCCTCGACAGCGAACAGATTGCCGCCATCCCTCGCCGCTACGCCAACTCGCGAACCGTCGCCGCGCGGCTGGAACAGTTCAACGGCGTCCCCTCCACGCCGCTCTATCATCCGCCGCCGCTCGCGGGAAAGCTCTATCACGCCGAGGCGCTGCCCTATGTCTTCTCGCCCAGCCGCCTGGAGCGCCACAAGCGACAGACGCTGCTCATCGAGGCGATGCGCTACGTCACCGCACCCGTGTTCGCGCTCATCTCGGGCTCCGGCGGGCAACGCGCCATCTATGAAAGCGAAATCGTCGAACTCGGCCTCGAGCATCGCGTCCGCCTCATCGGCGAGCTGGAGGAAAGCGATCTGCTTGCCTTCTACGCACACTCCTTCGCGGTCTTCTTCGGCCCGCGCAACGAAGACCTCGGCTACGTCACGATGGAGGCGATGCTCGCGCGCAAGCCCGTCATCACCTGTGAGGACTCCGGCGGCCCGCTCGAATTCGTCAGGCACGGGGACACCGGAATGATCGCCGCGCCGGAGCCGCGCTCGATCGCCCAGGCCATCGACGAACTCTACTCCAAGCCCCGCCACGGCGCCGACCTCGGATCGAGCGGCTACCAGCGCTACGAGTCGATGGACATCTCCTGGGACACAGTCGCCGCGATGCTATCCGAGTAAGCCCGAGGCCCATGAAGATCGCACTGTTGGCGCCGAGCCCCGTCCCCTTCACCGTCGGCGGTGCGGAAAAACTCGGCTGGGGCCTGCTGAACTTTCTCAACCAGTAGACGCCTCACCAGGCCGAACTCCTGAAGCTGCCCTCGCGCGAGCTGTCGTTCTGGGACCTCATCGATTCCTACCGCGCCTTCTGGCGGCTCGATCTTTCGCACTTCGACCTTGTCATCAGTTCGAAGTACCCGGCCTGGATGGTCTCCCATCCGCGCCACGTGCTCTATCTCCAGCATCGTCTGCGTGGCCTGTACGACACCTATCCGCCGCTGGCGGAGCGCTGCGAGTCGACTCATCCGGCGGTGACCGCGCTCACCGGCTTTATTCGCTCCCACGCTCCCTCCCGCGCTCACATCGGCGAATGCTTCGCACTGCTCGACAACCTCCGCCGAGCCTCCGATGTGCCGCCGGAGCTGTTCCAGTTTCCCGGCCCGCTCATTCGCGAGATCCTTCATTTCCTCGACGACTGCGCCCTCGCGCCGCCATCCATCGCCAAATACGCCGCCATCTCGCACAACGTCCGCCGCCGTCCGGAATACTTCCCCGCCGGCGTCGACGTCGCGGTGCGGCACCATCCGTCGGATCTGGCGGGCTTCCGGTCCGGCAGTTCGGAGTATTTCTTCACAATCGCCCGGCTCGACTCCGCCAAGCGCGTCCGTCTTCTGGTGGAAGCGATGCTCCGCGCCAAGACGGCTCTGCCGCTGAAGATCGCAGGCGCCGGCCCGGAAGAAGCGGCCCTGCGTGCGCTGGCCAACGGCGACCCGCGGATCGAGTTCCTCGGCTTCGTCAACGACGCCGGCGTGGTCGAGCTATATGCCAACTCCCTGGCCGCGCTCTACGTGCCCTATGACGAAGACTACGGACTCGTCACCATCGAGGCGATGAACAGCGGCAAGCCGGTGCTGACGTGTCTCGACTCCGGCGGCCCGAACGAATTCATCGACTCGGGTGAAACCGGGTTCGCCGTACCGCCTGATCCCGCCGCACTCGCCGAACGCATCGACTTCTTCGCAGCCCACACAGCCGAGGCCCGCGTCATGGCCCCCGCCTGCCGCGCAAAGGTGTCGGGCATCCGCTGGGCCGCTGTTGCGGAAGGGCTGCTCGGAGATCCCGTCGTCACACACCGCCCCGCACGCCCACACCGGCACATCACCGTCTGCGTCACGTTTCCCGTCTATCCACCCCGCGGCGGAGGCAAGAGCCGCGTCTATCACCTCTACCGTCGCTTGGCGAACGAACTCGACTGCCGCGTCGAGTTGCTCACCTTCGCCGACGACTTCCAGCCCGGCATGAATCAGGACATTGCGCCGGGCCTTGAAGAAATCCGCATCGCGAAAACCGACGCCCACATCCAGCGCGAAGCGCGCGCCTCCCGCTGTGCCGGCGGCGTGCCGGTTACCGACGTCGTCATGCCACGCCTGTTCGCACTCACCCCGGATTACGTCGCCGCCTTGCGCCGCTCGGCCTCCAGAAGCGCTTTGCTCGTCGCCTGCCACCCCTATCTCATCTCCGCCATCGAAGCCGTGCGCGACAGCCAACCGCTGTTCTACGAGGGGCAAGACAACGAGTACGCGCTGAAGCGGCAGATGCTTCCCACCAACCCGATGGGCCGCTACCTGCTTCGCCTCACGCACGACGCCGAACGCCGAGCCTGCCGGAACAGCGACGTGGTCGCGGCCTGCTCGCGTACCGACGCCGAGGCCTTCATCGCCGACTACGGCATTGCGCCGGGAAAAGTCGTCGTTGCCCCAAATGGGGCAGACCTCGGCTCCGTCACCTACCGGAGTTTCACCGAACGCCAATCGCTCCGCACCGCCGGTGCGCCCTTCACCGTGCTCTTTGTCGCCAGTTGGCACGAGCCGAACATCGAGGCCGCGCTGTTCTTATGTGAGATCGCGCGGCGCCTGCCGCACGTTCATTTTCAGTTGCTCGGCAGCGTGGGCGATTACTTCCGCGTCTTCGGCCTGCCGTTGCCTTCGAACGTGGAGCGGCTCGGCGTGGTGGACGATCGCGCCAAGGATCTAGCCCTCGCCCGCGCCCACCTCGCCCTCAATCCCATGGAAACAGGCTCCGGCACCAACTTGAAGCTCCTCGACTACCTGGCCGCCGGCATCCCCGTGCTCAGCACCCCGTTCGGCACGCGGGGCTTGCGCCTCGTGCCGGGCGAACACCTGCTCGTTGCCCCACTCGTCGAGTTCCCTCGCCTCATCGAGCAACTCAGTCACACCGGCGCCGCGCAACTGGCACCCATGACCGCCCGCTCCCGCGCCGTGGTAGAAAACGACTACTCCTGGGAAGTCATCGCACGAGATCTCGCCTCCGCCCTCCGCGCGCGCATCCCCGCTCTCGCCGGCTAAACCAGACATCGGAGCACTGCGCATCCGGCCGGTCCGGCGGACAATGTTCCCTCCCGATGATCCTTGTCATCGAGCGCGATTCTTCGCTATACTGCCACGGTCCCCGTTCCTCAGGCAGAAGGATGACTGGCTGGGGATCGAGCCCGCTTCTGAACAGTTTTGATGGACTGAATCGTCAAATTGCCAGTCTCAGCGGATTTTTTGCACTTTGACAGAATTTCGTCTAGTATTTAATAATTAAGGATCAAGCCCGCATGCAGATCTTCCATCGAAGCGCGAACTCGATCGCGAAAGTGAGCATTGTCGGTGGCGTGATGCTGCTCGGAAGCATCATTGCACTGGCTTACACGATCGATCGCGGCGCCTTTATCACTGACACAAGGGTCGTCCGGACGCAGCCCATCCCGTTCAGCCACAAACACCACGTGCAGGACGACGGCATCGACTGCCGCTACTGCCACACCTCAGTCGAAACCAGCGCGAGGGCCGGACTACCGGCCACGGAGATCTGCATGAGTTGCCACTCGCAGATCTGGACCAACGCCGCCGTACTTGAACCGGTCCGGGAGAGCTGGCGCACCGGGCAGTCCATCGAGTGGACGCGGGTCCATGATCTGCCGGATTTTGTCTACTTCAACCACAGCATCCACCTGAACAAGGGGATCGGCTGTTCCACCTGCCACGGCGACGTCCAGAACATCGCCTTCATGTACAAGCAGAACACGCTGTACATGAACTGGTGTCTCCAGTGCCACCGGAACCCGGAGCAGTACATCCGGCCTCGGTCGGAAGTGTTCAATACGGCCTACCAGGCCCCCGCAAATCAGCTCGAGCTCGGGAAAAAGCTCGTGGCCGAATATCATGTTCAGAGCCTGACGGATTGCTACACGTGTCATCGATGAACGGCAGTCACAAAAACGAACCCAACCGGACGGACCGCCCGGAGCATCTCGACCAGGAGGGGCAGACGCCAGCCCGCCCGTTCGACGTAGTGTCGATCGCCGGCGCCCCGGCGGAGGCCAAGCCGAAAGAGCGGCTCGACCTCGACCGCCTGCGGCGCCGCCTCAGTGAATCCACGGGTCCGGCGTATTGGAAGAGCCTCGAAGAAGTCGCCGAAACTGAAGGGTTCCAAGCCTTTGTGGAGGACGAATTCCCCAACCGCGCCCCGGATTGGGTTGACCCAGTCAACCGCCGCACCGCGTTGAAGGTGATGGCCTCCTCGCTCGCTCTCGCCGGGTTGAGCGCCTGTACCAAGCAGCCCAAGGAACTCATTGTTCCTTACGTGAAACAGCCGGATGAGTTCACGCCCGGCAAGCCGCTGTTCTTTGCCACCGCCCTTCCGGGTCCCGGCGCAGCGATCGGTCTGCTCGCCGAGAGCCATCTCGGCCGTCCAACCAAGGTCGAAGGCAATCCGGACCATCCCGGCAGCCTTGGCGCCACCGATATCTTCGCGCAGGCCTCAGTGCTCGATCTTTGGGATCCTGACCGCTCGCAGGTCGTGCTCCGCTACGGCGACATCACAAGCTGGGGTTCGTTCGACGGCGTTCTCGCCTCGATTCAACAGGATGCGAAGAAGAACGGCGGCCAAGGCATAGCCATTCTCACTCGCCCGGTCGCCTCGCCCAGCCTTGCCGCCCAACTCGCGGCGGTGCAGCAGGCGCTGCCCGCCCTCAAGTGGCACCAGTGGGAGCCGGTCGGCCGGAGCAACATCCACGAGGGTGCGAAGCTCGCCTTCGGACGTCCCGTCAACACCGTCTATCAGTTTGACAACGCCGACGTCGTTGTCTCCCTCGACTCCGATTTCCTCACCACCGGCGACGGCCGCGTGCGTTACGCCCGCGACTTCATCAAAGGCCGCCGCATCCGCACCAACATCACTGCGGCTCCTTCGTCGAAAGCGGACCGCCAGGAGGGATTCCAGACCGGTTCGGTAGCGCCACTACGCAACCAAGCCTCGACGCACGTCGAGGAAGACACATCGCCGCCTCCGTCTAACCCCGTGCAGGCGGTCGCAGAAGGTATTCCGGCGGAGCAGACCAAGCCCAACCGCCTCTATGTGATCGAGCCGCATTACACGCCCACAGGGGCCACCGCGGACCATCACATTCTCCTCAAGGCTGCTGAAATCGAGAGCTTTGCCCGGGACCTCGCGGCCGCTCTCGGCGTGGCGGGCGCCTCCGCCAGCGGTTCGCCGAACAAGGCCGTCGCCTCCGTCGCGAGCGACCTGAAGGCCAGCGCAGGACGTTCCGTCGTCGTCGCCGGCCCTTATCAGCCACCCGCCGTCCACGCCGTGGCGCACGCCATCAACGCCGCCCTCGGCAACGTCGGCAAAACGCTCTACTACACCGAACCGCTCGAGTATTCCCCCGTCGACACCACGCAGTCGCTCCGCGACCTGGTGACAGCGATGCGCGCCGGCCAGGTGGACACGCTCTTCATCCTCGGCGGCAACCCCGTCTACGATGCGCCCGCCGATCTCGACTTCGCCGGGGCGCTTTCGAAGGTCAAACTCAAGGCGCACCTCTCGCTCTATAATGACGAGACCTCCGTGCTCTGCCAGTGGCAGTTACCCGAGGCCCACTACCTGGAAACCTGGGGCGACGTCCGCGCGCACGACGGAACCATCACCATCCAGCAGCCGCTCATCGCCCCGCTCTACGGCGGCCGCACCGCGGGCGAGATCCTCGCCGCTCTCGGCGGCGATGCCGGCCGCAGCGCCCACGACTTGGTCAAGTCTTATTGGCAACAGAAGATGGGCGACAAGGACTTCGACCGCTCCTGGCAGATCGCTCTCCACGACGGCATTGTGACTAACACAGCTCTCGATGGGGTGAAGGTGGATGCGAAGATGCCGCCCGCATCGTCGGCGGCCGCCTCCTCCGGAATGGAAATCGTCTTCCGGCCCGACCCCACAGTCTGGGATGGCTCGTTTACCAATAACGGTTGGCTGCAGGAGTTACCGAAGCCAACCACCAAGAGCACTTGGGACAACGCGGTGTGGATCGCTCCGTCTACCGCTCAGAAGCTCAACCTTCAGTCCGAAGATGTTGTCGCGCTCAGTTTCGAAGGACGCATCGTGGAGGCGCCGGTTTGGATTCTTCCCGGGCACGCCGCCGATTCGGTCACCATACACCTCGGTTACGGCCGCACCCGTGGCGGCCGCGTCGCCAATGGAGCCGGCTTCGACGCCTATAAGATCCGCACCACGGATAGCCTCTGGCACTCTTCCGGCGTCGAGATCCGCAAAACGGGCCGCAGTTACCTGCTCGCTGCCACCCAGCACCAGCAAACCATGGCCGAGCGGAACCCGGTGCGTGTCACCACGCTCGAACAATACCGGAAGGACCCGCAGTTCGAATACGCTGTCGAAGAGGCTGCGGAACAGAAGAACACCCTATATCCTGACTACATTTACGAAGGGTACAAATGGGGTCTCTCGATCGACCTCAACTCGTGCGTCGGCTGTAATGCCTGCAACATCGCCTGCCAGGCGGAAAATAACATCGCCGTCGTCGGCAAGGAAGAAACCGCCAAGGGCCGCCAGCTACAGTGGATCCGCATCGACCGCTATTACGCCGGTTCGACCCTCGACGATCCGGAAATGTACTTCCAGCCCGTGCCGTGCATGCACTGCGAGAACGCGCCCTGCGAACTGGTCTGTCCCGTTGCCGCCACCGTTCATAGCGGAGAGGGCCTGAACCAGATGGTCTATAACCGCTGCGTCGGTACCCGGTACTGCTCGAATAACTGCCCGTACAAGGTACGTCGCTTCAATTTCTATCTGTACTCGGATTGGTACACCGAAAGCCTCATGGGTGTCCGCAATCCCGACGTTACCGTCCGCAGCCGCGGTGTCATGGAGAAATGCTCCTACTGCATCCAGCGGATTAACGCGGCGAAAATTCTTGCTGAGAAGGAAAACCGCCGCGTCCGCGATGGCGAAATCATCACGGCTTGCGAGCAGGCTTGTCCGACCCACGCGATCGCTTTTGGCGACATCAACGACCCGAATAGCCGGGTCGCGAAGCTGAAACGGCAGGTACGCAACTACGGCCTGCTCGGTGAGCTCAACACCCGTCCCCGCACCACCTATTTGGGCCGCGTGCGCAATCCGAATCCAGACATGCAGAAGGGGTAACGGCATTGAAGACCGAAGAAGTAGTTCGACCAATTCCGCCTGATATCGACCCGGGACCCGATCACGTACTCGGCCCCGGACACGACATCGCGACTGTCACCGACAGGATCTCCGGTGTCATCTACGCGCCGCTGGCTAAAACACCAAAGCCATGGTTCTTCGCCTTTGCCGCCGGCTTCGCCCTCCTCCAGCTTTTGCTGATCGCGTCGACCTGGCTGTTCTACAAGGGCGTTGGCGTGTGGGGCATCGTCATCCCCGTCGCTTGGGGCTTTGCGATCGTCAACTTCGTCTGGTGGATCGGTATCGGCCACGCCGGAACACTCATCTCGGCGATTCTCTTACTGCTCAAGCAGGACTGGCGAACTTCCATCAACCGCTTCTCCGAAGCCATGACGCTGTTCGCCGTGGCCTGCGCCGGCATGTTCCCTATCCTGCACCTCGGCCGCCCGTGGTTGGCTTATTGGTTGCTGCCGTATCCAAACTCCATGTGGCTCTGGCCCCAGCCGCGCAGCCCGCTGATCTGGGACGTCTTCGCAGTCTCCACCTACGCCACGGTCTCGCTGCTGTTCTGGTTGACCGGCTTGGTCCCGGACTTCGCCACCATGCGTGATACGTGCAAGCATGACTGGCAGCGAAAGCTATTCGGCATGCTCGCCCTCGGTTGGCGCGGCTCCGCCAAGCACTGGTCGCGATACCAGATGGCCTACCTCATTCTGGCCGGTCTCTCGACGCCGCTCGTCGTCAGCGTCCACACCGTAGTCAGCTTCGACTTCGCAATTTCCATCCTTCCCGGCTGGCACACGACGATCTTCCCGCCTTACTTCGTCGCAGGCGCCATCTACTCCGGCTTCGCCATGGTCATTACCCTGGCGATCCCGACGCGGAAATGGTTCCACATGGAAGGCATGATCACCATGCGCCACTTGGAAGCAGCCGCCAAGGTGATGCTCGGAACCGGACTCATCGTCGCCTACGGCTACGCGATGGAAGCGTTCATCTCCTGGTACAGCGGCAACCCGTACGAAACCTTCATGTACTGGAATCGCATAACCGGCCCCTACTGGTGGTCTTATATCCTGCTGATCTCCTGCAACATAGCAATTCCCCAACTGTTGTGGATTCGCAAAGTCCGCTTAAACATTACGGCGCTGTTTCTCATTTCTATCGTTGTCAATATCGGAATGTGGCTGGAACGCTTCGTTATCGTCATCACCAGCTTGCACCGCGACTTCCTCCCCTCCTCCTGGGGCATGTACTATCCGACGATCTGGGACTGGGCAACCTTCTTTGGAACCATCGGCTTGTTCACAACGCTGATGTGGCTGTTCGTACGCTTCGTGCCGATGCTTGCCATGTTCGAAGTGCGCGAGGATCTGCACCACCTTCAACACACGGGTGCCTACCCTACCACGCCTCTGCCGTCACACGGAGACTGATGCGATGAACGATAACGCACCCCGAACCGGACTCTACGGGCTGATGGCCGAATTCGCCACGCCCGAGCAACTCCTCGACGCGGCCAACAGCGCCTACGCGGCCGGCTACCGGCAGATGGATGCTTACACACCCATGCCGGTCGATGGCCTCTCGGAAGCGATCGGGTTTCGCCGCCACTATGTGTCGCAAGCGGTCCTTGCCGGCGGCCTCGCCGGTTGCATCGGCGGCTTCTCGCTCCTCTACTGGATCTCCACGATCGCCTACGCGCACAATGTCGCCGGGCGTCCGATGAATAGCTGGCCGGCCTACATCCCGATCACCTTCGAGTGCACCGTGCTGCTATCGGCTCTTACCGCCGTCTTCGGCATGTTCGCCATGAACGGACTGCCCCAACCTTATCACCCCGTATTCAACGTGCCCGAATTCGCCCGCGCTTCCAAGGACCGGTTCTTCCTCTGCGTCGAAGCGGCCGACCCGCGCTTCGATAAAGAGCGCACCCGCGAATTTCTCGCCACACTTACTTCCTATGAGGTCGCCGATGTCGAGAACTAAGTTGGCCCTGGTCGGCCTGCTCGCCTTCACGACTCTGGGCTGCCGCCAGGACATGCATAATCAGCCGCGCTACAAAGCGCTCGCCGAATCCAGCTTCTGGGGCGACCAGCGCTCGGAGCGGCCCATGGTCGAAGATACGGTTCCCCGCGGTCACCTTCGTCTCGATGAAGCCCGCTATACCGGCAAAGTCAACGGCCAGGATGTCGACTATTTCCCCTGGAAAGTCACAAAGGACGACATCCAGCTCGGCGAGTACCGGTTCAACATCTATTGCAGCCCCTGCCATAGCCGCTTGGGCGACGGCAACGGAATGATCGTTCAACGCGGATACCGCAAGGCGGGGAACTATCACACCGATAAACTCATGAAGGCCCCGGTCGGCCACTTCTTCGATGTTATTACCAATGGCTTCGGAGCAATGCCAAGCTACGCTTCGCGCGTCAGCGTGGATGACCGTTGGCGGATCATCGCCTACGTCCGCGCGCTACAACTCAGCGAAGCGGCCAAGATCAGCGATGTCCCGTCCGATGTGCAGACGCAATTGAAGGCCGGCGGACCATCCGCTGAGGTCCACATCGAAGATACTCCGACGGCCACTCTCAATTGGGCGCCGCCAAGGAGTGTGGCCAATAATCCGGGTCACCCGGAGCTGCCGGCCCCGTTCTCGGGAGAGATCGCGCCTTCTTACCGCGCCACGATGGCGGCTTCGCAGGGAGGACAGCAGTGAGCGACTCAAACGTGCTGATTGAGCGGATTTCGCGTTCGCAACGCACTTCCCTTATCGTGGGCGTGCTGGGCGTCGCCGCCACCTTTGCCGGGCTGGCAATGAACAAGACCCAGTTCATCCAGTCGTGGTTCTACGGGAGCCTCTTCTGGGCCGGTCTTTCGGCTGGCGCTCTCGGCCTCTATCTTCTCAATAACGTCGTCGGCGGTAACTGGGGCGCGATTATCCGGCGCTTCCTCGAAGCCTCAGCAAAGGTGCTGCCATTCATGTTTATCCCGCTGGCGATCGCCTTTTTCATGCCAGGCGGCATGGCTACCCTGTTCCCCTGGGCGCGCCCGGATGCGTTGAAGGACCCCGTCCTCGCACACAAGGTGGCCTATCTGAACCCCCAGTTCTTCACCATTCGCTTTGTAATCTACCTTCTGCTCTGGACGTTCCTAGCCTATCGTCTCGCCAGTCGCACCGACGCACAGGACAAAACGAAGGATGAAGCGAGTTCCAAGGCCATCCAGGTCGGCATGCGCCAATTCTCGGCGCCCATGCTGCTCCTGTTCGTGCTCACGTCCACCTTCGCCTTTTTCGATTGGGTGATGTCGCTCGAGCCGAAGTGGGATTCGACCATCTACGGCGCGATGTATCTCATCGGCCAGGTTCTGGCCATGCTCGCTCTAAGTATCGTCCTGCTCGTGCGTTACTCGGATCAATCGCCGTTTAAGGAGACCATCAATAGGCCCGTCACGCACGACCTGGGTAACCTGATGCTCGCCTTCACCATGGTCTGGGCCTATCTCTCCTTTTCCCAGTTCCTCATCACCTGGGCAGGCAACCTGCCGGAGGAGATCGCCTGGTACCAGCACCGCTTCTTCAATGGCTGGGGCTATCTCGCCTGGACGGTCGCTGTGTTCCACTTCTGCATTCCCTTCTTTATCCTCTTGCACCGGTTCGTCAAAAAGACTCCCAAGTTGCTGGCGACGGTGTGCATGTACATGTTTTTCATGCGGTTTCTCGACGTCTATTGGCTTAGCCAGCCGGCGCTGCGCCCGGCGCTGAATCCAAGCTGGATGGACCTCACGGCCCTCGTCGGAATCGGCGGGATCTGGTTCTTCCTGTTCTTCGGCCAACTGAAGTCCCGGCCGTTGCTTCCGTTGAACGATCTGCGGCTCATCAACATGCGCCGCGAGCATCATCACGCATAAGGGAGCTGCCATGGAGCATTCGTTGCCACACGATACACACACCACGGGCGGGCATGAGATTCGCGAGGTCAACATTAAGTTGATCCTGCTGTCGACGCTCGGCGTGGTGATTCTCGTTCTTGTCGTTTGTTTTGTCACAGTCGGCATCTTTAATTACTTGAGCAGCACGCAGGTCCAGCCGGCACAGGCATCCGACCTGCCGCGGCCTGCCGAACTGCCCAAAGCCCCGCGCGTGCAGGAGCATCCCTCGGAAGAGTACCGGGTGCTGCACGCCGACGAGGCGCGCGTTTTGAATAGCTACGCCTGGGTCAACCAGGCGGATGGCACTGTCCGGATCCCCATCGATCGCGCGATCGATCTTCTGGCCGAGCGAGGCTTGCCGCTCGCGCCTGCTTCAGCCAGCGGGGCGAAGGGAAATAAGAGCGGCGCGGCGCCCGCGGCGCGGCCACCGGCTGCTGCCACCGCGGCGCTAGTAGGTGAGGAGCATGTTGGGCAGTAGATTTACAACCAACGTATTGGCGGCGGGACTTCTCGCTGTCCTGGCGCCTTGTGCCCATGCGCAGAATTATCTCGGGCGGCCTCCGGTGCTCGAGAAGGTCGGCATCACGCAGAACCTCAATCACTCGATGCCGCTCGACGCCACTTTCGTCGATGAGGCGGGTAAATCCGTGCGTCTGGGCGACTATTTCCATGGCCGCCCGGTAGTTCTCGCGTTCGTCTATTACACTTGCCCGATGCTCTGTAACCTGGAGTTAGACGGCTTAATGTCCGCGGTGAAACGAATCCCTCTCAAGCCCGGGAAGGACTTTGAGATCGTCGCCATCAGCATCGATCCGCACGACACACCGGCCATCGCCACCGCCAAGCGCGCCAATTACGCCAAGGAACTTGGCTCGACCAGCGGGCTCCACTTCCTTACCGGCACGGACCCGCAAATTCATCGCGCCGCCGATGCGGCCGGTTTCGAGTACGTCTGGGACCCTACCCAGAAGCAGTATGCGCACGCCAGCGGCATCATGATCGCCACAGATGGTGGAATCCTCTCAAAGTACTTCTACGGTATCCACTACAACGAACGCGACCTTCGCCTGGGCTTAGTCGAGGCGTCGGATGAAAAGATCGGCTCGCCGACAGACGAAATCCTGCTCTTCTGCTATCACTATGATCCACGCACCGGAAAGTATGGCCTCGCCATCGTGAACTCATTGCGAATCGCGGGCGGGCTCTTCTTCGTGGCCATGGTGGCCGGCATCTTTATGCTTTCCCGTCGCAGCGGGCCAGGGCAGCATCTGTCCCAGGGTGGCGACAGCGGACATCAGAGGGTTGTGTAGGAACTTATGGGCCAGTTTACGCTGATTCCCCCCAGTGCGGCGACGAACGCTCCAGCGGTCGACGCGCTGTATTACTTCCAGACGATCGTTACGGTCATCATGACCGCTCTGATCTTCGCGGCGGTGTTCGCCTTCGCCGTCAGGTTCCGGAAAAAGTCGGACGACTACGTTCCGCCCTTGATCCACGGCTCCACGGTACTGGAAATCACCTGGTCGATCATCCCGTTCCTGGTCATGCTGGTCATGTTCTTCTGGGGCGCGAAGATCTACTTCGACAACGGCAAGGCGCCGGCCAACGCCCTCGATGTCTTCGTCGTCGGCAAACAATGGATGTGGAAGGTCCAGTATCCCGGCGGGCAGCGCGAAATTAACGAATTGCATGTCCCCGTCAACGTCCCCGTCAAGCTAACCCTGGCCAGCGAGGACGTGATTCATAGCTTCTTCCTGCCCGCGTTCCGCCTCAAACGCGACGTCGTACCAGGTCGCTATAACACCGAATGGTTTATCGCCACCAAGCCAGGACGCTATCACATCTTCTGCGCCGAATACTGCGGAACCGAACACTCCGGCATGGTCGGATGGGTCACGGTCATGGAACCGAGGGAATATGAGAACTGGCTCGCTGGCGGCGGCTCCACAGGCACAATGGCCGAACAGGGCGGGAAACTCTTCTCTCAGCTCGGCTGCTCGAGTTGCCACCTGTTCACCGCAGGCGGACGATGCCCGAACCTCATGAACGTGTTCGGCAACAAACAACAAATGTCGGACGGCAGCAGCGTCATCGCCGACGAGGCCTACGTCCGCGAATCGATCCTGAACCCCAACGCAAAAATCGTCTACGGCTACAAATCGGACATCATGCCGACTTTCCAGGGCGAAGTAACTGAAGAACAGCTCCTTCAACTCATCGCCTACGTCAAGTCGCTCAGCCCGCACCGTGCGCCGGCCATGCCGGTACCGGCAGCCGCCGGCAAAGCCGCTCCGAAAGTCCAGAAGGTCCCGCCAACCGGGGCAGCAGCAAAAGCAGGGAGTCTGTCATGAGCACCACAATCGAAACTCCGCGCAGCACGGAACAGCTCAACTACCTCAACGCCAAGTATGGCTGGAAGTCGTGGCTCTTCACCACCGATCACAAGAGGATCGCGATCCTTTATCTGCTGTCGATATCGTTCTTCTTTCTCGTCGGTGGCCTATTCGCCATGCTCATACGCCTCGAGCTGGCCACTCCCGCGGGGGACCTGTTCAACTCCGACACCTATAACAAGCTCTTCACGATGCATGGCGTCGTGATGGTCTTCTTCTTCCTCGTTCCGTCCATCCCGGCAACATTAGGGAATTTCCTGATCCCAATGATGATCGGTGCCAAGGATCTCGCCTTCCCAAGGATCAACCTCCTAAGCTGGTACATCTATGTTGTCGCCGGCCTGATCGCTGTGGGCACCATGGCCGCGGGTGGCGTCGACACCGGATGGACTTTCTACCCGCCGTTTTCGAGCACTTACTCGCGAACCTATGTCACCGCCGCCGCCATTGCCGTATTCATTTCCGGATTCTCCTCCATCCTCACAGGACTGAATTTCATCGTCACCATCCACAAGATGCGCGCCCCCGGCATGACCTTCGATCGGCTTCCGCTGTTTGTGTGGGCGCACTACGCGACGAGCCTCATCCAGTTGCTCGGCACTCCCGTCGTCGCCATCACCCTCGCCCTGCTCGGCCTCGAACGCATCTTCCACGTCGGCATCTTCGACCCCTCGATCGGCGGCGACCCGATCCTGTTCCAGCACCTGTTCTGGTTTTACTCCCATCCCGCCGTTTACATCATGATCCTGCCGGGCATGGGCGTCGTCACCGAGATCATCGCCTGCTTCTCCCAAAAGCGCCCCTTCGGCTATCCCTTCATCGCCGCATCGAGCATCGCCATCGCCGTCCTTGGGTTCCTCGTGTGGGGCCACCATATGTTCGTCACTGGCCAGTCGATGTACGCCAGCCTCGCTTTCTCGCTGCTGTCCATGGCCGTCGCCGTTCCCTCGGCGATCAAAGTATTCAACTGGACCGCCACCATGTACAAGGGTTCGATCCGCTTTGACACTCCGATGCTCTACGCCTTCGGCTTCATCGGCCTGTTCACCATCGGCGGATTGACCGGCCTGTTCCTGGCGACGCTCGCCACCGACGTCCACCTAACCGACACCTACTTCGTGGTCGCCCACTTCCACTACGTCATGGTCGGCGGAATGGTGCTTGCCTACCTCGGCGGCCTCCACTTCTGGTGGCCCAAAATGACCGGCCGCATGTATCCGGAGGTGTGGGGCAGGCTCTCCGCGATCATCGTCTTCGTCGGCTTCAACTTCACGTTCTTCCCGCAATTCCTCGCCGGTTACGCCGGAATGCCCCGGCGCTACCACGCCTACGCTCCCGAGTTCCAGGTCTTCAACGTGATGTCCACCGCGGGCGCGACCGTCCTCGGCGCGGGCTTTACACTGCCCCTCATCTACTTCATCTGGTCCTTGTTCCGAGGCCCGAAGGCGCCGGACAACCCCTGGGGCGCCAAAGGGCTGGAATGGGAGACTTCTTCACCGCCGCCCACATTTAACTTCGACACGCCTCCCGTCATGAACGAAGAGGCTTACAACTACTCCGGCGACGACACGGGGGTGCACGTTGGCTGATACGACCACGGAATTAGAACACCAAGACACACCGCACTTACAACACCATTTCGACGACATGGAGCAGCAGTTCAGCTCCGCCCAGCTCGGAATGTGGATATTCCTGGCGACCGAAATCATGTTCTTCGGGGGCATGTTCGGCGCCTATACGGTCTACCGTTCGATGTACCCTGGTGCATTTCAAAGCACCACACACTACATGAACGTCACGTTAGGCATGGCGAATACGCTGGTGCTCATCGCGAGTTCGCTCACCATGGCGCTGGCGGTCCGCTCCGCCCAGGTCGACAACCAAAAGATGCTGCGGATCATGCTCATCCTCACCCTCTTCTTTGGCTTCGTCTTTCTCGGTGTGAAGAGCTACGAGTATCACGAAAAATGGGTCGAACATCTCATCCCTGGTCCGAATTTCGAGTACAACGTCCCCAACTACGCCCACCAGGCGCAGATTCTGTTCTTCCTGTACTTCGCCATGACCGGTACGCACGCCCTCCACATGATCATCGGCGCAGGCTTGCTGACCTACCTTCTGGTGAAGTCGTATAAGGGCACGTTCAGCAGCAAATACTACACCCCGGTGGAAATCATCGGTCTCTACTGGCACTTCGTCGATATTGTTTGGATCTTTCTCTTCCCACTGTTATACCTGATTGGAGCACATTTACACGCATGACCAAGCATGAGGTAGTTCCTGTAAAAGTTTATGTGGCTGTCTGGGCCGTTCTGTGCTTTTTCACAGTGACGACGTGGCAGGTGGCGCTTCTCGACCTCGGCCCCTTCAACATCGTAGCGGCGATCACCATCGCGATCATAAAAATGCTCTTGGTCGTCACGATTTTCATGCATGTCCGGCAGGCGGATGCGCTTACGAGACTCTACGTGGCGGCGGGCTTCCTTTGGTTGTGCATCCTGCTCGTTTTCTTCTTGAGCGATTACCTGTCGCGGGGCTGGCTGCCAGGCGGACACTTCTGGCCCTCGGGCCCGGCTGGCATCGGAGGGTAAGGAAGGCGCACACCTTCGCTGCCTTTCCTCCAGATTTGATACACCTGCGGCTGATGTCATAGGCGAGCGCCGTTTTTCCTTTCAGATCCATCTCGGCTGTATCCAGACTGTTGTGCTCCGCTTCCCTCCCAGCAAAGCGAATCGCAGCCTTGTCCTCGCGCCCAATAGCGCCTCAAACGTATGAGTTAGAGCAACCGCAGGGTTGACAAGCCGGGCGGTCAGTCCTATGGGTGTTGGGCCGCCCAGGCTGCGGGAGTGAGTTGGGCGACCTGCTGAATCGGCGTATCCGCCAAGCCGGGCAAGACCGCGCCGAGGTAGTCGCGGATTCCGAGGCCCAACCGCCGGCAGGTTTCCACAACCGACAGGATGCAGCTACCTTGGGCCCGGCCTGCTGGCTTCCGATGTGGATCCAGTTCTTCCTCCCCAAGGCCACCGGCCTCATCGAGTTCTCCGCCCGGTTGTTACTCAGCTCCAGCTCTGGATACTCCAGGAACCGGGCCAGCTTCCGCCACAGTGAGAGCGTATCACCGGCGGCCTTGCCTACCGCGCTGGAGGGCAAGCAATCCGCCCGGGCCGCCTCGACCTCGCCGCGGAGAATCGCCAACAACGCCGGGGCACGCTCCTGACGCAGTGCATGGCGCCCGGCGAAGTCGAGATTCCGCCGCTGCGCCTCCGCGTCGAGGGCGAACAACTCATCGATCCGCGCCACCAGGCGCGTGGC
>VFSW01003766.1_pt1 | contig 22743 bp, 20 predicted proteins | sample 5358111 | NCBI WGS metagenome assembly VFSW01 (sample SAMN11554181, study PRJNA540505) | mine drainage metagenome | isolation source: sediment from site ElyBrook_90M | place: USA: Ely Copper Mine, Vershire, VT | collected 2017 | reverse complement strand
TTTCTTTTCACCTTCGAAAGGGAAGAACGCAGAAAGTACCTTATATATACTCATCTGAAAAGCCTTTTTTTCGTTATAATTAATTCGTGAAAGCAAATCCTTCCTGGCGGTTGTGGGTGGCAATCGCATTGCTGCTGGTGTCGATCATCTTGCTGGTGGCTGTTTTTTGGCCTTCGGGTCACGTCCATCAAGTGGTGCCGTTCCCGACCATCCAGGTTACTCCAGGGTTGTAAGATGAAGAACCGGCGTGTCCTGATCGTATCGGGGATCGTGTTCGCCTGCGGGTTCTTCGTTTGCATCGCATTCCTGGTATTGACCTATGCTTTTAGGCCTTCGGCCAGCCAGCCGCCTCTGCCAAGCGCCGCCGCGCTAGAACCGACCCTGGCTGCTGCGCCGACTGTAGAACCGCTGGTGACTGAGACCCCCTTGAAACCCGGGGAGCCAGCTCCTTCGGATACCCCACCGTCAGGCGAGCCTACCCTGCCAAACTCCACGGCTCGTCCGACTGAGGTGATGCTTCTTCCCACCCAATTCAGCCCGGCCACCTTGCAGGAACGCCGCCTGGCAGTGCTGGAATGGCCTTCCAGCATCCACGTTGGTGATTCAGACGTACTGACTTTGACATTGCTGGTCGACCAGGCAGGACGCCTCACTCCCACGGCTCAGATTGGCGGGCATAAGGTCACCGGAGAAGCCGTTTTTATTCCTGACCTGTACGACACCTATAACCTGGTGGCTGCGGCGCGGCTCGACCTGGCGGGGGTGCAGGTGTCGCCCCAGGGAATGGTCAGCCAGCCGATGCGGCCCGGTCAGAAAATTTTCTTTTCCTGGAGCATCAGCCCCACCCAGCTTGGGCAGTAGCGCGGCACACTATGGGTGTATCTCAACCTGGTGCCAAAGAATGGCGGGAATGCCGACCAATTGACCCTCCTGGCGCCGGAGATCCAGATCGAATCGGTCTCGGTGTTAGGCTTGCCTGGCCCGGTAGCGCGCTGGAGTGGTGTGGCCGGGACGAGCCTGAGCCTGGTGTTTGGATTTCCTTTTCTTGAAAGTCTTTTGAAGAAATTGTGGAAATGGATGAGAGCAAAATGAGAAACCTTCATTTTTCCTACAAAACTGTGCTAAAATCGTATCTTAGTTACGGGCAGGGAAACAGGTAATTTGCTCTTATCTTTATATTATAAGGAGCGAATATGGTAGATAACTGGATGTATATCGGTTTGTTCATGATCATTTCAGCGTTCCTGCCCGCTGCAGCAATCACGACCGCAGGAATCCTTTCCCCCAAAAAGCCAGATAAAATTAAAAACTCGATCTATGAATGCGGTATGGAGACCGTAGGTGAGACCTGGATCCAGTTCAAGGCCCAGTATTATGTATATGCTCTGGTCTTCCTGGTGTTCGACGTCGAAACGGTCTTTTTGTATCCATGGGCGATGGCGTATAACCAGCTCAGCCTGTTCGCGGTGGTCGAGGCGATCATTTTTATCCTGATCTTGCTGGGTGGCCTTTTCTACGCCTGGCGTAAAGGCGCCCTGGAATGGATTTAGCGCCGGGAGGTGAACGATGATTTTTCTTAGCGACCCGGTACCTTTCCTGACGGATTGGTTGAACGGTTTGCTGGCAGGCTGGGGGCTTTCGACCGGGCTGGTGCATTTGATCAGCTATGTGATTGGGGGAGGCATTCTGGCCACCGGGGCCATGTTGTTGGTGCTCTTCCTGATCTGGTTGGAAAGAAAATTGATCGGCCGGATCCAGGACCGCCTGGGGCCGAACCGCGTCGGGCCGTATGGCCTGTTCCAGACCGTGGCCGACATGCTCAAGATTTTTATCAAAGAGCACATCACCCCCGAAGGCGCCGACCGGGTGCCTTACGAACTCGGGCCGGTTCTGTCGGTGGCGGCCGTACTGATGGTGTGGGCGGTGCTGCCGTTTGCCAGCACTACCCGGGGCACCGATCTGAGCGTGGGGCTGTTGTTCATTTTTGCGGTTGGCTCGATTGGCGAGCTGGCGGTGATCCTGGCCGGTTGGGGCTCGAATAATAAGTACGCTTTGCTGGGAGCTTTCCGGGCGGTGGCGCTGCTGATCTCCTATTCCATCCCCATGCTGATCGTTTTGCTCGTGCCGGTCATGTTGTCTGGCTCCTTGAGCCTGAACCAACTGGTGCTGAGCCAGAACGTCTGGTATATCGTGCTGGCGCCGGTGCCGGCGCTCATCTTTTTCATCTCGTCCGTGGCCGAAGTCGGGCGTTCGCCATTCGACCTGACCGAGGCCGAATCGGAAATTGTTTCCGGTTTCAACATTGAATATTCGGGCTTGAAATTCGGCATGTTTTACGTGGCGGATTTCTTGCACGCCTTCACGATTTCCCTGATCTTTGCCACCATCTTCCTGGGTGGCTGGCGCGGACCGGGGGCAGAACAGATTCCTATCCTGGGTTTCGTCTACTATCTGATTAAGACCAGCGTGGTGTATTTCATGGTGGTTTTGATGCGCGGCACGCTGCCACGCCTGCGCATCGACCAGATGAACAACATCAACTGGAAATTCCTGACGCCTTTCTCACTGTTGAGCGTGATCGTGTTTGCCCTGGCTGCCAAGATCTTCCCCGCTTCCCAGGTCCTGGGACGCGTGCTCGTGCTCCTGGCCGCCAATGCCCTGATCCTGGCCTTGATGGTGTGGGCGATGAACTGGTTCTCTGCGCACCGCAAGCGCCCGGTGGTAGTCTCTCACCGGCGCCACGAGATTGTGCCAAACAAAGACGTTTCAGCCTAGCCTGGTTTGTGGGAGTTTGTGGATGACACCCATGCATATCGTTTTCCTGATCGTGGCCGCAGTAACGCTGTTCGCGGCCGGTATGGTTGTAACGACTCGCCGCATGATGCACAGCGCCTTGTGGCTGATCCTGGCGCTTGGGGGAGTCGCGGTCGTGTTCGCCATGCTGGATGCCAGTTTCTTTGCCGTGGTGCAGGTGCTGGTATACATCGGGGCGATCTCCATCCTGATCATTTTTGCCATCATGCTAACCCGGCGGGTGATGGAAGACACCGGCCCGCAGGTAAACAAAGGCTGGTGGCTGCCGGTGCTGGGTGTGGTGGTCTTGTTCGTGGGGATTGTGGTTGGTTTGAGCCAGTGGGGCGGTTTCGATACGCCCCTGCCGGCGCTGCCGGCCGAGGCCACCAATCTGGCCCTATTCGGCCAGGCGCTGACGTCGCCGGATAGTTACGTTATTCCCTTCGAAATCGCCTCCATTCTGCTCCTGGCGGCATTGATGGGAGCCATCTACCTCGGCACCGAGGGGAAAAGAGGCAAGAAATGAGCCCAACCATTCCGTTGTACTGGTACCTGGTCTTCGCAGCGGCCCTGTTTTGCCTGGGCCTGTTCGGCATGCTGGCTCGAAAGAATATGGTGGCTATCCTGATGGGCGTCGAGTTGATGCTGAACGCCGTCAACATCAACCTGATCGCCTTCTGGCGCTATCTGTATGCCCCGGAGATGACCGGTTGGGCTTTTGTTGCGATTGTGTTTACCGCCGCAGCCGCTGAAACGGCAGTTGGCCTGGCGTTGATTATCTCGATTTACCGGCGGCGTAAGACAGTCGTGGCCGAAGACGCTAATACACTGAGGGGTTGATCGGTTTATTCTCTTCTGCGCTGATAAACAGGGCCGAAGGTTGTTTTCTGACATTTCTGGCGAAGCTATTCAAGGTGAGGTTAAATAATGGCTGCAATTCTAACCTGGTTGATCCCGCTCCCGCCTTTGCTGGCATTTTTTTTCATCGCTGTACTCACCTACCGGGATAAAGGGCTGAGTCACTGGCTGGCATTGATCGGCGCCGGGCTGGCCTGGCTGGCGAGCATGGTGGTCTTCGTCATGGCCATCATCACGCCAGGGTTGAGCCAGCAGCCGTTTGCCCTGGCAATTGCCTGGCTGCCTATGGCGGCAACCACTTTGAATATCGGCGTGCTGGTCGATCCTCTGACGGCGGTCACATTATTCTTCGTCGCCTGGACGGTAATGATGATTTTCATCTACAGCGTGGGATACCACAATTACGGCTTCCCGGAGGGCGATAATAACAAACCCGGACTGCCGCCGCGCGGCATGCTGGCCCGGGTTGGGCGCAGCGCTCGCGAAAAAGTACCCACCATTGAACCGCTTTACTCACGCTTTTTTGCTTTCATCAGCCTGTTCGCCTTTGGTATGTTCACCCTGGTGGTCAGCGATAACCTGTTGACTCTTTACATCGGCTGGGAAATTATGGGCCTGTGTTCATACCTGCTAATCGGTTTCTGGTACGCCCGCCCGGCCGCGCGCGACGCAGCCATCAAGGCTTTCATTACTACCCGCCTGGCGGATATGTTCATGCTGATCGGCCTGGTAGCCCTTTACTCGGTCACCGGCACGCTCAATTTCCGTGAGATCCTGTCCAATCCGGACGTGCTGGGTAAGCTGGCCTCTTCAACCTCACCTGTCCTGGGCCTTTCCTGGGCGGGCTTCATTGGCTTGCTGCTCTTTGCCGGCACGATTGGTAAATCATCCCAATTCCCGCTGCACGTGTGGCTGCCGGATGCGATGGAAGGCCCGACCCCGGTTTCGGCCATGATCCATGCCGCCACGATGGTGTCCGCCGGCGTTTACCTGGTGATCCGCTTCTTTCCCCTGATTTCGGCCGGTTGGGCGCCAGGGGGGGCACCCACCACACCCATGGCGGTAATGGGTTTCATCGGCGCCTTTACCGCTTTGTTCGCCGCCACAATTGCCATGGTACAGAATGACATCAAACGCGTGCTGGCCTATTCGACCATTTCGCAGCTTGGGTACATGGTCGCCGCCCTGGGAGTAGGAGCCTTTGCTGCGGCGGCTTTCCACCTCTTTACGCATGCTTTCTTCAAGGCGCTGCTCTTCCTGGGCTCCGGCTCGGTGATCCACGGGATGGAGCACGGCGTCTTGCACACCGAAGAAGAGATCGACGCCCAGGATATGTTCAACATGGGCGGGCTGCGGCACAACATGCCGGTGACCTTCTGGACGTTCCTGGCCGGCGGGCTGGCCTTATCCGGGTTCCCGTTGATCACAGCCGGGTTCTGGTCGAAAGATGCCATCCTGGGCGGCGCTTTCGGCGGAGGTTACCTGGCAGTGTTTATCGCCCTGGCCCTGGCAGCTTTATTGACTGCCTTCTACACCGCTCGCCAGATCACCCTGACCTTCCTGGGCGAGCCACGGACGCATGCTGCCGAACATGCTCATGAATCACGGCGAGTGATGACCATCCCGTTGATCATTTTGGCCGTCTTCGCCGTTGGGGCAGGTTGGGCCGGTATCCCGGCGACCTTCCCCGGCCTGGGCGGCCTGATCCCGGATTGGTTCGGTGATTTCATGAACAGCATGCTCCCGAGCGTAGCGAGCGGAGCGAGTGGAGCGAGTGGGGCCGCCGCCGAGGCTGCCAGCCTGGCGCCGTTGTTTACCTCGCTGGTCGTATCGTTGGGCGGCCTGTGGCTGGGTTGGACGGTCTACCGCCGCCACGCGGCCGGCAAGAAAGATCCGCTGCAATCGCTGGGCGGGGTATATTCTTTGCTCAAGAATAAGTACTACGTCGACGAATTTTATAACTGGGCTTTCGTAAAACCGTCTTACTGGATCGCAGAAACCTTTACCTATAAATGGATCGATAAGATTATTATCGACGGCATTCTACACGCTATCGGGCGCTTCGGCCTGTGGTTTGGGCGCATCCTGCGCGGCTGGATTGACCTCCCGGTGATCAACGGGGTCGGGGATGGGATCGCCGATGGCACTCGCAAGTTTGGAGCGGATCTAAGACCGGCGGTGACCGGGCGGATCCAGCAGTATATGCTGATCACCATGCTGGTTGTGGTGGTGGTTGGGATTATTTTCTACATTTTCTTAGTGTTGGTCTGAGGGAGAAGAGGATGACCGATCACCTTCTAACGCTGATCTTGTTCCTTCCTACGATTGCGGCCCTGCTGCTGCTCTTTTTCCCGGCGCGCTGGGAAAGCTTCTTCCGCTGGACGGCCTTTATCGCCAGCCTGGTGCCTTTCGCTTTAACCATGCTGCTGTGGGCACGCTTCATCCCGGGGCAAGCCGGTTTTCAATTTGTTGAAAAGGCGGATTGGTACCCCGCCTTACGCTCGACCTACGTGGTGGGGGTGGACGGCATTTCGCTGCCGATGGTTATCCTGACTACGCTGTTAATCCCGCTGGCTATCCTGGCGTCGTTCTCGATTAAAGAACGCGTCAAAGCCTTCATGATCCTGTTCTTGCTGCTCGAGACTGGCATGTTGGGAGTATTCATGACCCTCGACCTGCTGCAGTTCTTTGTATTCTGGGAAGTCGGCCTGGTGCCGATGTATTTCCTGATCGCCCAGTGGGGCAGCAGCAATCGCAATTATGCATCGCTCAAGTTCATCCTCTACACGATGGGCGGCTCGCTGGGTCTGCTGCTGGCGATCCAGATGATTGGTGTGGTCACCGGCACTTTCGATATGCAGACCCTCTTCGCCACCTGGCCTACCGCCAAGTCTACATTCTTAGGTTTGAGCACGCCTACCATCAAAGCCATCGCTTTCTGGGCCTTCGTGGTGGCTTTCGCCATCAAAGTGCCTATCTGGCCCTTCCACACCTGGCTGCCAGACGCCCACACTGAGGCTCCGACCGGCGGGTCGATGATCCTGGCCGGGGTTTTACTCAAACTGGGCGCGTACGGCTTCCTGCGCCTGGTTTTACCGCTCTACCCGGTCGAATCGGCGCGCTTTGCGGGTGTCCTGGCTTTCCTGGCGGTAGCAGCCATCATTTTTGGCGCACTGGCGGCCTGGGGTCAGACCGACTTCAAACGCCTGGTGGCTTATTCGAGTATCAACCATATGGGCTTTGTGGTATTGGGCATCGCTGCGGCGGCCTGGGCGGTCAATATTCAGGACAAGACCAATGCCGCCATCGCCATCAACGGGGCGGTCCTGCAGATGTTCAACCACGGGCTCTCGGCGGCGGGTATGTTCTTCCTGGTGGGGGTGATCTATGAGAGGACGCACACGCGCAACCTGACCGAGTACGGCGGGTTGTACGCCCGGCTGCCTATTTATGGCAGTATCCTGACCTTCACTGCCATGGGTTGGGTTGGTTTACCCGGGCTGGGGGGCTTCGTGTCGGAGTTCCTGGTGGTACGCGGCGCCTGGCCGATTTTCACCTTAGCCACTGCCATCGCCATGATCGGGCTTTTCTTTACCGGGGCGTACGTACTAAAAGCGCTCAAGCAGGTGCTGCAAGGCCCGCTCAATAAACGCTGGCAAGGGAATATCGCCGAGATCAGCGCCCGTGAAATTGTGGTGATCGCTCCCTTAATGGTACTGATGCTGGTTATCGGCCTGTGGCCAACTTTTATCCTGGATATGATCAACCGGGCCGCCATGCTTTTGTATTAAGAGGTGAGGGATGCAATTTCCATTGTTGAGCGTCATCATTTTCATTCCGCTGGTCGCCGGGCTGGCGATCCTGCTCTTTCCGGCTGATCGCAGAGAATGGATCCGGGGTACTGCGCTTGGCGCGGCCAGCCTGACTTTACTGCTATCCTTTATACTCTACCTCAGCTACGATAGCACCGCCGCGGGATACCAGTTCCTCGAAGAAATGCCGTGGGTGCCTGCTCTGGGTATCTCATACCACATGGGTGTGGATGGGATCAGCGTGCCGCTGGTGCTGCTGGCAGGGATTGTCGTGTTTTGCGGTGTGCTGATTTCGTGGAATGTGGAAGAACGCCCGCGCGAATTTTTCGCTTTCTTGCTCTTCCTGGCCACCAGTGTGATTGGCGTTTTTTGCTCGCTCGACCTGTTCCAGCTTTTCTTCTTCTTCGAACTGGCCGTCTTCCCCAAGTACCTGATGATTATCAACTGGGGTTACGCCAAAACGCGTGAATACGGGGCGATGAAGCTGACCATGTACCTGTTCGTTGGGTCAATGATCTCGCTGCTGGGCGCCCTGGCGATCTATTTTGGCTCCGGCGCCCACACTTTCGATCTGCTGGCGTTGGAAAAAGCCGGCTTTGCCGCCAACTTTCAGCTTATGTGGTTCCCGGTGGTCTTCATCGGTTTTGCCGTGTTAGGCGGCATTTTCCCCTTCCACTCCTGGGCCCCGGATGGCCACGTGGCCGCCCCAACGGCCATCTCGATGCTCCTGGCAGGGGTCGAGATGAAAGTGGGCGCCTTTGCTGCCTTGCGGGTGGCCATCATGCTCCTGCCCCAGGGGGCGCAGTATTGGGCTCCCTGGATCCTGGCCCTGGGCACGATCAACGTGGTCTACGGCGCCCTGATCGCCATGGTGCAGACCGACTTCAAGTACGTCATCGGCTTTTCTTCCGTTTCGCACATGGGGCTGGTTCTGATCGGCTTTGCCACGCTTTCCAAAGAAGGCCTGCTCGGCGCAGGCATGCAAATGTTTTCACACGGCGTGATGACGGCGCTCTTCTTCTCTATTGTCGGCATGGTGTATGATCGGGCGCATACCCGGGATATTTCTAAGCTGGGAGGGTTATTCCCGAAGATGCCCTGGGCAGCCATCGGTTTTATCGTGGGCGGCCTGGTTTCGATGGGCATGCCGGGATTTTCAGGTTTTGTGGCCGAGTTCCCGGTGTTCATGGGCGCCTGGCAGGTGGCTCCCTGGGTAGCCATTATCGCCATTCTGGGTATCCTGGTTACGGCGGCCTACATCTTCCTGGTCATCCGGCGGGTTTTCTTCGGCGAGACGCCCGTAGAACTGCAAAGAATTGCCGATATCACCGTAATGGATAAGATTGCCATTGGCTTGCTGGTGGCCGCAATGGTGGGAGTAGGTTTGTTCCCGAGCCTGCTTTCGACCATGATCCAAACCGGCGTCAATCACGTGATGTCGCTGCTGGGAGGTGCCTGAGCCATGAGTGGAGATAACACGAATATGATCCTGGCAATTTTACCTGAAATTTGCCTCCTCGTTCTGACCATAGCGGTGATGGCGCTCGACCTGATCTGGCGCAGCGGACGCCGGCGCCTGTTGGGCTGGATCACCGCCGTAGGGGCAGTGGTGATTATCGGTGTGAGCGTAGCGTTCTCGCGGCCTGTCAATGGGCCGGTGCTGGTATGGGGAGGCATGCTGCGCTTCGACGATTCAACCTACATCTTCCGGATGATTTTCCTGGCCGGGGCCGCCTTGTCGGCCTTATTCGCCTCTGAAAGCGAGAACCTGAGCCACCACGGTGAATTTTACGCCCTGATGCTGGTCAGCACGCTGGGTATGGACCTGATGGCTTCTGCCTCCGACCTGATTATGCTTTACCTGGCCATCGAGACCACCTCCATCCCGTTGTACGTGATGGCCGGTTTCTTCACCCACGACCCGAAATCGGTTGAAGCTGGCCTGAAATATATCTTGTTTGGAGCGATGACATCGGCGGTGATGCTGTACGGCTTCAGCTTGCTGTATGGCTTTACCGGCACCACGCAGATCTACCAGCTTGGCCAGGCGCTGATCAGCGGTAAGGTGCCGTTATTCGCCCAGGTGATGGCCATCACGCTGGTGCTGGTTGGGTTTGGTTTCAAAATTTCGGCGGTGCCGTTCCATTTTTGGGCGCCAGACGTTTATGAAGGCGCACCCACCCCGGTGGCCGGTTTCCTTTCGACCACCTCGAAGGCGGCCGGGTTTGCCGTGCTGCTGCGGGTGATGATTGCCATGTTCCCGCCCCAGGCCACGTCGCCTTCGCCATCCCAGGCATTTACGGTCATTATCGCCGTGCTGGCAGTCGTGAGTATGTTCGTGGGCAACTTTCTGGCGCTGGCGCAGAAGAATATCAAGCGCCTGCTGGCGTACTCATCCATCGCCCAGGCCGGATACATCCTGGTCGGCGTAGCAGCCAACTCCGCCCTGGGTACCAGCAGCGCCGTGTATTACCTGATGGCTTACTTGCTTACCAACCTGGCCGCCTTTGGCATCGTCACCATCGTCGGCAAAACGGTCGGCTCGGACGAGATTTCGGCCTACGCCGGTCTCAGCCGCCGCTCGCCCGGGTTGGCCCTGGCGCTGCTGGTGTGCATGCTGTCGCTGGGCGGCATCCCGCCTTTTGCCGGGTTCTTTGCCAAAGTGTGGGTATTCGGCGCAGCCGTGCAGTCGGGATTGGTCTGGCTGGCGCTGCTGGGCTTTATCAACTCGATGATCGCCCTTTACTACTACCTGATCGTACTGAAGGTGATCTACCTGCAGCGTTCAGAAGGCGATACCCAGGCGTTGGGTATGCCGGTCACCTGGAAAGTGGCCCTGATTATGTGCATCGCCGGCGTGGTTGTGCTGGGGACGATCTTCTCGCCCTGGTACGGCGCGGCCAGCTCGGCGGCAGCGTCCTTGTTCTAGGATACATATTCCCACACGGAGATCCCTCTTTATCCCTCTCCGTGGGGGATGGTAGGGTGAGGGGCGTCGATGTGAGACAGACCATTGGCTTAAACCACAGACCCCCACCCAGCCCTCCATCGGCCGCCGGGAGAGGGAGCAGAATTTGAATAAAAAAAAGGGCCCGGGTTTTTCGAAAAACCCGGGCCCTTTTTTATTCAGTCGCTTCGACTTTATCTCTCTTTTCGTTGCGGTTCTTGAGCAGTTTCAGCCGGAAAGTATCTTCGCGCTCGCGCTCTTCCAACGAGCTGATGATGAAAGTAACAATCGCCTCATATTCGGGGATGAAGATGTGCTGCAGGGCATTGCAGCGCCGGGTGGTCTTGCGCAGCTCGTTGGCCAGGCGGAAGACCGCCGTCACCAGGCGGGCCAGCTCGGGCACCAGCACCAGAACCTTGCGGAAAGCGGCGTGCGCCTCATCCAGGGTGGCGGAAGTGTCTCCCAGGCTGTAGGGCATTTCCGGGGGCTCGCCGCTGGCGGTGATCACCGGCACGGCCACGCCCATGATGCCGCGTGATTTGAGCTGCACATCCACCGATTTGCGCGCAGACAGGGCCGCCCATTCCACGTGCTCCTGCCCCATGGTCAGTTGGGCTTTTTCCAGGGCGGTGTAAGCCTCGTCCTGCAGGCGCCACATTTCTTTCTGCAGCTCCGTGGCGTCATGCGCCAGGCGCACCAGCTCGGTAGTCAACACTTCACGCTTGCGGTCGAGGATCTGGTACCCTTCCCGGGCGAATTGCAGCTCCTTTTTCATCCGGATCAGGTTGCTGCGAGTCGGCGGTACGCTAATGCGTGGCATTGCTGTCCTCGTGGTAGTACTGCTTGATCTCGTCCAGGCTCACACGCGTTAGCTCTTCGCGCGGCAGCATGGAGACCAGCTTCCAGCCAATGTCCAGGGTGCGCTCGATCGTGCGGTTTTCGTTTACATCCTGGTTGATGAACTCATGCTCGAAAGCCCGGCCAAATTTCACATAAACCTGGTCGACCTCGCTGAGTTCCTCTTCCCCGATGACGGAGGCCAGGGCGCGTACGTCCTGCACGTGAGCGTAAGCCGCGTACAACTGGGCGCCCAGGTGCGGGTGGTCATCCCGCGTGCGGTTCTTGCCGATGCCGTCTTTCATCAAGCGCGACAGGCTGGGCAGTACGGCGATAGGAGGATAGATGCCCTCCTGGCTCAGATCACGTCCGAGCACGATCTGGCCTTCGGTAATGTAACCGGTCAGGTCGGGCATCGGGTGGGTGATGTCATCATTGGGCATGGTAAGGATCGGGATTTGAGTGATCGATCCCTGGCTGGATTTGATGCGGCCGGTGCGTTCGTACATAGAAGCCAGGTCGCTGTACAAATAACCGGGGTAGCCCTTGCGGCTGGGTACTTCGCCGCGGATATTTGAAATCTGGCGCAGCGCCTCGCCATAATTGGTCATATCGGTAAAGACCACCAGCACGTGCATGTCCCGCTCGAAGGCCAGGTATTCCGCCAGGGTCAGGGCGGCACGCGGGGTGACCAGGCGTTCCACCGGCGGGTCATCTGCCAGGTTGAGGAACATGGCCACCCGGGTCAGGGCGCCGCTTTCGGCAAATGAGTTGCGGAAGTAATCCGCAACATCGTGTTTGACGCCCATGGCGGCAAACACCACGGCGAACTGCTCGTTTTTCTCGCGGGTTTGCCCGACCGGTGTACCCAGGGTAGCCTGGCGCACGATTTGGGCAGCCAGCTGGTCGTGCGGGATGCCGGCTCCGGAGAAGAGGGGTAACTTCTGGCCGCGCAGCAGCGTATTCAATCCATCGATGGCGGAGATGCCGGTCTGGATGAAATCGCGCGGGTAAACACGCGCCGTCGGGTTGATTGGCTCGCCATTCACGTCGCCAAAATGGTCGGTCAAGGGCTGCGGCCCGCCGTCCAGCGGCCGGCCCAAACCGTCGAAAACACGTCCCAGCATTTCTTCGGCGACCGGGACCTTCAATGGGCCGCCCATGAAGCGTACGTTGGTCCCGTCAATCGAAAGCCCGGTGGTGCCGGAAAAAACTTCCACCACCGCCATGCCTTCGCCGACTTCCAGCACGCGGCCCAGGCGCTTGACCCCGCTTGAGTCCATTACTTCCACAACTTCGTCGTAGCCGATGGACCCGGCGTTTTCGACCACCAGAATTGGGCCCTCAATGCGGCTTACGCCGATGACTTCCTGCCCACCTTGTACGATTAATTCGCTCATTTATACTCACTCTCTAGCTGGTCCATCTGTTCGTCGATCGCCTTGCCGATTACATCCAACCCCTCAAGTTGATCGTTAGGAACGGTGGCCTTCATACGGATAATCGTGTCTACGACCGGCAGGCGGTGAATGACGGCGATGGTGGCGCCGTGCTTAATGATCGGTAGAGCGCGGTGATGGAACTGCAGGATCAGCTTCAACATCGTCACCTGCTTCTGGACATTCGAATAAGCGTCGATGGGGTCCATAGCGTTCTGCTGCAAGAAACCTTCGCGCAGCAGGCGGGATGTCTCAAGGATCAGGCGTTGTTCGTCTGGCAGCGCATCCGGCCCAACCAGCTTGACGATCTGGGTCAGGCGGCTTTCTTCGGCCAGTAAAGCCATGGCCTCGTTGCGCATGCCAAACCAGTCCAGCCCGGTGTGCTCGTGCCACCAACCGGCCACATCCGGCAGGTACTCGCTGTAGCTGTCCAGCCAGTTGATGGAGGGGAAATGGCGAGCGGAGGCCAGAGATTTATCCAGGGCCCAGAAGCAGCGGATGAAGCGCTTGGTGTGCTGGGTTACCGGCTCGGAAAAGTCACCACCGGGCGGCGAAACGGCCCCAATGATGCTGACCGATCCAAATTTCGAGTTGAGCGTCTCAACGTAGCCGGCGCGCTCGTAGAATTCGGCCAGCCGGTTGGCCAGGTAAGCCGGGTAACCTTCCTCGGCTGGCATTTCTTCCAGGCGGCCGGAAACTTCACGCAGGGCCTCGGCCCAGCGGGAAGTGGAATCGGCCATCAAAGCCACGTGGTAACCCATGTCACGGTAATATTCGGCGATGGTAATGCCGGTGTAAATACTGGCCTCACGGGCGGCCACGGGCATATTGGAGGTGTTAGCGATCAAGACGGTACGATCCATCAACGGCAAGCCGCTGCGGGGGTCTTTCAGCTCAGGAAATTCGGTCAGCACCTCGGTCATTTCGTTGCCGCGTTCGCCACAGCCGATGTATACCACCACCTGGGCATCCGACCACTTGGCGATGCTTTGTTGGGTGACCGTCTTACCGGAACCAAAACCACCCGGGATGCCGGCCGCCCCACCCTTGGCAATCGGGAACATTGTATCCAGCACGCGCTGTCCGGTGATCAACGGCCCGCCGGTCTGCCCGCGGCGTGCTTTATAAGGACGCGCCCGGCGCACGGGCCAGTGTTGAATCATAGTCAGCTCGCGCTCGCCGGAGGGGGTCTTGATGCGGGCGATGGGTTCTTCGATGGTGTATTTCATTTGCGGAGCGATCCAGGTCAGCGTGCCGGTTACGCCCGGAGGGACCATCACGCGGTGTTCGACCATGGGCGTCTCTGGCACAGTGCCCAGGATCGTTCCGCCGCTCACCATATCGCCGATTTTTAAAGCCGGGGTAAAATCCCAGCGATCTTTACGGTAAAGCGGGGTTAGGTGCACACCCCGGCCAATAAAAGAGCCGGTGCGGGCCAGGATCACCGGTAAGGGACGTTGAATGCCGTCGAAAATGCTGCGCAGCAGGCCGGGCCCTAATTCCACGGATAACGGCAGCCCGGTGCCAAATATCGGCGCACCCGGGCGCATTCCGGAAGTCTCTTCATAGACCTGGATGGTGATGACGTCGCCGTCCAGGCCGATTACCTCGCCCACCAGGTGTTCTTCGCCGACCTCAACCAGCTCGAGCATGCTCGTCTTGCGCGAACCGTGAGCTCGAATCACCGGTCCGCTGATCCAGGTCACCTCTCCGATCTGCTCACTCATAAGGTTTCTCCGATCAAAATACGGTAAACCGGGGAGCGCAGGCCGTTTTGCAGGCGGTCCAACCGGGTTTCCAGGGTGTTATCGTATTGCAAATGGCCGTCGACGGTTTCACTGGTAACGCCCAGGCCCTGGCTTAGCGGTTTCCCCAGGATAATTTCGATGCCTAACTCTTTAGACAACTGCTCCAACCCCTCTTTGACCAGCGCTTGTTGGGTTTTTTCGTCTACGCTGACCTGGATTTTACTGGCCCCTAGCTGTTGTACGGCTTCCTTAAGCAGTTTGTGGGCAATCTTGTTGTAATCGCTCCACTGTTCAATCGACGAAAGCTGCTTGCGAGCTTCATCAAATACACCGTCAAGCAGTTTTTCGCGATGTTCCAGCTCCAGTGTACGCGCTTTCATCTGGGTCGTCGCCACGACCTGGCCGCGCAGGCGGTCGGCCTCCTGGCGGGCGCGTCCCAGGATCTCGGCCCGTGCGGCGTCCGCCTGTTGCCGGGCGCGCTGCCGGATTTCTTCCGCTTTTGCCTGAGCGGCAGCCGTGATTTGTTCAGCCTCGGTTTTAGCCTCACTGATCATCGCTCGCGACAGCGATTCGATATTTTCTTCTGACGATCTCATAGCTCTACCACCATTTCCGTTTACCCGGTCCGCAAAAAGCCTGGCCCGGATTTATTCTATATCTTCACGCCAATCGCCCGGAATACGATCTCATTCAGCGAGGGCTGGGGAGGTTGCACACGTTCTGGGGCGGGGATCTCGACCACCAGCGGAATGGTACTGTGCAGCCGGTGCTCATCCATTTCATCCCGGATGCGTTCGGCCACATCCCCGGTCACCAGGATAATGCCCAGAGTTTTGTCGTTCAGGGCCGTATTCAGCGCCTGGAGGATGTCCTCTTTGCTTTTGGTTTCATCGATGGATATTCCATCCACCCCAACCAACGAATAGCCCAAGACAGCTTCCGGATGGCCAATTACCAGTATTTTCATACAAAACCTATCGAGGCAGCACCAGGAACGAGATAACCAGGCCGTAGATGGCGATCCCTTCCGCCATTCCGACGAAAATCAGCGAGCGGCCGAAGGCTTCGGGTTTCTCGGCAATGGCGCCAATGGCGGCTGCGCCGGTGCTGGCAACGGCGACGCCGGCGCCGATGCAGGCCAGGCCGGTAGAAAGGGCGGCGGCCAGGGCCGCGTAAGGATTAGCCGCCGCAGCGGTTTGAGGCAGCAAGCCGGCTGCCATGGCCGTGGATGGGGATGCCAGCCAGATAACGCCAAAGGCGGTTGCCATCAGGCCAATGATGGCATTAAAGCCGTTCAAACCAAACACTAAACCACGCGTGGCCCGCGAAAGTTGAAAATTGCGTTCGCGCAGAAAATAGATGATGGCTGGAACTAACGGGACCATGCCTACCAGGACTGCTACTATCACGATCATTGTTTATCTCCTCTTGTGTATTGATTTCGATTTATTTACGGTCACAACTTTTTGATCATTCATTTTCTGCAGGGTGCAGGGTCAGCGGTTCGAAGCGTTTCCCTCCGCCTGAGAAGAATTTCCCAAAGAACTCGTAGTACGACAAACGCATGGTCTGGATGCCCACGATCAACCCTTCAAAACCAACCAGGAATATATTTCCGCCAAGGATGACCAACCAGTAGATAATGACACTCCCGGAGCCGAATTGCGTGGCCAGGAGGAGGAACACGGCGCTGAGGGCTCCATGCGCCACGGCGAAGGCGCCCACACGCATGAAGGACAGGCTGTTACTCAGAAAACTGATGAAGGTTTCAAACAGCTCGAAAAATGCCTGGACGGCATAGGTGCCTGCCCCACCTTCGACCAGCGGACGGTGGCCTTCTATCAGGTGTTTGAATATCTCGGATAACATCACCACCACTCCGCCAAGCACGGCCGTGAACACGAATATGCCCGAGGGAATAGGAAATCCAGGGACAAGCGCCCCGGCCCCCAGACCGATCAGCGACCAATAAAGCACCAACCCGGCCAGGCCGTAATGGTCGAAGAACAACGTGCCCCAATCGTGTTGTTTATAAGCGTTGAAGATGCTCACCAGGAAGCCAATCGAAAGCAGGACTACGCCAGCAATGACGGTGTAGATCAATATATTCAGAATGTTATCTAATGGGCGGATCCACAGCACCGGTAGGATACCCTCAAAACCGAATAAACTGCCATAGAGAAACCCAAAGATGGTGGCGATCAGGCCGCAGGCAGTGATAATTTGTCCCAGGCCGGCCATCCCGCGCAACCCCTTCACCCTACGACTCGTCAGCAGCCAGCCCAGGCCCGCCAGCACCAGGCCCTGGCCTACATCGCCAAACATGGCCCCGAATAGGAGCGGGAAAATAAAGGCAATCAGCGGGGTGGGGTCGATTTCGCCGTACTGCGGCCGGGCGTAAGTGGTCGTCAGCATCTGAAACGGGCGCAGCAGGCCGGGGTTGCCCAGCTCAACCGGCACTTCCTGGTTATTGTCACCGCGTTTGGCCGGGAAGGCCTCGATCAGCGCCTCTTTTGACACCTTTTTAAGCCGCTGGGTGAAATTTTCCAAAGAATCGGCCGGTATCCAACCCACAATGACGTAGGTATAGCGCAGTCGGCCAAAGCGAACGATGGCATCCGTCAGCAGCCGGCTGGCGCGCACGTTCCAGAATAATGAAAGCAGCTGATCTTTGTATTTCTTTCCCAGTTCGGCGAGTGATTTGGCCAGCTCTTCGATTTTGGTCTTTTCTTTGGCGATATCGGCGTGTAATGTCTGCACGATTTCGGCGGGTGTGCCCTGGTAATTTGCCGGGAGGCTGAGCGGGTTAAGATAAGCGCTGCGCGCCGCTCTCTCAAGCACGTCCGAGTTGAGGCGTGTGCCTGCCAGCCAGACCACCGATTTCTGCGGATCGTTCCGCAGCACCTGGAAGTAGAAGGGGATGCGCGACAGGCTGGTCTGTAGCCGGTCGATATTATCAGCCGGGATAGTGCCCAGGATCGAGAACAGGTAGCGCTGGTTGTGCAAGGCACTGATATCCAGATCGATGTCGCTCAAAGGTTCCAACTGGTTGTGGTTCGCCTCGAGCTGTTCTACCTTTTTGTTGCTGGCGGAGAGCTGGTCGGTGACATTTTTTACTTCTTGTTCGATGCTTTCCACTGCCGGGCGAATTTTGGCGAGGTCGACCATCGCCTCAACCCCCGTCCTGGGAGGCTGGCCTTCATCGAAATTGAGTGTCGACATCAAAGATTGGATGCGGCGTTCGATGGCTGCGTATGCGCCGGCTTTTTCCTGCCAGGAGGGAGTCTGCCGGGCTTCTTTAGCCGAGCTCAGGTAGGCGCTGTCGACCTGGTGGAATATCCCCTGGTCGCCGATCATCTTCGTCACTTCCAGCAGGTCATTGGAAGGGACGACCATCTCGATCTCTGTCATTGCTCGCGGAAAAAACATAGGTTCTCCAATAATCGTATTATTCCAGTCCCGCACGGCTCGCCGCCAGGCGGGCTAATTATTGTTGCCAGCACATCCGCTGATTAAGAAAGGTTGAAATTCCTCAGGTTTTAACCGCGAGGTTTTGGCTTCGATCAGCACGGTCAGATCCTGGATCTCGAAATCGCTCAGCACCAGGTAAGCCAGGGGAATGCCAATGGTGAAAGGGTCCCCGGTAAAGGCTGCCCGGCACTGGTACATGACGTTGCGTTTGAGTTGTAGCTCCAGCTCAGGCAGGCCCTTGCCGCTCTCGTCCAGCAAGGTTTCAACGTCTTTTAAATTGGGATAAACCCGCTTGACCACCTGGACGATATCGCCCCCGGCGGCGATGGCGCGGATGTCGCTGTCGCGCACGTGATAGCCGAATGGCAGGGTGTAGTTGATCAACTCTTCCTCGGCCAGTTTATGGTAGACCCGGTAGCGGATGGCCCACATCAGGTTATTCATGTCTACAAGCGATCCCACGATCTTAATGGCGGGGGTGCGGTCCTGGCTGGGCAGGCGATTGACGTCGCGCCACAGCTCACGCCAGTAATTCAGGTCCAGGGCTACTTCGAGGGGAAACAGGTTCTGCTCGGCGTTGTAGCGCTTCATGGCGTGAGAGAGGGTTTCGTAATAAGGGGTATCCTTCAACAGTTCGACCGCCGCGCCGACGCTGCCGGCTTCCATCATCTCCTGGGCAGGCAGGCTGGTGATCGGATTGGGCGGGAAGAGCACGAAGCGCACCCGGTCCCAGGTCGCCCCGGTGACGATGCCGCGCAGCACGGCTTTCAGGTTGTCCACTTCGAAATAGCGGAACATTTGCAGCAGCACTGCCTGGGCATGTTCGGGCGCCATGCGGATAATGCTGCCGTAGACATCCGCCAGGTGGGCTTTGATCTGGAAAGCGGCGCGCCGCGAGGTCAGGTCCTTATCGTTGATTTTGTCAAGGTAAGGTCCGGAGGCGGTACGTTTGAGCACGGTGATCAGCCCGGCCAGATCGGGAGACTCGCACATCCCCGTCCAATCGAGAGGGGTATTCAGCGTGGAATACATCACCCTGACGCGGGCATTAATGGCTGCGTAGGCATTCACCCCGGTGGAAGCCATGCAATCTACTCCTTACCGACTACTCGGTTGAGTACGTAAGAAACCGCCTGGTGAAAATTGGCGGCGGCCAGGGTTTCGACACGTTTGACCTTTTCGTCGGCTTCGGCGCTGATCTTGGCGATTTCGTTTTCAGCCTTGGCCTGGCTGATCATTTGGCGGGCTTCTTCCTCGGCGTCGGCGCGCGCTTTTTCGATCATGGCCTGGGCTTCTTTTTCGGCCTGCACGGGGAGTTGTTCGGCTTCCTTTACGGCTTGCTCGTAAATAGCTTGCGCGTTCTTTTCAATCTCAAGAATTTCCTGGATGCGTTGATCTTTCAACCTGTTCTCTCCCATTCTGTGACATCCCCCCGGCCTGGGTGGGGCCAACCACACCATTAAACGGGCGCTGATGTCGCAAATTAGCGTTTAAATATGTGTATTAATACCATACAAAAACCGATAATGCCCTTGATCAGCCAACCGCGCATTATTTCGCACGGGAATTAAGTTATTAATAAGAAATACAGCGCCTGCTACTCGTCCAGAGGTGAATTTTATCTTATTTCTTGATTAGTGTACACAGATATTATTATTTATGTAAAAGGTTTAGATGAGAATTTATTAAGTTATCGATAAGTTACACTTTTATATATTCAAAAAACCGCAGGTTTTTGAATATATAAAAGTGGTTTCCTTCCACGACCGGCTTATTTGTTGTAATATATAGGCATGATCGGATTCATTCACCAGACTCTCGCAGATTTATTCCGGGATATCCCGGTCAAAGTGCTCTCACCCGGCCGGTTAGCCGAAATTACCATCGCCAATATTGCCTTTGATTCGCGAGCGGTGCAGCCAGGCAGCCTGTTTGTTGCCCTGGTTGGTGAAACCGTGGATGGGCACCGCTACATTCCATCCGCCATCGAGCGTGGCGCTGTGGCAGTGGTCGGCAGCCAATCTATAGGTGAACTATCTGTGCCGTATGTGCAGGTCGAGGATACGCGTTTTGCCCTGGCGCACCTTTCGGCAGCATTTTACAGCTTCCCGGCCCGCCGGCTTACCATGATCGGCGTGACCGGCACGGATGGGAAGACGACGACTGCTAACCTTATCTTTCAAATCCTGTTGAGCGCCGGTCTACGCGCCGGGGTGATCTCTACTATTAATGCAATTATTGGCGACGAGGTGCTCGACACCGGATTCCACGTCACCACGCCCGAGGCGCCGGATGTGCAGCGTTACCTGGCCCGCATGGTGGATGCCGGGCTGACTCACGTGGTGCTCGAATCGACCTCGCACGGGCTGGCGCAGCACCGCGTGACCGCTTGCGAATTCGACGTGGGCGTGGTGACCAATATCACCCACGAACACCTGGACTACCACGGCACTTACGAGGCTTACCGGGCAGCCAAAGCCCGCCTGTTCACCGGCCTGGAAACGACGCGCCCGAAGAAACATGGCAACCCGCGCCTGGCGGTGCTCAATCGCGACGACCAGTCTTACGAATATCTTAGCTCAGTCACGCACGCGCCCCAGGTAGGTTACAGCCTGCAAGAAAACGCCGGGGTGTGGGCAAAGGACGTGCGCTATGGCCCGGGCGGGATCGATTTTATCGCCGCCGGCGAGGATTTCCGGGTGCCCATCCATTCTGACCTGGTGGGGGCCTTCAACGTTTCGAATATCCTGGCAGCGATAGCCGCCACAGTGGTCGGCCTGGATATCCCGGACGAGACGGCTGCCCGCGGGATCGTGGCAATGGGCTGTGTGCCCGGCCGGATGGAACGCATTGATCTTGAGCAGGATTTCACCGCCATCGTCGATTTTGCGCACACCCCCAATGCGCTGCAGCGCGCCCTGGAGACGGTGCGGCAGATGACGCCCGGACGTATCCTGGCCGTCTTCGGGTCGGCCGGCCTGCGCGACCGGCAGAAGCGTCGCATGATGGCGGAGGTCTCCGCTAGAATGGCCGACCTGACTTTCTTGACTGCCGAAGACCCGCGTACCGAATCGCTGGACGGGATCCTGGCCGAAATGGCCGCGGCGGCCGTTCAGGCGGGCGGGGTGGAAGGAAAGACTTTCTGGCGGGTGCCGGACCGCGGCGAGGCCATCCGCCTGGCGGTGCAAATGGCGCAGCCCGGCGACCTGGTGATTGCCTGTGGGAAAGGCCACGAACAATCGATGTGTTTCGGCGCCAAAGAGTATCCCTGGGATGACCGGACTGCCATGCAGTCCGCCCTGGCCGAGCGCCTCGGCGTGCCTGGCCCCAAGATGCCCTACTTGCCCACACAGAGAACTTGAATTTTAGAGATATTGAGGGGCCTTGCCCCTCAATATCTCTAAATTTCAAGACCTTAGGAGTAAAACATGAACTCACGTGAGCGTGTCGAAACAGCCTTGAACCACCGCCAGCCGGACCGGGTGCCGCTGGACCTGGGCGCCAGCGCGACGACCGGTATGCATGCCAGCTCGGTGTACCTGCTGCGCCAGGCCCTCAAACTCGACCCTCCGGGCGCCCCGGTCAAGGTAATAGAACCCTACCAGGTGCTGGGTGAGATCCAGCCGGACCTGATCGATGCGCTGGGTGTAGACGTGTTGGGCCTGTCCTCGCCGCGCAACTTATTCGGGTTCAGCAACGAGAATTGGAAACCCTGGACGCTTTTCGATGGCACGCCGGTGCTGGTGCCCGAGGCGTTCAACACGATCCCGGAAGAGGACGGCAGCATCCTGATGTACCCGGAAGGCGACCGGTCGGCGCCGCCCAGCGGCAAAATGCCCAACGGCGGGTTTTACTTTGATACGCTCATCCGCCAGCCGCCCATCGACGACGCCCGGTTGGACCCCGAGGACAACTTGCAGGAATTCGGCCCGATCAGCGCGGCTGACCTGGCCTATTTCAAGGCCGAGGCGCAGCGCCTCTTCGACCACACCGACAAGGCGATTTTGGCCAACTTTGGCGGCACGGCTTTTGGCGATATCGCCCTGGTGCCGGCGCCGTGGGTCAAACACCCGCGCGGCATCCGCGACGTCGCTGAATGGTATATGAGCACGGCGGTCCGCCGGGATTACGTTTACAAGGTGTTCGAACGGCAGTGCGAGATTGCCCTGGCTAACCTGGAGAAAATATACGCCGTGGTCGGCAACCGTCCCACGGCGGTCTTCGTCACCGGCACCGATTTTGGCACACAGGCCGGCCCCTTTATTTCACCGAAAGCTTACCGCGACCTGTTCATGCCTTTCCATACAACCGTCAACGCCTGGATCCACCGCAATACCAGTTGGAAGAGCTTTATCCACTCGTGCGGCTCGGTGGTGGCCTTGATCCCGCATTTCCTGGAGGCCGGGTTCGACATCCTCAACCCGGTGCAAACTTCGGCGGCCGGGATGGACCCACACACTTTGAAAGAACGCTTTGGCGACCATCTAACCTTCTGGGGCGGGGGAGTAGATACGCAGAAGACGCTGCCCTTTGGGACCCCACAGGAAATCAACGCCGAGGTAGCCGAGCGGATGCGTATTTTTGGCAAAGGCGGTGGCTTTGTGTGGAATTCTATCCACAACGTGCAGGCAGCGACTCCGGTGGAGAACCTGGTGGCTGTGTACCAGGCCGTGGCACAATACAGAGAATAACTGGTAGACCCTATCCGAAAATCAGTGATTCCTTCGTTGGTATAATAAAGATGGTGTCAGGATTACGTCTTGTCTGTTAAAAAAATTCTACCTTTGATTCCGGAAAAAGAATAAAAAAAATAAGAGGATAATTCCCCATGTCTGTTC
>VFSW01003765.1_pt1 | contig 22747 bp, 16 predicted proteins | sample 5358111 | NCBI WGS metagenome assembly VFSW01 (sample SAMN11554181, study PRJNA540505) | mine drainage metagenome | isolation source: sediment from site ElyBrook_90M | place: USA: Ely Copper Mine, Vershire, VT | collected 2017 | reverse complement strand
GGCCAAGGCCGGCGCCAATTACATGAACTCGCAGCTCATCAAGATGGAAGCCATCACCAACGGCTACGCCGAAGGCATCGCGCTCGACGACGCCGGCTATGTGAGCGAAGGCTCCGGCGAGAACATCTTCGTGGTGCGCGACGGCCGCATCCACACGCCGCCGCTGGGGGCTTCGGTGCTGCCGGGCATCACCCGCGACAGCGTGCTGCACCTGGCCCACGACCTGGGCATCCCGCTGGTCGAATGCCTGGTGCCGCGCGAAATGCTGTACATCGCCGACGAGGTGTTCTTCACCGGCACGGCAGCGGAGATCACCCCCATCCGCTCGATTGACCGCATCGCCATCGGCCAGGGAAACCGCGGCCCGATCACCGAAAGGTTGCAGAAGGAGTTTTTTGCGCTCATCAGCGGCGCCGTGCCGGACCGCTACGGATGGCTGTCGCCCGTGCATGCGCGACAGCCTGTGGGCGTTGATCGGTGAGGCTGGAGCTGCATGCACACCCCGGAAGCCACCTCCCCCGAGATTTGCTTTCCGGGATGCGCTTGCAGCCGATGGACTATTTCTTTTTAACGTATGCGCGCCGCCCGTGGCCAGACTGAATTTTGGTTTTATGTGCCTTTTCAACAGCTTTATGAGCTTGCGAAATCTTGCGGTTGCCAGCCCCCCGCTGTGGCAATCCTGTGTATAAAGCAGAGCCCGCATGAATTGTATTGGAATTGAAACCAGCGGCGGCGCGGGTGTCCGTCTGACCTTCGATGGTGTGATCCGCGCCGCCGAGCCCATCGCCGTTTCCGGACCGTCCTTTCTGGCCCCCGGCTGGATCGATTTGCAAGTCAACGGCTTTGTGGGCGTGGATTTCAACAATCCCACCTGCACCCACGAACAGATTGCGCGCTCCATCCACGCGTTGTTCGCCACCGGGACCACGCGCTTCTACCCGACTGTGATCACCGGCGCGCCCAAGGATATGGTGGGCGCGCTGCGCAACCTGAGCGCCGCCAAGGATTCGCTGCCCGAGGGCCCCGCCATGGACGGCTTCCACGTGGAAGGCCCGCATATCTCGCCGGAGGACGGTCCGCGCGGCGCGCATCCCAGCCGCTGGGTCCGCCCGCCGGACCTGGACGAATTCCGCCGCTGGCAGGATGCCACCGGCAAGCGCGTGCGCATCGTCACGCTGGCGCCCGAATGGCCCGAAGCCTGTAAGTACATCGAGGCCATCACGGCCCAGGGTGTGGTCGCCAGCATCGGACACACCAACGCCAACGGCCAGCAGATCGCCGATGCGGTGAGCGCCGGCGCTTCCCTTTCCACGCACCTGGGCAACGGCGGCCACGCGGTGATGCGGCGTCATCCGAATTACATCTGGGAACAACTCGCCGAAGACCGCCTGATGGCCGATTTCATCGTTGACGGGATCCATCTGCCGCCCTCCTTTCTAAAGGTCGCCCTGCGCGCCAAGAGCGTGGCACGCTCGGTCCTGATCACGGACGCGGCGGCGCCCGCCGGATGTCCGCCCGGCCGCTACCAGTTGGGCGAGCAGGCGGTCGAGTTGCGGTCCGACGGCCGCGTGATGCTGGTGGGCCAGGAGCGCCTGGCGGGATCCGCGCTGCGCATGGATAGCGGTGTTGAAAACCTGATCCGCATCGCCGGCCTTTCGCTGGCGGACGCCGTAAGCATGGCCACCACCAACGCCGCGCGCGCCGGGCGGGTCCCCGGCCGGACCGGCGGCCTGGTTCCGGGCGACCGCGCGGACATTATCCAGTATCGCTTTAATCAGTATACTTCAAGCATATCAATAGAATATACTTACTTGTCTGGAGAGAAGGTCTATCAGGCGCCTGCGCCGTAGGATCACTTCCCCTTATGCGTCAGTCTCACATCGCCGTCATCGGCGCTCCGCTGGACCTTGGCCAAGGCCGCCGCGGCGTGGACATGGGCCCGTCCGCGATACGCGTCGCCAACCTGCATAAGCGGCTCGCGGCGCTGGGCTATCACGTCGACGACCTCGGCAACGTCCCCGTGGATCAGCCCGAGAGCCTGCCCGAAGGTCCCGCGCGCGCCAGGTACCTGCCCCAGATTGCTCTGGCTTGCAAGCGCCTCGCCGCCATGGTGGACCGGGCCCTGGCCAAGAAGCAATTGCCGCTGGTGCTGGGCGGCGACCATTCGGTCGCGGTGGGGACGGTGGCCGGCGTGTCCCGCCACTTCCGGCGCAAGAAGCAGGAAATCGGGCTGATCTGGATCGACGCCCATGCCGACATGAACACTCCCGAGACTTCGCCCAGCGGCAACGTGCACGGCATGCCGCTGGCCTGTTGCGTGGGCCTGGGGCCGCCGGAATTGACCGGACTGCTGGGCTACGCGCCCAAGGTGAACGCCCGCAAGACCGTGCTGGTGGGCCTGCGCGACGTGGATGTGCTCGAGAGGGGCCACGTGCGCCAAACCGGCGTGCGCGCCTTCACCATGCGCGACATCGACGAACGCGGCCTCCGCTCGGTCATGGACGAGGCCTTCCGCATCGCCAATGAAGACACCGCCGGCTTCCACCTTTCCCTGGACATGGACTTCGTGGACCCGCAGTTCGCGCCCGGGGTCGGCACCCCGGTGCGCGGCGGGGCCACCTACCGCGAAGCGCACCTGGCCATGGAACTGATCTGCGACAACGCCCACATGCTCTCCATGGAAGTGGTGGAAGTGAACCCGGTAATCGACGAGATCAACCGCACGGCGGATCTGGCAGTCGAAATGATCATGTCGGCGCTGGGGAAAAAGATCCTATGAAAACCAGAGTCGCCGTCATCTACGGCGGCCGCAGCGGCGAACACGAAATTTCCATCCGCTCGGCGAAATCCATCCTGGCGGGCCTGGACGGCGCGCGCTATGCGGTCAGCGAGTACTTCATCGATCCGGCGGGCAAGTGGTCGCCGCGGCCGATCCTGCCCGAACCCGGCGCGCATCCGGATATCGACGTTGTGTTTCCGGTTTTACACGGCACCTTCGGGGAGGACGGCACGGTGCAGGGCCTGCTGGAACTGGCGGGGCTGCCATACGTGGGCGCGGCCGTGCTGGCCTCCGCCGTCTCCATGGACAAGGAGATGATGAAGCGCGTGTGTATCGAACGCGGCCTGCCCGTGGTCGAGTATGTGGCGCTCACGCGGCGCGATTTGGATCTGGAGGCGGCGGCCCTGCCGTTTGCGTTCCCCGTGTTCGTGAAGCCGGCCAACCTGGGCTCCTCGGTGGGCATCTCCAAGGTGCACCACGCGGGCGAACTGCCTGCCGCCATGCGGCTGGCGGCCGAGTTCGACCGCAAGATCATCGTGGAGCGCGGCATCACCGGCCGGGAGTTGGAGTGCGCCGTGCTGGGCAACGACGACCCCGTGGCTTCCCTGCCCTGCGAGATCGTGCCATCCAAGGAGTTTTACGACTACGAGGACAAGTACCTGCGGGACCGCGCCACGTTCCGCCTGCCGGCCGAATTGAGCGCGGAACCAACCGCCGAACTGCGCCGTCTGGCCGTGGAATGCTATCGAGCGGTGGGATGCGAAGGCATGGCGCGCGTCGATTTCCTGCTGGAAGGCGCCACCGGCAAGCTCTACATCAACGAGATCAACACCATTCCGGGGTTTACCTCCATCAGCATGTATCCGCGCATGTGGGAGCAGAGCGGGCTGCCGTTTTCCGGGCTGCTGGACCGGCTGATCGAGCTGGCGCTGGAACGGCACACCGCGCGGAAGGCGACGCGCTTCACGCGGTGAGGGTTGGGCGGCGGCGCCGAAGCTACTACGGCCGCACCACCGAGAGGAACGCTGTTCGCACCCGCCAGATTCGCGCCCGGCATTCCGGCAGCGGCGCCTGCCTTACCGGATGCGGGCAGAGTTGCCATAGATATCGTGCGCGGAAATCTCAGCGGCGAAACCAAACCAGCGGATGCCCTCCCTCGGGCGTTCACCCAACCGTAACCTCGAAGAGCTTCGCGTCTTCAGGCAAATCGATGTCTCCCGGCATCAGGCAAAGCTGCCTGAGCGCCGTTCCGGGACGATTGCGCCGGCCCGCGCGGGAAGCCGCAAACGTGGAACCGGCGCTGGCACTCAAGGAAGAATAGCCGAGCCGATTACAGTCCCGCTGGAAGCTGCAGGCACTGTCCAGTATTTGGACTTGTCCTCTAGTAGTGGACATGCTATTATTGTGGACAAATGACCGATAAAACAGAGCCCCCATTCGAGTCCATTGACCTTCTCCGGCGTATCCCGTTCGTGCGCGATCTCCACTATGCGCCCGCAACCGATAGGCAGGACCTGGGATACGACGCGAAAATCGATGTGCAAACTCCGGCGGGTCATTTTCACCTTCTGGTCGAGGCAAAGCGATCTTTCCTGACTCGTTCCGCGGTGGATCAACTTCTTGCTTGGCTTAAGCAGGCGGGGACAGGTAAGCCACACCAGGTTATTCTGCTTGCGCGCCACGTCCCCCGCCCGGTTGCGGATCGTCTTATCGAAGCGCAGGTGAACTTCGCGGACGATGTGGGCAACATCCATCTGGCGTTGGGAGACCGCTACAATTGGACCGTCATGGGCAGGCCAGCATCGGACCCTGTATCAGAACGACGTCCCATTAGTGCGGCGCAGCTCCAATTGCTGTTCCAGTTCGTCACGCATCCGGATTCCGCCAACTGGCCAGTCCGCCGGCTGGAGTTAGCAGCCGGCATAAGCAAGAGCAAAGCCGCACAAGCCCGGCAACAGTTGGTTGCGGAGGGACTACTCACGGCCAAAGGGAAGGAGTATCGGCTTGGACCGAAGAACTTGCTCGCTGAGCGCCTCAGTTCCGGTTACGCACAAGTGCTCCGTCCAAAACTCTTGGCCGGCAGATTTCGCTTCGCCGAGAAGACAGCGGAACTGTTTCTAGCCCGGCTTCGCAACAGCGCGCCCCCGGGCGTCAGGTATGCTCTGACAGGAGGGCCGGCTGCCGATCTCCTGCAACACTTCTATCGGGGACCTGAGGTACCGATGTTTCTCGAACCGTCCTCTCGCCGAACGGGGCAAGAACTTAGGCTGCTCCCAGACCTTGAAGGCCCGGTAACGCTGTTGCGAGCATTTGGGGAAATGGTGTTTTGGCAACAGCATGATCATCATATGCTCGCGCCACCATGGCTGATCTACGCTGAGCTATTGAACAGCACTGATCCGCGCGCACACGAAGCCGCACGAGAATTTCAGAAAGCCTTGCGGTTGTAACCCACCATGCCGACGCCGGCCCAATTCAAGGACCTTGCCCAATTGCATGGGGTTGGCGAACAATTTGCCGCCGATGTTGCGATCATTGGCGCGGCTGCTCTTCTTTGCTTCGTTGATATCGGATGGTTCACGAGGGATATTGATCTCGCCGTGGCCTTGGATCTGGAAGACTTCACAGCGTTCACCGGCCAACTCAGGACGCGTGGATGGACGCAGGAGGCGCGCAGGGAGCATCGTTGGCGAGGGCCGAGCGGTTCAATCATCGATTTGCTGCCTGCCGGTCCGGGACTGCGCCAAGCGAAGCGCATTATTTGGCCTGGCAGCGAATTCGAAATGAGCCTGGTTGGTTTTGAGCACGTCTTTGCCCGGTCCGTGCCGTTCTCGTTCGCAGAGGGCGCCCAGTATCGCGTGGCCCCTCCACCGGTGATCGCTTTGCTCAAGATCGTCGCCTTCATGGATGATCCATATGGTCGAAAAAAAGACCTCCTTCACCTCGCGGAATTATTCCGGCGCTATGACGCGGCGAGCGATCGTATTTTCAGCGACGAAGTATTCGCGGCGGAGTTGGAAGATATCGATTACGCCAACGCGTTTCTCCTGGGCATGGACGTGGGGACGATTCGCCAAAGATGAGGAGTTCGGAATCCTAAGCGCCTTTCTCCAAGACCGGAGCATTTCTGACGAAGAGCTGCTGGATCTGGATCGGGAAGATATCCAGCAACGGGAAGTGTTTCAGTTTCAAAAGCAACTTCGTGCATTTCGGAAGGGGATCGAGCAGAGCCGAGGGGGTGAGTAATCGCCGTGCCCTGGCAGGTAAGGCGCTGTCATCCTGTTCGGATGCCAAGAGGGGAGTTTTAGCTCCGCGCACCAGCGATGCGCGCGCGTTACGCCGCTGCCGCCGCGTCAAAGGCTGGACGACTACGCCAATCGGCGCAGGACCCGAGGAATAACGATATAGGCGAAGTCGAATCGTGACTCTCTACCCCGGCGCCGGCGAACGCGCCAGCTCCACCACCCGCCGGCAGGCCGCGCAGAACTGCGCGCCCTTCACGTCCAGCCGCTCCACGGCGTGGCTCGAGGTCATTACGCAGCGCCAGTCGTCGCAATGGCGCAGGCCGAAGGTATGGCCCAGCTCATGCACGGATTCTTTCACCAGGCGCTCGTGGAGCAGCTCCCGGTTGGCGGGCAGCCCGTAGAACTCCTGGCGCAGCCGGTGCAGCGATACCAGCGCGCGGCTGCCGCCCAGCTCGGCCTCGCCGAAGACGAAGGTCAGCACCGGGACGTACAGGTCCAGGGAAGTCACCGCCAGCAGCCTGGCGCAGCCTTCGACCAGCGGATGCATGGCCTGCAACAGGGCCGTCGAATAATACTGGTTGCGCTCGCGGTGGTGCGCGAAGTCCGTCTCGATCCGCTCCGGCCGGACCCGGCAGGTCATGCGGAAGGTCTCCGCCAGGCGCACCGCCAGGCCGCCCAGGAGCTCTGCCGGAACCTCGATGCCCAGCAGTTGAATCACGTTACTTCAAGCCGTAGCGCCGCAGCTTGTTGTAGAGCGTGGTGCGGTCGATGTCCAGGATGCGGGCGGCGCGCGACAGGTTGTGCTCCGTCTCGCGCAGCACCCTTTCGATGTGCACGCGCTCGACGTCCTCGAGGGTGCGCCCCGTGGGAGCGCCCTGCGGCTGGAACTCGAACGAAAAGTCCGCCGGCCGGATTTCCGGGCCGCGGCACACCACCAGCGCGCGCTCGACGGCGTTCTCCAGCTCGCGCACGTTGCCGGGCCATTCGTGATTCATCAGCACGCGCAGCGCCTCCGCCGAGATCCGCGGCGCCGGCCGGCTGGTCATCAGGCAGAACTTATTCAGGAAGTGCGCCACCAGCAGCGGAATATCCTCGCGCCGGTCCCGCAGCGGCGGCAGCTCGATGCAGAACACGTGCAGCCGGTAGTAGAGGTCCGGGCGGAAGGCGCCCACCTTTACGAGCGCCTCCAGGTTCTTGTTGGTCGCCGCGATGCACCGGAAGTCCACTTTCACCGGCTGGTTCCCGCCCACCCGCACGATCTCCTTTTCCTGGAGCACGCGCAGCAGATCGGTCTGCGTCTTCAGGCTGATGTCGCCGATCTCGTCCAGAAACACGCTGCCGCCGTCGGCGACCTCGAACTTGCCCTTCTTGCGGCACTGCGCCCCGGTGAAGGCGCCCTTCTCGTGCCCGAACAGCTCGCTCTCCAGCAGGGTCTCGGTCAGGGCGCCGCAGTGAATGGTCACCATGGGCATGAAGCGCCGCGGACCCGCCGCGTGGATGGCCCGCGCCACCACCTCTTTCCCCGTGCCGCTCTCGCCGGTGATGAGCACGGTGGCCTCGGTGGGCGCCACCATCTCAATCAGCTCGTACACCTTGTGGATGGCCGGCGCCTTGCCCACCAGCTCCGTGCCCGGCGAAGCTTCCCGCAGGTTCTCCCGCAGGCGCGCCACCTCGCGCCGCGCGCGGCGGTGTTCCAGCGCGTTGGCCACCATGTGCGAGAGCTCGTCCGGATCGATGGGCTTGGTGATGTAATCGTAGGCCCCGCGCTTGAGGGCCTGCACGGCCGTCTCCACGGAGGCGTACCCGGTCATGATGATCACGGTCAGGTCCGGGTCCGCTTCCTTCAGGCGGGCCTGCAGCTCCATGCCGTCCATGCCCGGCATCCTGATGTCGAGCAGCGCAATATCGTACTCGGTTTCCTGGATGGATTCCAGGGCCTCCCGCGCGCCGCACACCGGCCGCGCCTGGTAGCCTTCGCTCGAGAACCACTTCCCGAGGGAATCGCGGACCACGGCCTCGTCGTCCACGATCAGGATCTTGCCCTTGGTTCTGACTTCCAACTGTTCCGCCACACCCGTCACCATGTGTCTCCTTCGGCCCGCCGCGCTCGCTTAGGCCGCTCCCTGGGTGGAGCCGGCCAAAACCGGCTCCCCGGCTGCCGCTGGGGCGGCCGGCAGAGTGATGACAAACTCCGTTCCCTTTCCCGGCGTGGACTCCACCGCGATCTCGCCGCCATGCTGCTCGATAATGCTCCGCGTCACGGCCAATCCCAGGCCGGTGCGCTGTTGATCCTCCTTGGTGGTGAAAAACGGCTCGAAGATCTGCGGCAGCACGTCCGCCGGAATCCCCGATCCGCTGTCGCGCACCCGGATGCGCACGTGCCCCGCCGCCGCGTCCATTTCCGTGGCCACTTCCAGCCGTCCGCCGCGCGGCATGGCTTCGGTGGCGTTCACCAGCAGGGCCAGCACCGCCTGCTGGATCTGGCCCGCATCGCAGCTAACCGGCGGCAGGCCCTCCCGCAAATCGCCGCGCAGTTCGATACCCAGCAGCTCCACCTGGTGCTTCACCAGATCCAGGGCGCGGCCTACCAGGGTGTTCAGATCGTTGCGTTCCCTGCGGCTGGGCGCCTGCCGCGCGAAGGTCAGCAGGTTGCGCATCATGTCGCCGCAGCGCTTGCTCTCCCGTTCAATGATGCGGAGGTGCGCCGCCATCTCCGGCCGCGAGCCGGCCGCGCCCTTCTCCACTTCCTTCAGCGTCAGGCGCGCGTAGGTCAGAATTCCGAACAACGGGCTGTTCACTTCGTGCGCCACGGTGGCCGCCAGCTTGCCCAGGGACGCGAGCTTTTCGCTGGCCAGCAGCGAGCGGTGGGCCTGGTCCAGCTCCGCCGTTTTGCGCCGCACGCGCTCCTCGATCTCGGCGTGCGCCCCGGCCACCACGGCCGTCATTTTGTTGAAGGACGCGGCCAGGTCGCTGAGTTCGTCGTTGCCGCGGATGGCCAGGCGATAGTCCAGGCCGCCGTCCGCCACGCGGTGGGTGCCCTTGATCAGCTCCTTCACCGGCCGGTACACAAACCCCCAGATAAAGATCACGCTCACCAGCCAGATCATGGCCACGGTGATAGCCATGAACTGCACCAGTTGCGCGCGATGCTGGCCCATCTGCGCATCCACCGCCGCCAGGGAGAGGTCCGCGTCGATCACGCCCAGCACCTGCTGCCCCGGGGGATGGCAGGCGCCGCAGGCGGGCGCGTTCTCGATGGGGCGGATCACGCCCAGCAGGCGCTCCCCGCGGCCCGGAAAAATGCGCGCCCGGTCCGGCCGGTTCAGCCTGGTCAAGGGCGCGCTTTGGGCGTGGCACCCGTAACAGGCCTCCGCGCGCTTGTCCACCACCCGGTTGACCTCCGCGGCGTCGGTGGAAAACGAGATCCGGCCTTCCTGGTTGAAAATCCGTATGCGGCGGATGCCCGGCTCGCTTCCCAGCTCCTGGATGGCGTCATAGAGCGCCTGGCGGTCGTTGTGCAGCATCTGGTAGCGGGTGCTGCGCTGGATCACATCGGTGACCCGCTCGGCCGCCTGCAGCACCATTTCCTCGGAGTGGCGGCGCTGGGCCCGCAGGTTGAAATAGCCGAAAACGACGAAAAGACCCGCCGTGCTCGCGGCCAGCCACACGGCCAGCTTGGCGGCCAGGCCGACCCGAAGTCCGTGCGGGAGCCTCATCAGCCTCCTATCCAGGCCGGGCGTAAAGCGGCGGCGTTAGACATAAGAAGGTATCTAACTCTTTTATACCGCTATTCGAAGGCCCGATGTGGAAAATCTAGGCAGTGAGGAAAAACTCGCCGGTCACCTGCTTCCAGTCCGCATCCGGCAGGCCCGCCAGCAGGTCCGCGGCGGCCACCCCGCCATCGGCCTCCGCCGCGCCCAACGCGTATCCCTCCAGCCGCGGTTGCCGCGCGTACAGGCGCCCCACGGCCTCACGCATCCAGCTCCGCACCATGCCTTTCGGGATCATGTTGCGCGAGGTGTTCTCCTCGTCCGGCACGTGGACCAGCGCCAGCCAGCCCTGCCCGTAAGGGTCCTGCCGCAGAAGTTCGGGATGCGCCGCCGCCTCCCGGTTCACTTCCACCACCTCGCCTTCCACCGGCGAGACCATGTCGGTCTTTTCGCCATCCCGGTACAGCGACCACACTCTCTGCCCCTGCCTGATCCAATGGCCCGGTTTGGGCAACTCAATGCGGTCGATCCTGCCCGCCAGCGAGGCGGCAAACTCGTCCATGCCGATGCGCGCCAGGTTGCGGCGCTCCTGCAAGGCCCACCCGTGGCCGGGGTGATAGGACAACCGCTCCGGGACCAGGAAGCCTTCCACATAGGGCGGCGCCGGGAGCCCCGATTCCACGCGCGCTCTCGCCGCAACGGCCTGTGGCGCTTTCCGCCGGTTGAGGGCCCAATCCAGCAGGATGAAAACCGCAAACGTCAGCAGCACCAGGACGACGGGCATGGCACACCTCCACCGTGTATCCAGGCACTTCACCCGCCATACCGGCGCTACCTTGCTGCGATATATCTACAGTAGAATCCTATAGTTACAGGAAGTATAGCAACTGCCAGATAACACCTTATGTTGAATTATTCGACGCACGTTTGCGGACATTTCCACTAACTCCCGTGTTCCTTCGGACTTGAGGCGCCGCTGGATTTGTCAACGCCGCTGTCGCAAAGTGCAACGTTACGCGGGCATTCGGATGCCGATCCGGCACTGCCTCCACGTCTTCGGCCGCCGCCGCAAGTGCTCGATGCGCCGCGGATCGATCCTTCGGCGTTCCCTCCACGGGCCCTGCCTTCCATCCCGACAATGCCGTCCACCGCCCTGGGAGCGGCGTGCACCACCAGGTTGGGTTTCAGCAGTACGCGTTTACCGCGAAGATTCAACCCGTGTCCGGCCGGCACGCGGCGGACGATGTCGTATAGTCCCTGGCCGTAATCGCGCGCGCACCGCCGCTATGGATGGTCCGCGCCGGCCTACCGCCCCGGCCGCGCCATGGTTCCAGCCCTCATGCGCGCAGACGCGTTCCAGCAGACACGCCGCACCCTCTTCAAGCCGCCGGCGAATCCGGGGAGAATCCATAAAAGCGCAGGGCCTTGCTCAGCGCCAGCATCGACAACGCCGCCGGCACGTTGGCCGCACTTCCGGTGAGCCATTGCCGGACCCGTATCCAGGGGCCGCTATCGGCCGGCGCCCGCTTGGCCGCGCCAGCCAACCTACCGCCCGGCTATAGGCCGGCTCGCCCAGCGCCGGACCCCATAATGCCGCGGCCGCCGTAACCCAGGTGCTCTCCCGCAGCCAGGGTTGCGGCGGCCAGCCGACATCGGCAAGCTGCGCGGCGCTCAGCCACCGCAGCCCGCGTGCTGCCGGCCCGGCCGCCGGCCGCTCCGCCCCAAGTGCCATCGGCGCATAGGCCGTGGGCTCGCTCCAGGACGCCCCGCCGCTTCGGTACGGCCAGCCTCCGTCCGGATTCCGGCTCGCCGCCAGCCCCGCCATCGGCCTCCCGCCCCAATTAACTCGCCGCCGCCGTGCTCAGTTGCGAGTTGGTCTTCGACCAGATCTGGTTGATGCTCGTGCCGGCGCTCGAAAACAACGCCGCCGAAGCCAGCGCCACGAATGCCAACATCAACGTGTACTCGATCAGGTCCTGACCTTGTTCGTCACGCCACAATAGTGCCAGAAACGTTTTCATGTCAATCAGCTCCTTTGTTCCTCACGCAAGTTACGGGATGCCCGGTCGGGTGCACCTCCGATCACCCCTACCCTGTGCACGGGGCGCGCCAACGCCGGGCCGGAGCATCCCCTTTCCTTGCAATGAGCTGGACCGCCTCCGCCGGAGCGGCAGTGTGCCGGATTGAGATTGTGTTTCAAATTGAGACGCGCAACCCGCCCCCCGGCAGCCATCCCGCGGCATCCTGGCAGCAGGGATCTGAGAAGGTGAGGAGTTCCATGGAACCCTACCTGGCATTATTCGAGCCCGGCCGCAAGGCTGGCCCTTTGGCGGGCTCCGATGCCGACAGAACCGCTGAGTCAAGGCGCGACACGTTAGTCATCCGCGCGTGTGGGCCGCACGATCAGGCATTATCGCTAGAAATCCCGGCCGGAGACCCGGCCGGCCAGATACCGGCTCGACAGAGTATAGCGTGTACGTCGTTGGGAGCCGAAAATCCGTAAACCGGATGCCAACTCCCATCAGGCGCGCGTATACTGGAGCGAAGCGGAACCGTCAGTCGATGACGCTCATTCTATTCTTGGCGGTGTGCCTGTTGGCGATCTGGATGGCCCGCGGGTCAGCCAGGGCCGGTAGACTCGAATCGCTGGTGGCGCGGCTCACGTCGCGCATCTTCGACCTGGAAGAGGAATTGAAGCAGCTCCGGAGACCGATTCGGAGCGAGCGCCCGGAACCCGCGCCGCATCGCGTACAGGAAGCGATGGCCGAGCAGGCGCCCCCCGCCGTCCAGAGGACTGGTGGGCCGCCTCGCCCGACTGTCGAGCCAACACCCAAGCCGGTCAAGACGCCGGCCGCAATACCGCAACCTCCTCCTCCGGTTTTCCTGACAGCGCCGGAGGGCTTCTCACTCCGCAAGCTACTGAATCTCGAAGAAACCCTGGGCGCGAACTGGCTGAACAAACTCGGCATCATCATCCTGGTCATCGGCATCGCGCTGTTTCTGATCTACGAAGTGCGTGAGATGGGGCCGGCGGGTAAGGTCTTGGTGGGCTTTGCCGCCAGCGCCACTATGCTCGGAGCAGGAGTGTTCTTCGAGCGGCGCGAGCAGTGGCGCATCCTGGCGCGCGCCGGCATCGCGGGTGGCTGGGCGCTGGTCTATTTCACGACTTACGCCCTGTACCACGTGCCCGCCACGCGCATCCTCTCCTCGGAAGGCGCCGACCTGGCTCTCCTGCTGCTGGTGGCCGCCGGCCTGGTGCTCCACACCTTGCGCTACGGCTCGCAGGTGGTGACCGGCCTGGCGTTTCTGCTGGCCTTCACGACCGTCAATCTCAGCCGGGGCGACGCCTACAGCCTCATCGCCGGCGCCTTTCTGGCCGCGGCTTTAGCCTGGGTGGCGTTGCGCCGCCGCTGGTTCGAGATGGAAATAGCCGGTATGGCCGGGGCGTACCTGAATCATTATCTATGGTTGCGGCCCATCATCGAGCCGATGCACGGCCACATCCACGTCTTTCCCGGATACGCCGCCAGCACCGCGCTGCTCTACGGCTACTGGCTGATTTTCCGCGCGTCCTACGTCCTGCGGCGGGTTGACGGGCATCGCCAGGAGCTGATCACGACCTTCGCCGCACTGCTGAATCCCGCGCTGTTCATTGCTATCAGCGGCTACCAGCCGGTTCATCCCGAACTGGCATTCCAGTTCTTCCTGTCGATGGGCGCGGTCGAGTTCGTGACCGGCCAGTTGCCGATTACGCGCCGCCGCCGCTCGGCGTTCGTGGTGCTCACGACTCTCGGCTCGTGCCTGCTGGTCGCGGCGCTTCCTTACCGGTACGCGGGCGCGCGCCTCTCGGCGAGCTGGCTGGCGGAGGCCGCGGCTCTGTTGATGGCGGGAGTTTTCCTGCGGGAAATCGTGTTCCGCCGCCTGGGCCTGATCGCCCTCCTAGCCGCGTTTATCCAAATGGTGGGCAGCGACGCGGGCACGGTTTTCGGTGAGCGTATGTACGGCGTGCGTGAGGGCGGCCAGCCCGGCCTGGCGCTGCTCTTCGCGCTGGCCGCGGCGGTATTCTACATCAGCGCGCATTGGATTCCGCGGCGCTGGGCGAATCTGATTCAAACCGAGCTGGAGCTTCTCTGCTTCCGCCGTCTTTCGCATTTGGCCGGAATCCTGGCGTTCATCGGCGCTTGGATCGCCTGGCCGCACGCTTGGACGGCGGTGGCCTGGGCCGCACTGGGCGTCGCGCTGGCGGCAGCCGCAAGACGCTGGCGCTTGAGGGAGCTATCCATCGAGGCCGCCGGCTGCGCCGCCGCCGCGACCCTGCGTGTGCTGACGGTGAACCTCTCGACGGACCACGAGCGCCTGCTGACGGTTTCGTTGGTCGTCGCGCTGCTCTATCTGGGCTCGCGCTGGGCGGGCGTCACTGGTCTTCTCACGCTGGATCGAATTTCGCCGGCCTACACCTGGGCGGCCTCCGCGCTGGCCGGACTGCTGGCCTGGTATGAGTTGCGCGCCGTATCCGTGGCGCTGGGCTGGGCGCTTGTGGGTATGGCGCTCCTGGAGATCGGCTTGCAGCGCCACTCGAAGCATCTGCGCGCGCAGGCCTACCTGGCATTGGCAGCCGCATTTGCGCGCCTGTTCTTTGTGAATCTCAACGCGGCCGGCGCCATCGGCGCAATCAGCCCTCGCGTGTACACCACCGCGCCGCTGGCCCTGGCGTTCTATTACGTATACGCCAGGCTTCCCGCCACCCTCATCGAACGGCGCTACCGCATCGCCGAGTGCCACTGCTTCTTCGGAACCATCACGCTGGCCGCGCTGCTGCGATTCGAGCTGGACCTGGATCTCGTGGTGGTAGCCTGGGCGGCACTGGCCCTGGTCCTGGCCGCCATATCCTGGAAGACCGGCCGGCGCGTCCTGCTGGATCAGGGACTGCTGATGAGCGCCGGCGTCTTGTTTCGCGGCACGTTCCACAATCTCTACGAGCGCAGCTATTTTCCGGCGCCATTCGGACACGGCTGCGTCGCCTCCATGGGGACCACAGTCGCGCTGCTGTTTCTCGCACTGCCCTTCGCCTTCAAGCTGAGGCGCACCGAAGACGAATCTCCGCCCGTCAACCCACTCCTGCGCCTGGCACGCTTGCTCGACCACCGCCCGGAACAGGTCTTCTTCTTCGAGGCATTTGTGCTGCTGACCGGCCTGCTGGCGATGGAGATTCGCACTGGACTGGTGACGCTTGCCTGGGGCGTCGAGGCCGTAGCCGTGTTCCTGGCCGCACTACGCGCGGGCGAGCGTAGTTACCGGCTGGCGGGGTTGGGGCTGTTACTGCTCTGCGTGGCCAAAATCGTTTTCCTCGACGTGTGGGGCCTGGCGCCGCGCGACCGCTATCTCACCTTCATCGTCCTCGGATCGGCGTTGCTGGCGGTATCGTACCTCTACACTCGCTACCGCGACGTGGTGCGGCAATACTTATGAGACTTCGGGCAGCCCTCGCGGTGGTTCTCCTTGCGCTCGCCGGAGCGCTGGTCTGGAGCGAAGCGCGCAAAGTCGATGCGCCGGTGGGGCCAGAGCCGCTTCTCAACTTCATCGCCGATGGCGAGCGCGAACTCACCCGCCTTCCGGTAGCGTTCAAGCCGCTGCCCGATGCCGAAGAGATCAAAATCGGCAACGAACTGGAGAAAGCTTACGCCGTCCGGCCGCGGCAGGCCGAGCAGGAGGATTCGCAACGTGCGATCGAGGGCTACGTCCAGCAAGTGGGCGCGAAGGTCGCCGCGCACGCTCACCGCAAGCTCCCCTACCGGTTTCATTACCTCCCCAGCCTGGATTTCATCAATGCCTTCGCTTTGCCGGGCGGTCCGGTTTACATCGGAGGCGGGTTGATGGCGCTGATGGATAACGAGGATGAGCTGGCGGCGGTGCTCGGCCATGAGATCGAGCATATCGATCACTATCACTGCGCCGAGCGCGTTCAGGTGGAAGCCGCATTACGCCGGTCGCCGTTTGCGGAACTGGTGGCGCTGCCGGTGGAAGCGTTCATCGCGGGCTACAGCAAGAATCAGGAGCTCGAAGCAGACCGGGAGGGCGCCAAGCTGGCGGCCTTGGCTTCTTATTCGCCGCGGGGCGCCATCCAGATGTTTGAAGCGTTCGAGCGCATTCGTCCCCCGAAAGACAAGCGCCCCGGCTCGCCGTCCGAAGAGCTTTCGCGGGTCGCACTGCAGACGCTGGAAGGCTACTTCCGCTCGCACCCGCCGACCGCGGAACGCATCGACCAGATCCGGAAGATGATTACCGCCGGCCAGTTGCCCTCGTGGAATCGCACGACGCCCTTGCCCGTGGCTTACTATTTTCTGCGGGAGCGTGCCTGGCGATCCTTCGAGACGGCACAGCAAGAGCCCCCCGCATTTCTCACGGTAAAAGGAAGACGGCAGCGCGAAGCGGATCGCATCAGGCAATACCAGGAGGCGGCCAGCCTGGCCTCGCAATCGCTGCACCTGAAGCCGGACCAGCCCCGTGCCGTCGAGATCCTCGCCGTGGCGCAGTTCGCGCTGGGAGATTATGCGGCGGCGGCCGCGGCCTATCGTAAACTGCTGCCGGACTTCCCGGCTTTCGCCGGCGGGGTGGAGGCTTACGCGGATGGAATGGCGCAACAGGATCTCGACGCGCAGCACTACGGCAAGGCACTGGAGATCGCCAGGCAGATCCTGGACCTTCAGCCCAATCTGCCGGAGGCTCTGAAGATTCTGGCGCAGGCGCAGTTTCAGATTTCAGATTTCAGCAGCGCCGCCGAAACCTGCGGCAAGCTCAAGAACCTGTATCCACAGGAGGCCGATCAGGTGCGGCAGTATGCGGACGGCCTTGCCAGGGGCAACTGGATCAAACATCGGTACCGCGAAACAGCGGCCCTGGCGGCCGAATCGCTTGAACTGAAGCCCGGCCAGCCGGAAGTGCTGGCGATGCTGGCGCAGTCACAATTTGCCCTCGCAAATTTCCCGGCCGCGGCGGATGCTTACCGGAAGCTCCTCGACCAGGATTCTTCGGACATCGAGTTCATGCAGGCTTACGCCGACGCCTCGGCGGCCGGTCCGATGCCGCGGGCGGCGCGTGATTTTGAGGCTTGGCAGGCGCGGGTGAAATCGTCCGATCCCGCATTCGCCATGCAACTGCGCGTCGAGATGGCCGGACTGATGCTCATAGCGGGGAATGAAGCACCTGCGCGGGCCTTGATTCAGGAAGCCCAAGCGCCGGGCGGCACCGTAGCGCCCGAGTTCATGGGCCGGCTGGGCTGGTGGTATTATCGCGCCGGTAAGTATGACACGGCTTGGGTGCTGGTGAGTCAGGCGACTGCCATTCGGCCGGCCAATCGGTCTATGCAAACCACCGTGGCATGGATCGAATTACAGGACCGCCGGCTCGCGGATGCCATCCGCCGGTTCACGTCCATTGGCCAGGGCAGCCCACGGCAATCGCCGGTGATGGGCCGCGCCATCGCGCGCTGGCAGGCGCATCAGACCGATGACGCTTTGATGGACTTCGCGGCGGCGGCGAAAGACTCGCCGGAGTGGACCAATCCGCGCTGGGTGCAGGCCCTGTTTCCCGCCACGGCATCGCAGAGCGTCGCGGAGATGGATGCCGAATGCCATAGGAGGCAGGCTGCGCCGCGCAGTTCGCCCCAGTCGAGCAGTCCCGTGCGCGCGCAGCCTTGATTGCCATTATCAGCCATGCCGGCCGGGCCAAACGCGCGCCGCCGCGTTCCGCCAGACCGTGTTAGCATCGACTCAACCGGGAACATTCGAACCTTGTTGGTGTCAGTGCTCGTGCTGCAATTGTCGCCGGCCAGCGCTACCACCATCGTCGTCCTCCGCGGCTCCGGCGGGACATCGCTCAGCGTTGCATCCGACAGTCAGCTTGCGGTGACAGGCGTGGCCGGCGAAGCTTCTATGATCGCCTGCAAGATCACGCGCATCTCGCCACATATCCGGGTGGCCCTTGCGGGCAGCCGGGCTGCTGTATCGTGAGAATTTGGATGCAATCGCGGAGCAGTTTCGCGGCAGAGCCACCGGGCTGCTACCGGTAGTTATGGAGCGCATTCAAGCCAGCGGCCCGTATTCCGACCGATGGATCTGGCCGCGCGCACCACATGCGCCGGAATTTCAATCCATAGCCGGAGTGATCGTTGTCCTGGCGGATGTGCTAGGCGCGGCACTTTGGCGGCAGGAGTCGGAGCGACGACCGCCATTTCGAGGCTCCCGCCGCCACTCAACTATGCCGGCGACCGCCTATCGTCGTGCTGCACCTGGACGCGGCAGGTGCACGCCGGGCCGGGGGGCCGGGTCCTGATATAAGGCCTCGACTTGACAGGGTTGCCTATCGGTAGCGGTTTCCGGAACTGCCGACCCTACGCGAGCCGGCCGCCTACCGGCTGGCGCAGGTTCTTCTGGCGTCTGCCACCGCGGCCGCACACGCTCATTTTAAGCTGGCTCGGGCCGGCTCCGGCGAGCCCCACTGAAAGTTAGTTATATTAGCCTCCAGGGGGCAATCCGCTTGTCGCGTTCAACGGGCTTTTCGTTTCCAATCGCCGCCATGGCCCTCCTGCTCCTGGCTGATCTCGCGTCCGCCCAGGACACCCCTGCAACCATCACGGGCGTTGTAACCGATGCTTCCGGTTCGGTGATCGTGGGCGCCCTGGTCACCCTGACAAATGCCGCCGCCACCGTCAAACGCGCCACCGTGACCGATCCGGCCGGAGCTTTCCATTTCGCCTCCGTGGAGCCGGGAACTTACACGGTCAGCATCGTTACCGAGGGTTTCTCACCATGGACATCGCCCGGTGTCGCCGTCCGCGCGGGCGAGAGTACAGCGCCGCTGTCCGCGGCGCTCCAGGTGGCCCCCACTTCGAGCAAAATGGACGTCGGCCTCCCGCCGAAGGAGCTGGCGGTCCAGCAGGTCAAAGCCGAGGAGCAGCAGCGCCTGCTGGGAATCTTCCCGCACTACTTCGTCACCTACGATGCCAATCCCGCTCCGCTAAACGCCGCGCAGAAGTTTCAACTCGGCTGGAAGACCATCTTCGATCCCGTCACGATTCTGAGCAGCGCCATCGCCGCCGGCATCCAGCAGGCTCGCAACAGTTACCATGAGTTCGGTCAGGGAACCGAAGGTTATGCGAAACGTTTCGGAGCCCAGTACGCCGACAACGTCAACGGCGTCATTATCGGCCACGTATTAACCCAGATAGTATTTCACCAGGACCCCCGCTACTTCTACAAGGGCAAAGGTACGTTCCGCTCGCGTGTGCTGTATGCCTTCGCGACGGCTTTCGTCTGTAAGGGTGACAACGGCCACTGGCAGCCCGATTACTCCGACGTGATCGGGGGCCTGGCCGCGGGCGAAGTCTCGACTCTCTATTATCCCGCCAGCTCGCGCGCCGGATTGCGCCTTTTTCACAACGTCCTGCTCGGATTCGCCGGCCGCGCCGCCGGCAACCTGTTCGACGAGTTCCTGGCCCGCAGCATCACCAGCCATGTTCCCAAAACCCCGCTCACGAGGCGGATGCCGGTTCTGCGCGAGGGAACGCCGGTATCGCTGATTTCCGTCCAGAACCTCGGCTCCAAAACCGCCGGTAGCGCCGGACCGGTCACCTTCGTCCTGACCAGCGACCTCCAGGTGGGCGGCGCGACCGTGGCCAGCGCTGGCGCCAAGGCCTCCGGCCAGGTCACTTTCGAGGGCGCTCATGTGGGGCTCGAAGGTATGCACATTAAGGTTGGCGATGCCGACGTTCCACTCCGCGGCACGCAGGTCCGCGGCGGAACCGGCCCCTTGCAGTACCATCAGGTCGAAGACTCGGGCCGCATCGCCCTGGTGCTCTACGTGGCCCGCAATGTCCCGCTGCGCTGAGCGGCCAGGCCGGCACGTCCTTTAAACCATAAGCGGCCAGACGACACCGCCGCCCGCGCAGAAGGCTTCATCGGGCCCGCGCCATCACAATGACGCACCTTGATATTCGTCAATATCGGTAGGCAAAACGCCGCGGCGCCAGCCCGTTTGCATCGGCCCGATGGGGAAGCTCTCAACCCACTCGTCCAGTTCGTCGCCGGTTATCTGGCGGCCGCCGTGGCCCTCGGCAAGCACGATGCTCTCGGAGACGGCGCCATTCGGGCACGGAGCCCATCGGCATGTGGAGTTCCCCCGGTCCGGGTTGAGGGGTCCAGCCGGCTGTAGCACCAGACGGAAGCGCCCCGCGGCTACCCGCCCGCAAGCCCGAACTTGTCCTCCAGCAGGCGCAACCGCCCGACAATGGCCTTGATCGGCGCCCTCCGCACGTCCCGGCGCGGCGCCGCCATGCTTGTCTCCATTCAGAGTCGCGCACCACCGCACGACCGCCTGAAGTTGTCCGCCTGTCGCTGGAGATGCTGCTCCAGTTCCTGGCAACCGATCCCAAAGCGCGCGCCGCCGTCCCGGCCAGACTCTGGTTGGGTCCCGGCTCGATACCCATGCTCGCGGGTTGCGCTCCGACCACCGCGGTGGGCGGCGGGCCTTCAGGGACAGCCGGCTTGCGCATCGCTTTCAGAGCCACTCGGAATTGATCTTCAAGCCGCGGGATGCGTTTGTGGACCGCCTTGATCTCCGTCTCACCACCTGTTGCTCGCTTCCTCGGCCGCGCGCTGTCCGCGACGCGTGACTCGACATCTTCGATCCCGATGGCCTTGGCTCCATGCGTCCACGCCAATTCGGCGGCCCGGAGCTGAGTGGGCGCCGCTGCGTGGGGGTCCACCATGATCTTCAGGATGGAGGAGACGGTCGCACCGGACGCCTGTTGCAAGCGCGCCGTGCCCTGTCCGAATGCGGCCCTCCGCGCCTTCCGGTAGGCTTTGTCGAATAGCGGCTCGTTCATCCATCCGCACAAGGTCCTGGGGGCTATTCCAACGGCGCGAGCGGCATTGTCTACGTGAATGACAGAAGCGAACTCGGGCGCGAGCTCGGCCGCGCCTTGACGCGGCGAACAGCCATTTCCGGCCAGGAGCAGGAACCAACCGCGCCGCAGATCGAGCCAGCGACCACCCAGCAGAAATCTCCCGGGCATGAACAAACGCCAAGCCACGGCCTAGAAATGGGCTCTGACCTCGCGCCCAACCGCCGCTGAAGGGTCAAGATCACCCGGCACTCTACGGCGTGACTGTGAAGTTGGTGGGGCTGGACGCGCTGCCTCCGGCTGTCGTAATCGCGATCTTTCCTGTTTTCGCCCCGGTTGGAACCGTCGCGGTCACCTGCGTGTCCGAGTTCACGGTGAAGCTTGTGGCCGCCACGCCGCCGAAGGCGACTTTCGTGGTCTGGGTGAGGCTCACTCCGACGATCGTCACCGCTGTCCCAACAGGTCCGCTCGGCGGAGTGAAGCTCTTGATCTGTGGTGTGAGGCGGAAGGTTTTGCTGCTAGTGAGCGTGCCGCCCGGCGTGTTCACAGTCACTGACGCAGTTGTTGCTCCGGCTGGAATCGTCGCAGTTAGATAAGTATCCGTCACCACCTTGAAATTCCCCGAAGCCGCTCCGAAGGTCACGGCTGTCGTTCCGATGAATCCCTGCCCGAGAATTTCAATTGTCTTGCCGACTTTGCCCGACGTGCTCACGAGACTGGCAAACGGCGGCGCGCCGAGGTTCAGGCTGTACAACACGCCGCAGCCGTTGCCACCGCAAGTGTTGACGCTTCCCGTGCCTCCACCAAAGGTTGTCCCGTAAAGCGTTCCATTCGTGTGCTGGAAGATGGTTGTATACGGTATATCTCCGGTGGTTACATCGAAGTTGTAAAGGACGGAAAAAGCGCCACTTGATGTGATCCTGAAGATCGTGCCGCGGTTTTGAGTACCGCCCGACCCGTTCGCACCATAGAAGTTGCCGTCCGTTGCTTGCACCAGACCTGCCCAAGGATTGGCTCCATCGGTCGTCATATTCATGTCGTGAAGGACAGTAAATTTGCCGGCCGGAGTCACCTTGAAAACGACGCCAGAACCGACTGACCCGCCGGCTTCCGCGGTTCCGTAGAAATCCCCGTCTGCGCCTTGCACTAGCGGGGCGAAAGGATATCCTCCGTGCGTGAGGTCAAAGTTGTGGAGGACGGTTACCTTGCCAGCAGGGGTGATTTTGAAGACTACGCCGTATCCGTTCGCACCTCCATACTCCGTGGTTCCGTAGAAATTGCCGTCCGTGCCCTGAACGAGGGGATCGTTGGGAAACTCCCCATGAGCGCCGTCAAAGTCGTACAGCACGGTGAAAGCTCCGGACGGGGAGATTTTGTAAATTGAGCCGTTGCCATTACCTATTGGGCCGAGGCAGTTGACACAAGTTGTCCCGTAAAAATTTCCGTCGGCGCCCTCAATCGGTGGGGCAATCGGCGAGCCACCATCATTGCCATCGGTGAAGGTGTAGAGGGTTGTGATGCCGCCACCCGGGGTTAGTTTGAACACCGTCCCGAAACCAAGGGTACTTGAGCCGGAGGTCGTACCATAGAAGTTGCCATCTGTACCCAGCCTAAACACTGTGCTCTACACTGAGTTGCTGAAACCACAGCAGAAGTGAAGAGGCGCGCCAATGGGACGTTTGCTTAATCTGACGCTGATGGCCGGCGGTTGTGCCGTTGGAATCTGCTGGGGGCAGACGCAGTCTGCGGAACCAGTTGACCTGTGTAGGGTAGCCGCAAACATCCAGACGTACAGCGGCCATGAAGTGCGTATCACAGCCTTCTTCGGGGTAGGCCGAGAGAACGTTGTTCTCTACGATCCAAAATGCCAAGATGGCAAGCCAATGGTTTGGGTCGAGTTCAAACCGAAGGTCGCGGGGCAGATGAAAGCGCTCCGCCGAATCCTGGAGAAGAAGCACTCAGCATTGGTGACAGTCGAGGGAACGATGCATGGGGGCGAGCCAGTGAAGGTTGACCCAAAACTTCCGGACTGGCTTAAGGATCGTTTCAAAGGATCTTCGGCTCTCCGCAGGAATTCGTGGAAGTGCCTGATTGACGGGCGTTCTGAAAAACT
>VFSW01003764.1_pt1 | contig 22748 bp, 17 predicted proteins | sample 5358111 | NCBI WGS metagenome assembly VFSW01 (sample SAMN11554181, study PRJNA540505) | mine drainage metagenome | isolation source: sediment from site ElyBrook_90M | place: USA: Ely Copper Mine, Vershire, VT | collected 2017 | reverse complement strand
TAACGATGAAGAGCGCTGCAGCGAAGTACCTCAGGCGGTATCATCGCTGCTACGGGAACCAGGCCATATCAATCGGCGAGAGACTCATGGACATAGACCTATCCTCCGGAAAACTTCCCGATCCATCGATGCTCATCGACGTACCGCGCCTCGTCGCGGCCTACTATTCCGCGGTGCCGGATCCTTCAGTGCCGGAGCAGCGTGTTGTGTTCGGCACCTCAGGGCATCGCGGCTGTGCGTACCATTCGAGCTTCAACGAATGGCATATTCTTGCCATCAGCCAGGCCATTTGCGAGTATCGCAAGGAGATGGACATTTCCGGACCGCTGTTTCTGGGCATGGACACGCACGTATTGTCCTTACCGGCCCTGACCACGGCAGTCGAAGTGCTGGCGGCCAACGGAGTGGAAGTCGTGATTGCGGAAGGCGACGAATATACGCCCACCCCAGCTGTTTCCCATGCCATCCTCGCGCACAACCGCGGACGGGACCGCGGCCTTTCCGACGGGATCGTGGTCACGCCATCACATAATCCGCCGCAGGACGGAGGTTTCAAGTACAACCCCCCAAGCGGCGGACCAGCGGACGCCCGGGTAACCGGCTGGATCGAAGCGCGGGCGAATGCCTACCTTGAGCATGACCTGCGGGGCGTAAAGAAAATTTCCTTCGAGCAGGCACTGCGCGCTTCAACGACCCACCGCCACGATTTTCTTCACGCCTATGTGGCTGATCTCGGCAATGTGATTGACATGGATGCCATACGCGATGCACGCATCAGTCTGGGAGTAGACCCGCTCGGCGGCGCTGGCGTCCACTACTGGCCGGCGATCGCAGAGCACTATAGATTGAACCTCACGGTCGTGAATGAAGTCGTCGACCCGACGTTTCGCTTTGTGCCAGTTGATTGGGACGGACAGATCCGCATGGATCCGTCCTCGCCGTACGTCATGCGCGGTTTGATCGAATACAGGAACCGTTTTGACATCGCATTTGCCTGCGATACTGACCATGACCGGCATGGGATCGTCACACGCAGCACCGGGCTGCTTCCCTCCAATCACTACCTCGCGGCCGCTATCTCCTACCTCTTCCAGCATCGCCCGCGATGGCACAAGGATGCAGCGATTGGAAAAACGGTGGTCAGTAGTCAAATGATTGACCTTGTTGCCGGGCGGCTTGGTCGCAAGCTCTACGAGGTGCCTGTCGGGTTCAAGTGGTTCGTCGACGGCCTGCTCGATGGCTCACTTGCCTTCGCAGGGGAGGAGAGTGCAGGCGCGTCATTCGCGCGGATTGATGGCAGCACCTGGACCACGGATAAGGATGGAATTACCGCGGCCCTGCTTGCAGCCGAGATCACGGCCGCTATTGGCTGCGATCCCGGCAAGATCTACACGGATCTAGTGCGCGAATTCGGCGATTTCGCATACAGCCGTGTGGATACACGAATCACGACGGAGCAGATGCAAAAGCTGCGCACGCTGACACCACAGCAGCTACGGTGTGCGGATTTGGCCGGTGAAAGCATCGCGGCCGTCCTCAGCCACGCGCCGGGCAACGCTGCACCCATTGGCGGAGTGAAAGTCGTTGCGGCCAGCGGCTGGTTCGCGGTTCGCCCGTCGGGTACCGAAGATGTCTACAAGATCTACGCTGAAAGTAAGCGCGGAACGGAGCACCTGGGTCGTATCTTGGAAGAGGTCAAGGCGATCGTGATCAAATTTCTGGCGACAGCCACGTAACGCCGGTCGCAACGATGCCATCCGCCTGCCGCAGGCTGGTGTCGCAGGGCTCTTTTCGAGCGTGCGCTCACTTCAGCGCGCGGAACATTGCTCCAATGGTCGACGATGAGGTCTTGTAGTCGCTGAACCCGGCGAGGGCAGCATCACGAAAGCCGGCTTTCGTAAGCAGAGACACCACTTCTTCAGCGGGCAGCGTCCCAGCAACGCAGTCCGCCCACGAGGCCTCAGCGCTGACCCGGGTTGTGGTACAAGCGCTGCCACTGTGCACCATGTCAGCGAACTGGAGTCTCCCTCCGGGACGTAGCACGCGGTAGGCTTCACGGAACACACCCCCTTTGTCGGGCGCCAGATTGATGGCGCCGTTTGATATCACTACATCGATGCAGGCGTCGGGAAGCGGCAAGCGGGCCGCGTCAGTTTCATGCACTTCGACATTCTCTAGGCCGGCAAGCCTTGCGTTGCGACGGGCCTTTTCGACCATGGCGGGCGTGACGTCCACGCCGACAACCCGTCCGCTGGCACCGACTAGCAGCGCTGCGATGCAGACATCCGTGCCGGCGCCACACCCCAAATCAAGCACCGTCTCACCGGCGCGAATCGGGCCTAAACTGAAGGGATTTCCAACCGCGGCAGCGGACTCCCATATCGACTCAGCCAGTTGCTCCAGCCACGCTGTATCGTAGCCGAGACGTCGGGCGTTGTGCTTGCCCGTGTCCCAGCCAAAATCTCTCTGCGGGTGCAGTGCAAGAGCGGTGTAGAGGTCGCGCACCTGTTGTGCGGGATCCTTGGGAGAGCCGCAACAACCGGTGTTGTTGGCCATAGTGGGCTCCTGATACGAATATGGGCACGGATTGCGATACGCCGCGACGGTGATGATAATCCGCGGTGATCCCTTGAGTCATCTGGCATGCGCCGGGCACCGCCTCTGCCGACAATCGGCATCTCTGCGGCGCTAATTCGGCGATTGCCATCGCTATGTATGCGCCATCGAAATTGTTATGGCTGGACTGCGGTGCCGCTGACTTATCTGTTGGAAAGCATTGCGTATGGTTGCCTTCTATTTCCTACGTTCTCCTGAGCGGACGAAGATAGCCCCGTAATGATAGGGGGGCAGTTCAACCAAGGTCTCAAGTTCGAAGCCCGCCGGCTCCACCACCACGCGGGTTTGTTCGGGAGACATGCGAAGTTGCGTGCTGGGTCCTCGCGGCTGACCCAGGACTGGCGTCTGTTCCCTCGCAATGGGGTACCAGTTGACGATGGCGATGCGACCAGTAGGGCGGAGGGTGGCAGCGACTTCCGTGGCCAGGGCAGTCTTGTCCGGCACGCCATGAAGCGAATTGGCTATCAGAACAAAATCTACCGGGTTGGCTATCAGATGACTTAGATTCCTCGCGTCTCCAAACCGCCAGATGCAATTCGTCGTCGCTTTGCAGGCGGCTCGAGCCTGTTCCAGCATTTCAGGATCGAGGTCGATACCGATGACATGCCCTGGGTCAATCTGCCGGGCAATGGCAGCGGTAAAATAGCCGTACCCGCAACCCAGGTCGATCACCTCCATCCCGCGTTTGACGCCCAGAGCTTTGACAACGGCATCGGGGTCCGACCACAGCGTTTGCCACCAGTCCCGGTCAGGCATCGCGGTAGCCGCAAACAGCTGGTCTTGAACCATCATATGCGTTCCTTCTTCATGCGTTGATATCCTCTTAACTGCGCTGCCCGCCGACATGATTACGTTGCCTCCCTGGACTTCGTCGTCACCGGACGGTGTGTGACCAGTTTGACGTGCTGACCGACCTCGCTCGAGGTCAGAGCTTGGCGTGCCTCCAGCCAGTGTTTCAGGTCGTGCAGAATGCGCAGCAGGTCTGGATCGGCAAGGCAGTAATAGATGAACGCCCCGCGGCGCTCGGCGCGAACAAATCCCGCCTCACGCAATACGCGCAAGTGGAACGAGACGTTGGTTTGTTCCAAACCGGTAGCGTTGATGATGTCCACCACCGGGCGACATTCGAGTCCCAGCCAGCACAAGATTCGGAGACGACTTGGCTCACCCAGCACCTTGAGGGCTGGAATGATTTTCGCTTGACCGTGCTGAGCAAATTTCACGGTTATATATGATTCATGGCTCATATAAATATACACTCATATCCTGGTTGCCGCCAGCCACACGTTTGCCCACGGCCAGGCGTCCGGAGCGAGCATGTCCTTCGCCGCCCGCCGCTTCGGCTGGAACCCACTGCCCATCTGCACGAAAACCTGTGCTGCAGGCTGTCTTTCGCCGAGCTGGCGGAACTGTCTCAGGGTTGACCCGTGTCAAAGAGATGAATTTTCAAATGAGTTAAGAATCCGTCATGGTCCGTTGCGGCGCAGGGGCAACGGCGGCTGGTGGCACGCAATGGTGCTTCTTACCAATACCGAGGAGGCATGTATGGGCATTCAAGACGAACTGCAGGCCACCATCAGAGACCTGGTGCAGAAAGGCAAGGGGATCCTCGCTGCCGACGAAAGCCATCCGACCATCGCAAAACGATTCAAGGCCATCGGGATGGAGTCGACCGAAGAAAACCGGCGCGCCTACCGGTCGTTGCTGCTGACGACAGCGGGTGCGGGCGAGTTTCTGAGCGGTGTGATTCTGTTTGAGGAAACGCTGCTGCAGAAAGCCGACGATGGAACATTACTGCCCATGGTCGCCTGGCGTCAGGGGATTGTTCCAGGCATTAAGGTGGATAAAGGGACCGTACCGCTGTGCGGTGCTCCCAACGACCTTGTGACGCAAGGCTTGGACGGACTGGCCGAAAGATTGAAGACCTACAAGACCCAGGGAGCCCGTTTCGCAAAGTGGCGGGAGGTCTACCCGATCACTGACCGCAATCCGACAGCGCTCGGTGTCGAGGCGAACGCCGAAATGCTCGCCCGCTACGCGGCGGTGTGCCAGGAGCAGGGGATCGTTCCCATCGTCGAGCCCGAGGTTCTTCTCGATGGCGATCACAGTTTGCAGCGCTGTGCCGAGGTGACGGAGTCCGTGCTGCACGCGGTGTTTCATGCTCTGCACCGTCACCGGGTGACGCTGGAATACATGCTGCTCAAGCCGAGTATGGTACTACCGGGTAAGGAACATGCTCGAAAGGCCGACCCGGACGAGGTGGCGCGTGAGACCGTAAAGGTACTCAGGCGCGTCGTGCCGGCGGCGGTGCCAAGTATCAATTTTCTTTCCGGCGGACAGACCGCTGAACAGGCGACGGCCAATCTCAATGCCATGAATGTTCTGTTTCCGCAGGCGCCCTGGGAGCTGTCTTTCTCCTACGCGCGTGCTTTGCAGCAGCCGGTCCTCGATGCCTGGCAGGGCCGGCGGGAGAATGTCACCGCCGCGCAGCAGGTATTCCATTTTCGCGCTGTGCTCACTGGCGCCGCTCGCCGGGGCCAATATAGACCGGAGATGGAACGTGCGGCCTGAAGCCGGTAATCCCGATCAATCGCCCGTTTTACCCCGGAAGAGCGTAGCGCGTGTTGTACGGGTGCAGAGGGCCAGGCGTCGGGCACGGCGCGCGTTTGCAGTGATTGCAGGTAAAGATCGCGCGACAACTGTCCATGACCAAAAAATATGACGTGCTTGTCGTCGGCGGTGGACCCGGAGGCACCCCCGTCGCCATGGCACTGGCTGCGGCCCAACGCCGCGTGCTCCTGGTCGAGCGGGGCGCGGGGCTTGGTGGCACTTGCCTCTTTGAAGGCTGCATCCCGTCGAAGATCCTATACGAAAGTGCGCAGCGCCTGCGAGCTATTCGCCGTGCCGCGGAGTTCGGGTTGTGTCTTTCTCCAGGGGAGCCGCACATCGACTGGCAGGCCATCGTCGCACGCAAGGACGCGGTGCTCAGACAGAGGGCCCAGTGGGCGCTCGATCGCGCGCAAACTATTCCTGCATTGGATGTGCGCTTCGGCGCGGTCGCGCTGCTCAATCCACGCCGGGCACTGCTGAAACCGGCCTCTGGCGAACCCTATGAGGTCGAATTCGCAAGCGCCATTATTGCAACCGGCTCAAAGTCCGTACGCCCCGCCGTGCCGGGCAGCGGACTCGCGAGGGTGATCACGAGCGAGCAGGTGTTCGACCTCGAACATCTGCCACGCAGCCTGGTCGTTGTCGGTGCTGGCCCCGTCGGTGTGGAACTGTCACAGATCTTCGCCGCCTTTGGCGTCAGGGTGACGCTGCTCGAAGCTGGTTTGAGCATCCTTGGACAGGTCGATGAGGAAATTGCCCGTATGCTCGAAGTCCGCATGCTGCACCAGGGTGTTTCTTTGGTGTTGGATGCGCGGGTGACTCGGATCTGTCATGCCGGGGGTGGCGCCTTTGTGCAGTACCGTGACACCGCCGGCGCGGCGCATGAAGCTTACGGAGAATACGTTCTGGAGGTGACCGGGCGCGAAGCGTGCACCGAAGAACTTGGGTTAGAAAATACGGCCGTGCGCTACGACCGTCATGGCATACGGGTCAACCATGTGCTCGAGACCGATGAACCGGGCTTATATGCCGTAGGTGATGTTGTCGGACAGCCCATGTTCGCTCACTGGGCCAGCGCACAGTCGCTGGTGCTTGCGCACTATCTGCTGGGACAGCCCGTGCGGTTTCCGGAACCAGCGGTCAATGCCGCAGTGATCTTCAGCATCCCGGAAATCGGGATGGCGGGATTAACCGAAGGCGAGGCGCGCAAGGCAGGGCATGAAATTGAGGTTGTGCGTTACGATTTCAGCGTCGACGCGCGCGCACAGGTAGCAGGTCATGCTGATGGGCTGCTCAAAGTGGTCTATGAGCGCGGGACTCATCGCGTGCTCGGCGTACACGCGCTGGGTGAGGGTATTGCTTCGATCATGGGTGAAGCAGCCCTGGCAGTAGGTGCAGGGATAACGATGGAGGCGTTGGCTTTGATCATCCATCCGCATCCCACCCTGAGTGAGTCGTTTGCACTGGCAGCGCACCTCGTGCCGACGAGCGTGTTTATTCCATAGGTGGGAGTGCATGCCCGTGCTCATTGTGCTCATTGTGCTCATTGTCGGTCCTGCAGTTTGAACTAGGGCTGCCGCCACGCATTGACGTGTCGGCTTTCAGAAATGCCATTGCAAATGAGAATGGTTGCTGTTACCATTATCATTACAGTCTGATAAGAGGATTGCGATGGCAGCGACCCATCAGGAACAGAGAGTAATTTTGCACATTCCGGCACGCGGAGATTCGTTACATGCCGATGTCGGCGAAAGCTCGATCCTAGCCGCGGCGCCCGAAGAACGCAGAAGTCGGGAGCAGTTCTGCGAATGCTTGTATCCGCCATCCTTTTTTTGGGGCACATTGAACACACCGGGTGATCAATCCGATGCGAATGACATTAAGGAGACCATTGATGCGCTACATTCCGCCATTCCGACTTGCCGTGCTGCCGACCCGTTTACTGAGACGATGCACCCGTCCTGGTCTGCCCGCGGTGGTGGCACTGATGCTGTTGGCGGCACTTTTCTGGACTGCAGCAGCTGACGCCGCATCGACCCTGGTGCTGTACAACGGTCAGCATCCCCAATCGGTGCGTTTGATTACCCGGGCGTTCGAGAAGGCAACCGGCATACACGTGCTGGTGCACAGCGGCGAAGGTCCGGCAATCGTACAGCAGATCATTCGCGAACGCGGCGATTCGCCTGCTGATGTCGTGTTTGTCGAGAATTCCACATCCATCAATCTACTGAACCAGAAAGAACTGCTCTCGCCGGTATCAGCCGCGACCCTGTCCCGGGTGCCGCGCCAATACAGCGCGACCAATGGACGCTGGGTCGCAGTCCTAGCGCGACAGAATGTCCTGACGTGGAACCCAGCACTCGTCCACAGCCGGAATCTGCCCAAATCCCTGGCAGCGCTTGCCCGACCCAGCTGGAAGGGTAAGATTGCGATCGCGCCGGGTGACTCGGACTTTCTGCCGTTGGTCGACGCCATGATCAAGGTCAAGGGAGAGAAGGCCGCCCTGGAGTGGCTCCGAGGCCTGAAACACAATGCCAAGATCTACCCCGACGACGAGGGTGTCGTGGCCGCCGTGAACCGGGGCGAGGTGGCCACTGGGCTGATCAACAACTATTACTGGGCACGGCTGCGCACCGAAGTCGGCCCGCAGCGGATGCATGCCGAGATTGCGCATTTTCGCCGCAGGGACGTTGGCAACCTGGTGAATGTGTCGGCCGCCGGTATCCTGGCTTCGGCGCCACACAAGCTGCTGGCGCAGCAATTTCTCGCATTTTTGGTCAGTCGCAAGACCCAGGAAATGCTTGCCCGCGGCGATGTGGACTACGAATATCCGCTTGTTTCCGGCGTGAAAGCCAGCCCCGTCATCACCCCTTGGAACAAGCTCTACCCGCCCAGGATCGCACCCTCACGGTTGGGGACAGACGTGACGGCGCTGCAGCTGCTTGAAAAATCGGGTCTGCTGTAGCGCATCGGGCGACGCGACGCCTGTGGACTGGAAATAGCCATGCGTGGCAGACTTCCTCCGGCATTGGTCTTTCTGGCCTCCATGCCAGCACTGCTGGTCGCAGCGCTGATAGTGGCTACGGTGGGTGACGCACTGGGATCGGGCGTGACGCATCTGCTGACCGAATTCCTCGGGTCGGCCGTCATCAGGCTGCTGTTCAATACGCTCGGCTTGATGATTGCGGCAACACTACTTGCAACGCTGATCGGGACAGCGACCGCATTTCTCGTTGTACGAACGGATGTTCCGCTGCGGCCATTGTGGCAGGCCCTGGGCGCTGCGCCGCTGGCGGTCCCTGCGTTCATCGCCAGCTACGCATGGGTGTCGCTCAGCCCGCACTTCGAGAAATTCGGCGGGGCACTGCTGGTCACTACCTGTGCCTATTTTCCTCTGGTCTATCTGCCGGTAGCGGCGAGTCTGAAGCGCCTTGACCCGATGCAGGAAGACGTGGCCCGCGTCCTGGGGACATCATCTTTCGGCGCCTTCGTTCGTGTGATTCTGCCGCAGCTCAGGCCCGCTATGCTGGGCGGCGGGGCGTTGGTCGCCTTGAGGGCGCTGACCGAGTTCGGCGCCTTCGCCATGATGCGTTTTCAGACGTTCACCACCCAGATCTATCTGGTGTATACCGCAGGTTTGACTGGGTCGGTCGCGTCCGCTCTGGCTCTGGTGCTGCTGATGCTTTGCCTGCTGGTACTGGTCGCGTATGTGCTGCTTGAAGGTGGTCATTCTTATGCGTCGGTAGGGCGGGGGGCTGCCAGAGCGGCGACGGTTTATCGTCTGGGAGTCTGGCGCCTTCCGGCGCTTGCCTTCCTGGTTCTGCTGGCCGCCGCCAGTGTAGGGGTCCCGCTGGGTATGACGGTATTCTGGCTTACCCAGCACGGCGCAGCCGCCATCACACCGGCCGAGGTTTCGCCGCATGCCGTATTCCAGGCCACTTGGACCTCGATCAAGCTGGGAGTGGGCGGAGCGATTTTCACGAGCGTGCTGATATTGCCGCTGGCTCTGCTCGCGAGCCGCTGGCCTGGCCGCAGGATGGTCACCTGGCTATCGCAGGTGCCCTGGCTTGCCCAGGGGTTGCCGGGCATCGTGGTCGCCCTCAGTTTCATCACGGTCGCGATCAGGATCGTCCCCTGGCTGTATCAGAGCACACTACTGCTGCTGGTGGTCTATGCCATTCTGTTCATGCCGTTTGCGCTGGTGGGCATCCGGGCGGCGCTGGTGCAGTCTCCGCCGTTGCTCGAAGAGATCGGGCGCGGCCTCGGATATGGCTGGTTCGGAGTCTTGCGCAGGATCACGCTGCCGTTGGCCATGCCTGGTGTCGGAGCCGCCGCCGCACTGGTACTGACGTCAATCGTGTCCGAACTCACGGCCACACTGCTGCTGGCCCCCCTTGGTACCGAAACCTTGGCCATGCGCGTGTGGGAAAACACCTCGACCCTGGCGTTTGCAGGGGCCGCTCCCTACGCGGCGATTCTCATCGGGATTTCCATGGTTACGAGTTGGTTCACCGCAAGTCGCTTCGGTGTAGCGGCGCACGCTACCGCAGTCGGGAGCTAAGCATGGCAGAACTGCGTATTGAAGGCCTCACAAAGCGTTTCGACGGCAACTCCATTCTGGACGGTATCGATCTGCAGGTGGAATCGGGAGCGCTGCTGGCGATCCTCGGAGCGTCCGGCGGAGGCAAGACGACGCTGCTGCGGCTGATCGCGGGATTCGAACGGCCGGATGCCGGAATGATCAAGATCGAGGGGGTCGTCGTCGAATCCCCGAGAACGCATACCCTGCCGGAGCAACGGCGTATCGGGTACCTGACCCAGGAGGGCGCGCTGTTCCCGCACCTCACCGTGGAGCAGAACATCGGTTTCGGGTTGCAGAAGCGAGCTGATCGCGCAGCCCGCATTACCCGCATGATGGAGCTTGTCGGGCTTCCCGCCCTTTACGCTCGTCGGTTTCCACATCAGCTCTCCGGCGGGGAGCAGCAACGCACGGCCCTGGCCCGGGCACTCGCGCCCGAGCCACGTCTGGTCCTGCTCGACGAGCCGTTCTCCGCCATCGATGCCGCTTTGCGACGCGAGATCCGCAGGTCCGTTCTGGAAGTTCTTAAGGCGGTCGGTGCTACAGCAGTTCTCGTTACGCACGACCAAGATGAAGCTTTGTCTATGGGTGACCGCGTAGCCGTCCTGCGGGGTGGACGCATCGCACAGCACGACCGACCGGCGTCGCTTTATCGTAATCCGGTAGATCTGGCGATGGGTCAGTTCGTGGGCGAATCCGTACTGCTTGACGGAGAGGCGCATGGCGGACGTATCCACTGTCCTCTGGGTGTACTCACGTCCACACAGCGCATCGATGGCCCGGTCCAGGTTCTGCTGCGCCCGGAGCAGATCCGCCTGGTCGCTCACGCAACGCCCGGAAGCGTCGCTGCGGACATCAGCGGCATCCAGTATTTTGGCAGTGACGTGCTGGTGGAGCTGCGGCTCGCCGACGCTACGCCCATCGCGGCCCGGATGTTCAGCCATGAACTGCCGCAGATCCAGGGGCGCGTCGGAGTGATGATAGTTGGCGCCGTGTGCGCATTTCCGTCGTCCAAGCCGGCGGGGCGGCTGGTCCAACAGCTGGCTGGCTAGGTCTCGTGGCTGCCAGGGAATACTTGGCGACTGGGGCTAGACTTCGCTGCCGGATTGCTTGCGTGGTTCACCAACGCGACCCGTGAATGGGATTCATCAGGATCTTCGAGGTGAAAATAAAAGTTTGGCAAGATGACCCCGATCGCGACCCATGTCGGCAGTGGGCTGTTCGTGCGCCTGTCAGGTGTCGTGCAAGGGATCTCAACGCCACGTGGTTCCGGTTGCCTTTTGGAAAACAAGTAGATCGGATACAGCCACTTCGGCTGCAGCAGTAGCGTCTTTCGCCAAGTTGGAAGCGAGCTTGTTCGCGATATCGTAAAGAGGCACCATTGCGGGTAAATCGGTGTCCGGTACGGTGCCGCCATAGGATATCCGCTGCAGAGGAGATGTCTGGATGGTTCAAGAATCGTTTCCAGAAGATATAGCGCCACTTGATGCGCTCGAGATCATCGTCGTTGTTGACAATGAGTCGGATACTCTATCGAGCGTTGATGACGGCGTGCCGCAAATTCCAGAGGTTGTCCACCTTGCGGCACGTACGCAGACGGACCGGCACTACGCCGGGCATGAATGCAAGACCGTGTTCGATCAGCTTTGCTGTGGCTGCCACGGCCTCTCTGTATTGATCAAGGGCCGACGCGGAGACCACAGCCGCAGTCTGCTATTCGATGTGGGTCCCTATCCCGATATCTGGCTCGACAATGCACGGCGCCTGGGCATCGATCTGGTGGCCATCGAGTATGTTTTCTTATCGCACTGGCATTTCGATCACAGTGGCGGATTTCCGCGGGTCATTGCCGCCATCAGCGCGGCGCGGGAGGCTGCCGGGATGAGTCGACCTGTCATTGATCTGCATCCGAACCGGCCGGACCAGCGCGGCATACTGCTGCCGAGTGGAGTGATGATCATGCTGCCCCCGGACCCCACGTTCGAGGTTATCGCCCAATCAGGTGGTAAGATCCTCACGCGGAGCGATTCTCATCCTATTTGCGGTGGTTTCTTTCTCGGAAGCGGCGCGATCGATCGTGTTACCGATTATGAGACCGGCTTGGTCGGCCATCACACGTTTTATGGCGACGTCGGTGAACCCGATCCCTTGATCATGGATGAGCGTTTTGTCGCGGCTTGGGTTCGGGGTCGGGGCGTAAGCGTGTTTTCCGCCTGTTCGCATGCGGGGATTGTTAACGCGTGCCTGGGTGCGAAGGCGAGTTTCCCCAGTCTTCCCGTCGACATGGTGATTGGCGGTTACCATCTCGCCGGCAAGGCGATGGAACAGCGGATCGAATCAACGGTTCGCGATCTTCAGGAGCGTATCGCGCCTCGCCTGGTTGCGCCCGGACACTGTACTGGTTGGCGGGCGAAGGCGCGCCTGGCCAATGTTTTTGCTCCAGGACGATACGCGCCGAGCGTAGTGGGCACGATGTATCGCCTGAACGCGTTTGCGGACTAGGCGCTTCAGGCCAGCAAGTGGCCTGAAGCGTGGGTTTTCGGAGGGTCTGCGTCCACTGCAGATTGGACGGCGGGGCTTCATCTGTATCGGGTAAAGGCGAACTTCTCGGAAACCGTCGGAAGGTCAAGAAGGCGAATGCGACTTTCCGCTTGGCTAGTGGTTTTCCTGGCGCAGACGAGATGTAGAGTTTAATTATGACATGATTTAGCGGACTGAGCGGCTTTTCTTCATGCTCGACTCCTGCTCTGGCAATGCAGGACACTGAGCGTTCAATCAAGGATTGGGTACGATGGGCTTTACGGGGCGCTTACGAAAAATCCTCGTCCTTCAGGCCGGAGGATGATCCCAACGCAATGACAACGACGGCATCCCTCGTCAGATGGGGATGGGGACTCCAACTTTCGGAACCCGGGCCCGCCCGTATAGCCGATGTGCTTCCGGGAGATCAGCTCAATGGCCGGCTGCGGACTCTGTGCGGGTTCCAGATCAATTGGTCCAGCACATCGATGTGGTGTTTTGACCACCAGAGTCCGTCGCCGTTTTCAGACCCGTGTAATCCAGCGTAAAGCTGGCGCACTGCGTGTCGCCCACCTGGGGACCTGTCGCAACCGGGACGGCGGTCAGGCTGTAGGTGCTGGCCGCAACCGTTGCTGTGATGGAGTAATAGCCTTTTGGGGATGTCGTCGCCGGTACCGGGCATTGAGTGTTATTGTATGAAAAATACTGCGTGTAGCAGCGCTCCAGCAGCTGCGCATCCTGGCTGAGCGCCGCCATTGCGTCGGATCGACGCGATTGGTATACATCCTTCTCAAAGGACGGGTAGGCGATTGCCGCAATGATGGCTATGATTGCCAGAACTACGAGCAACTCGATGAGGGTGAACCCCCGAGAGCGATATTTTCCCGACAGTGTGCTGTTCATGGTCACTTTGAAGGCCGTCCTTGTTCAGTGGAGTGTCCCGGAACCACAATCACCCCGGTCAGGACTGCTGTACCGCTGTTAAGTGGGCCATTGCCGACGAACTCGACGGACATGCCGGGCGTCAGCCCGTCAAAACCACCCACTCCGCTGTACGCGGCATTCGGGGATACGCGGTAAGTCTGCCCATCTACCGTGATGGTGTGGTGAGCGTGATTGACCGATTCGATCGTCCCTTGGCCCGTATTGCCCGACGGTATGGCATAAGTCGCCGAGGCCGGCGCGCCCCAGGCCAGATGCAGAAACAGGCCAGCGACAACGAGTCTGATGATCTTGCGCGTTCTGGTCATGACGTTACTCCTGACGTAGCGATCGATGCGGATCAGTATATCTGCCACCAGGACCGGTTGATATTACCGCCACGTTCCTGAATGGACTGAATCTGCCCGGTTGATTTGTTAACCAGCTTTATGTCATTGCCCGACGGTGCCGAGATGATCGTCGGAGCAGACGCATACCCAGTGCCGAGTGATAGTCCGACGGGGTTCTGGCCGTTGACCTGGTCGCTACCGTTGAGGCTGCCGTCATTATTCAGGTCCAGCTGTGGCTGCGTGAAGCTGCTGCCATTGGTGTAGTCAAGCGCCATCAGGAAAGATTGACCACCCGCCGAACAGGTGCTTTGCGCCGGAATATAGGTGGTGAATACGACGACCCCATTTTCTAGGCGTGGATCCGACACGACGCGTTCGCCGGTATCTGCGGCGTTTACGGCGGAACCAAGGTCGATGAACCAGCCTGGATTCGCGGCCAGGTTCACCGTATTGGTGCTGACCGTTCGCACCGTAAGCGTCTGGTTCGTGCAGGGCAATGTGCCCGTGTTCGTGCAGACGGTAGTCGTAGTATCAGTCAGCGTCTGCTGGATCAGATTGCTGCGGGTAGGCGGGGTGAACGAGCTTCCGGTCGATTCATCCTCGATTCCGTAGAAACTCTGCACCTGGGTGTTGCTGATATCTGGCAAACCGAGCAGCTGGCCGGTCCCGAAAAACACCATCGGGTACAGAACCTGCGGATATTTCGGATTGAGGGATACCAGCGGCGTCGTGGTGATCGGCTGCGGATTGCCCGAAGGGTCCTTCGCCTGAAACAGCAGGGTCACGGTCCAATTTGCCGGTTTCGGATCCAGGATGTTGATCTTCCAGAGGTTGCCCTGCAGATCACCCACATAGACGGTATCCGCCGGTGCACCCAGGTCGCCCGAGCTGTTGACCACGGCAGGCGTGGCCAGGCCGTTAGGAACGTTGGCAAGACACGGGTCGGGAGTCACGGCCTTACACAGGTCAATCGGTTTGGCACTCGGCGAGCCCGGTGTCACTTCCTGGCCGGTCTGGGCGTTGAGCACGTAGAGATAATCATCGTTGCTTGTACCGTTGTTGTATCCGGAACCGAAAAACACCAGGAACGGCGTGGCGCTATAAGTAGCGCTGATATTGGTTTCGGCGATAAACGGGCGGCTGAAGGTTAGGCCAAGATCCGGGTCGCTGAACTCCCAGAGCACGTCGGCCGCGAGCTGCGTCTCGTTCGTTATTCCGGCTGGATTGGTCACGTCGAGCGCATAGATGCTGCTGCCGCCGGCCCCCAGACCACCGGTCAACACGGTATGCCAGCTGCCATTGGAAAACTTTACGTCGCCGGCGGTCGGCGAACCGTCGACGAAGAAGCGATGCTGCTGGTTGTAGACAGGATTGGTCAGTTGCATGAGATTGCCAAACACGCCGTTGGGCACGTAGGCGAATTTCTCCTCGCCAGTCGTGGCATCGAAGGCATGCAGCATGCCGTCATTGGCGCCGACATAGAGCATCGGCTCGCGGTTCGCAGTGCTCGTCTCGAAACTCTGATACGTAGTGTCGGTGGTGTACGGACCGATCGCCTGAGCCACGTACACCGGGCTGCTGTCCACGATGTCGCCGAGCAGATGGGAACGGTTGCGGAACGGCCCACTGTTCTGCTGTTCATTGGACTTGTCCCCGCGCAGATAATTGAGCCGGTCTGGCCCCAATGTATCGGACGTGCTGGTCATGAGGTCCGATTGCTGCGTATTGCTGATGTTGGCCCAGCGAAACGGCGCACCGGAACCGTTGCCGCACAGGCCGCTGGTCGGGACGCAGGTCGCGATCATGCGGGTGTTGTTCCAACCCTGGCCTGACGCCAGCGTGTCGAGATTGCTCTGCGCGCTCCAGATCGGAGTGGTCGTGTTCACCGTACCCGCGTTACTGCCGCTGGCGCTGATTGGATAGGCGAGCAGATTGCCGGTCCAGTCCTGCCAGGGGGTGTCGGAAGTTGTGAATTTCGCTTGATAGGCCACTGCGCTGGAGTTAAGTCCGGTCGAGTTGACAGCTGCCGAACTCACCGAATAGGTGCCGGCCTGAATTGCCGAAAGAATGGATTGCAGATCCACAGTCACCTGCTGGGCACTCGTGGCCGCAGAATAGTTTCCGGTGCCGCCGGCAATGGCCATGGCGGTCAGTGTGGCGGCGGCCTGCGGGTTGAGGCTCGGGTCCACACCTGCGCCCACGCCGACGATGTAGGTCTTTATGCCCGCGCTGTTCAGAGCAGTGAGTTCCGTGATCGTGTCGGTCAGTGCCTGATCGTTCGTGGAACTGAGCGAACCGTTGGCATTGAACGTCGCGGTAACTCCAAATCCCGTAGCGGCTTGGCTGCCGAGCGGCGGCCAGTTATTCCCCTTCAGATCCATGGTTGGCAGGCCGTCGGTGACGAGGACGACGTAGCGTATCGACGTGCAGCCGTTGCTCGATGGCGGACCGCCACCTGTGGTGTAGTAGCTGTAAGCCTTGGCCAGCATGCCGGCAATCGGGGACTGTACCGCCAGCGCCTTGATTTCGCCGCTACTGTCGCTGCTCGTTTCTGGATTCAGAAAGGGTGTAAAGTCGGCGATCATCGCCTGAACCTGCGCAGGCGTGGGATTCATGCCTGCGGTGGTTATCGGTACAACCAGGTTGCCGGTATTGCCGCTCACGTTGGTGTAATAGCCGAACCCGCGTTGCGCATACATGGTCTGCGGCTGGTAGGGCACGAACCCGGCGTTCGTCGGCCCAGTCTGCATTGCGCAGCTATTAATCTCGTGTTGGTAGGTCTCGAGGATGTTGCCGGTTTCATAGTTGCCGAGCGTAAAATTGGGCGGGTAGGGGGTTGCAGGGCTGGGTCCGCCGTACACCACACACACCGGAGCGATACCGCTGGCATACAACACATCATTGATGGATGGATCGTCGCTGCTGTTTTGGACGATCATCCACGGATCGTTTAATACGGCTGATGACGCGTAGAACGTTTCGAGGTTCGAGCAATCCGCAGCAACCGTTCCGCTACCAGTCACGTTATAGCAGGGGTTGGGGACATACTCGCCGTTGGCCAGTGCAGTCGTATTGGTCGAGGAAAACTGGAAGCCACTGCTGCCACTCATGTAGTAGACCCAAGTGGAATAGGCGCTCGGTGAACTCGTCGAATAATCGAGTAGTCCGAAATCCGTGTCGCCGGCATAGGTACTCAGGATGGACTGGAAGGCTTGTTTGGCTACATTCAGGCGGCTGGCCGAGTTGTCGCACAGCGTACCGCTGTTGTTGATGGTGTACGGTGCCTGCCCGCTGGTGGTCGTAGCATTGCACGGTGGTGTGAAACCGCTGGGCACGGTGTAATCGAGCGGTGAGCTTGAAGGTTGCAATGCGCTGTTGACGGTCCCGGAGCCGGTCATGATGGCACCCGACAGATCGCCGTCCATGGATTGGGAATTGCCAACAGCAAGCAGTACCTGCGGATGCGCCGGTACCACCATGGTTAACGGAACCTGGGATATGGAAACTACCGGCAGGGTGCTTCCGAAAACGAAGCTGCCCAAGCCAAGAATGGTCAGGCCCGCCAACACCGCAACAATGGCCCGAGTGAGGCCGAAAAACCGGTTTCCGCTATTCATATGTTAATCCTTAAATTTTAAGGTACAGATGCGCGTCTCATTGGTTACCGTATGGTCGCCTGCAGCATTGTCTGAGCGTTGGTGTCACCGCCGGAGGCGAGCGTGTAGATCCGGTACACCTGAACCGGTGGAACCCCGTTGCTGTATTGCATTTGGGACAGATTCCCACCTGGAGCAGCTACGGGGGGCATCTGTTCGATCACGAACTCAGGCTGTTGCGTCACGTTGGATAGCGGTGATCCGGTACCGGGCTGACCGTTGCCAACGGTGAGCACGCTGCCCGCATTGCTCCAGTTGAGGGTGCTGTACAACGGCTCCACGACGGTCGTATTCGTTGGGTCATAGGAGTACAGACCCCCGGTGTTCTGCAGAAAATTGGTCCATTGCGCGGACAGCAGGTCCGCCTGAGCGAGGCGCAGCGTGTATTCCGCCGACTGAAATGCGATATTACGGTCACGCTGGTTCCCGGTCATCCGTTCCTGGAGCGCTGTGCTTTGGGCCGCCACCAGTCCGATGATGGTCATCACTAGCAGCAGGATCAAAACAACGGCAAGGACCATGCCGCCCTGACGGCTCGATGCGCGTAGGTGACAGGGAAGTTTGCAACTCATAATGATCTCCGCTTGTCTCATGGCAGACGGTTGCGCAGGCCTATGCTCGTCGTGAATACCCGCCGCAGCCGCGTGTCGAGCGGCGCCTGCACGTGCATGCCAAGCATGTCGATAACCTGCGGGGTTGTCGGAAGCGTTGCCTCGCCCGTATTGCTTTGCAGCAACAGCGCGATGCTTACACTGAGCACCTTGGTCCAGTCCGTGACCTTATCTGCGGTAAGGTAGACAGTGGGCGTCTGAGTCCCCGTCGTATCGACACCGTAAAGGATCTGCATGTTTTCGACATTGCTGACCAGCTCTTCCGGCGTCAATGTCAATGTGGTGGGGCTGTTGACTGTATTAAGATCCGCCTTGAACAGGGCAGGCTGACCATCCACGCCCTGGCCGATGTAGTAGATCATCGTATCCGGCACCACCATCACAGCGCCGGGCCCATAACCGGGACCCAGCACCTGCGTGCTGTTTCCGGGGCTGGCGTTTCCGCCGCTGTCGTGCACGACCACGAGCCCGCTGGTTTGTGGGTTATTGGTGATTTGGAATGCCGTGGCCTTGACGCAGTCCGTAATGATGGCAATCTGGCCCTGCTGGATGAACGCCGGCAGAGGGCCCGTAACGTGGAAATCGGCCGACTGCGATGAGGGCACCATGGATACATTTACCGGGGAGGCAGTCGCATAACGCAGGACCAGCATGTCGCTGCCTTGGAGCGGCTGCCCGGTTCCAGTTACCGTGAAAGGCACCTCACTGCTGCTGAGTGCTGGCACGTTCGGATCGGATTCTGCATCGAAGGAGCCAGTTGTGGCCACGGGGAGCGTGGTCGGTATCGCATAGGTACCTGAATTGGTGCTGGTCGTCTGGTAGCCGGTGATGCCCTCGTTGAAATCGTAGATGTAATCATTCGCGCCGACCGCAAGGATGCTGTTGAGCTGAGTATCTGCGGCGCAGCCCATATACCCGGCCATGCGCACGTCCTTTTCAAGGAAGCTCAATGCAAACCGGCCGTTTTCTTGAATCTGGGCCACAGCCTTGTTACTGCTGTAGATGCCGCGATTGGCGATAAAAACTGCCAGTACGGCGCCCATCAGGATCAGGCCGACGGTGACCGCCACCATCAGTTCCACCAGCGAAAACCCCCGCTGTTGATGGTGTCTGATAGCAGGCTGCGCCGACAGGGTGTTCATCTTCATATTGCGGATTCCACGCTCAAGCTGGATGTGTACGTCGACGTGGTGCCATGGAGGCTGTCGTGGGCGCGGGAGTCATTCCACTGAATGCTCACGCTGGCGATGGTGACGCCATTGACGACGCTGGTGGTGACGGTGCCAGAGGCGCCCGCGGGCAGTGCCGTCAAAGCCTGTTGCCACTGCCAGAGTTCGGTCGTAGCGGCAGAAGCAGATCCGCAGGTGCTTGCTACCGTTCCGCCTGCGGTGAACGTTCCGTTGAAACAGCTATTCACCGCATCACTGCGGTCGGCGCGCATGAAATCGAGGACTTGGTAGGCAAGATTGTCGGCCTGGGTGCGCATATAGGCGCTGTCATCCGCCTTCAGCGAAATGGTCACCAGCGCTGCGATGCCGAGCAAGGCCACCGACAAGATCAGCAACGCAATCATTACTTCGAGAAGGGTGAACCCTCGGTTGCGGGCGGACGTTGCCGGTTTCAGCAGTAGCATCTTGAGTGCCATGATAATTTCTAATGGTCAGGGACAAATCAGGGGCGTCGTGCCGTTAATCTCGAAACCCGGGGTCTGACCCGTTTCGGTGCTTCCGGTAGCGAGCAGATCCAACGTTCTTGCCCAGCTGGCTCCACGTTTGTCACAGAGAACGAAGTAGAAATCAGTGCCAGTGTTGCTCAGCATCCCGCTTGACGTGAAGGTATAGCTGTATACCGCACCGCTGGTGAGCATATTGTGGCTGGTAAGCGTATTGCCGCCCGAAAGGGCAGGGAAAACGCGCAGCGCCAGGGAATTGCCACCAGTCGGGGATGTGCTGAACACGACCCATCCGTCTGCCCAGTTTGTGCCGGTGCAGCCGGTGCTGGTACCCGCGCAAACAGTGGTCGTCCACTGACCGCCCTGCTTGATGGCGGTGCTGCGGGCAAAGTTGAGCGCTTCAAGCAACGAGTTGATCTGCGCTACTTGCCGATTATTCTGAATCGTAGTTTCGAAATTGGGGATCGCTATCGTGGCGAGAATCGCCGCCACGGCCAGTGTGACCACCAGTTCAATTAGTGTGAAACCACGCACACTGCCATCCCCCATATACATAATATTTATGGATAAATAATATATGTTTATCTTTAAAATTTTCCTGAAATTTAATTGATTTTAGCTGACCACTGAGCCCATAACCATGATGCAGATTACCGGTCACAAGAGCCAGACGGTCGGCAAAAGACCGGTTAGCTCTTAATTCATGTTGTATTTAGTATAGCCTCTCCCTGTGTTCGCCGCCGGCAGTCAGATTAATCCACAGAAACTCATTTCAAACAATTATCATTACATTTTAAAATGATAGGAGTTTTAATTAAAGTAGAATATCGTTCTGCCTTAACGACAATCCGGAAAGTATGACTTAAGAAAATTTATCGAGACCAGAGCTGCGGATTTTAAAGGTAAGCTCATAACCCATTAATAGTTATCAGAAGATTATGGCATTGCGTCTTACAGTATCTTGCCCGCAAGAACTTGCATCCTGAAAACATAAAATGCAGATTCTAAGGAAGCATAAGTTGATGGGGGCAAAGTCTTTGTATTTCGGACCGCGCAACATTGGGGACTTTCACCCCGAAGTTCTTCTTATAGATCTGTACGTGAGGCGTTCGCCCTCTGGGCTGTGGATGGCGATTCGTCGTCGCCACCGGGGCACGCACTGCGGTCCCGCCCGTGCCCGGGTCGGCGCAGGCCGGGTTCCTGACCAACCACACACACTTTTTGCTCCTCGCGCTGCTGTACAAGATGGTGCCCGCCAGGAAATTGGCCACGGTTCTCGCGGACATCTCCGTGACCATCCACGTCTGTCTGGCCCTCGCTCCGATTTAGCGCCAGGCCGTAAACGCCGACGACGCAGTGCGGCTGCCCAATCCCCTGATCCAGGCGCAGGCCAACCTGGTCAACTGGATTCTTCCGTAAGCGGCCGCCCTGTCACAGCGAGGTCGCCGTGGCGGGAATAGCCGGTCCGGCGAAATACGAGGCCTGGTATCACACTGCTCGCGGCGCCTGGATCGGCGAGATGGAGTTTCGCTTGCTGATGCGCCTGCTGCGTCCCGCACCGGGTGCAATGTTGTTGGATGTTGGCAGTGGCACTGGTTATTTCAGCCGCCGCTTCGCCGGCGCTGGGCTGCGGGTCACGGGCCTCGACCCCGATAGCGGGATGACAGACTACGCGCGCAGCGCGGACCCGACGCTCGCGTACGTCGAGGGTGACGCGAGGGATCTGCCGTTTCCGAGGCATGCATTTGACTACGTGACTGCGATCACCAGCCTGTGTTTCGTCGACGACCCGCGTCGCGCGCTTTCCGAGATGTGGCGCGTTGGCCGGCGGGCAGTCACGCTCGGTCTGCTCAACCGGGACAGCCTGTTGTTCCGGCAAAGGCAAGGCCGGGGATGTTATCGTAGCGCGCGTTGGGACACGGTAACGGCGGCACACGCCTGGTGGCAGGACCTGCACCCAGCGCCCCGGGTAGTCATGCGCAGCGCGGTATTTTTCCCCGGCGGTGGCATCGGTGCGCGCTGTGCGGAACAGCTGTTGCCGAATGTTTTACCTTGGGGTGGCTTTCTGGCCATCGCCCTGCACAAGCCATCACGAGAGGAGGTGAGAAATGAACAATAAGCCGGGTTTAATCCACGCGCAGCGTCCACAGCGGCGAGATCCACGATCCCCAGGGGTCGCCGCACACGCCGCTGTACAACACCACCACCACTTTTGCGTTCGGCTCCACTGCTGAGCTGCTCGACGTGGTGGAGGGCCGGAGATCCGGCAATCTCTATACCCGTTATGGCTTGAATCCCACGATCCGCAGCCTCGAGGAGAAGCTCGCATCGATCGAGGACACCCAGGCCGCACTCGCCTTTTCTTCCGGCATGGCGGCGGAGGCGGCACTCTTCCTTACCCATGGGCGCGAGGGAGTCGCCTGCATCGGTGACGCCTATGGCGGTACCCTGGAGCTACTGGAGAGCCAGCTCCCGCTGCTCGGAATCCCCACGCATTTCGTGCTCGGCAACGAATGGGACCGGCTGGAGTCCATGCTGGTGAACCGGCAGGCGAGGCTGGTATTCTTCGAGACGCCTACGAACCCGGTGCTTGAGGTCATCGACATCGAGCGCGTGGCGGCGCTCGCTCACGCTCACGGCGCCCGGGTGGCGGTGGACAACACGTTTGCCTCGCCGGTCAATCAGCAGCCGCTCACATTGGGCGCGGATCTCGTCGTCCACAGTGCGACCAAATACCTGGGTGGGCACAGCGATGTCACCGCGGGCGCACTCATGGGATCAAAAGAGCTCATCGACCCCGTCTTCGCCTGGCGCAAGAACCTCGGGCAAACCATCGCCGCCGAGACTGCCTTCCTGCTCGCGCGCAGCCTGCGCACGCTGGTTGTGCGGGTGGAGCGGCAGAATGCGACCGCGATGGCCGTGGCTGAGGCGATGCAGCGCCATCCCAGGGTGGCTCGCGTGCTCTATCCGGGCCTGCCGGGCTTCCCAGGGCACGCCTTGGCGGGGCGGCAGATGCGCGGGTTCGGCGGTATCGTGACACTCGATCTCAAGGGTGCCGGCGCCGACGCCACGCGCTTCGTGGATCGCTTGCGACTCTTCAAGATCGCGCCGAGTCTCGGTGGCGTGGAAAGCCTTGTCACCCAGCCTGTGACCACGACGCACCACGGCCTCACCGCCGCCGAGCGCGCACGACGCGGCATCACCAACACCATG
>VFSW01003763.1_pt1 | contig 22751 bp, 15 predicted proteins | sample 5358111 | NCBI WGS metagenome assembly VFSW01 (sample SAMN11554181, study PRJNA540505) | mine drainage metagenome | isolation source: sediment from site ElyBrook_90M | place: USA: Ely Copper Mine, Vershire, VT | collected 2017 | reverse complement strand
ACCACGCCGGGCGCCGGCAAGGTTCCCGACGTCGCGATGACCGAACTCAGCCTGGAGCAATGGGACGCGGCAATTGCCAATCTTCGCGAGGCGCTGGACGTTTACACCAATCTCGGCGACCGGGAGAAGATCGGCAGCAGCTTTACCGAGTTGGCCGATGCCTTCATCTGGGTTGGCCGCTTCCGGGAGGCGAGCGAAACCGCGCGTCGCGGGCTCGACTACCTCAAGGACGATGTCAGCGCTAACCGGGTGCATCTTCTTGCTACGCTCGGGGAGACCAGCGCGGCTTCCGCGGGCCACGAGTCGGCTTGCGCGGCGCTGAAGGAAGCGCTGGACATCGCGACCAGGCTCGACGATCGACACCTTGAGGCCAGAGTGCTCGGGGCCCGCTCGATAGTAAATTGGCATTACTTCCGATTGAAAGAATCCGCCGCCGATGGACTGCTTAGCGAACAGATATGGGGAGAGGAAGCGCCGGCGTGGCAGCGCGCCCTGCAACTGCGCGTTCTACATCAGGTATTGTTAACTCAAGGGCGCTTGGACGAGGCTGTCAGAGTAGCGGAAGTGCTCGAGCCTCTCGCGACCAGGATAGGGCAAGCTTATTCCATCGCGCTTTGCCTGAGCACCCGAACCTGGCTCGAATTTGTCAGAGAACCTAAGCTGGCCAAACTGGAAGCCGGCTTCGAGGAAGTGGCCAGATCCGATGCGAAGGTGCGGTTTCCCTTCTGGCACGCACTCTCGGAGATACAACTGAGCGCGTTGGATTTTGTTCGCGGTGACTGGACGGGCGCTTTATCGCGTGCTCACGCCGCCGCACGTATCGACCCGCAAATGAGCTCAATCCAGGGCCTCGGGGAGGGAGCTCTATTTCGACAAATGGCGTACGCCGGCGATCGCGACGGCGCCTTGACCTTGCTTGAAAAGCATCGCGCGGTGCTGCCTGTCAGCGGCCGCGAAAACATCAGAGGATCGTGGTGGATGCTTGGGCTGGTGATCGAGGGCCTGGTAATGCTTGGCGAGCAAGCGCAAGCCGGACAGCTCTACCCGTTCGTGCGCGAGTTGATCGACCTTGGAGCAGTAGTGGGTTGGCCGATCCCGCGCTACACCCAGACGGTCGCAGGACTCGCCGCGGCTGGGGCGCGTCAATGGGAAGCCGCCGAGAAGCATTTTCAGCTGGCAGGGCGGCAAGCTGATTTTTTTCCAGATCGCCTCGAACGAGCCGAGATCCGCCGCTTCCACGCGATGATGTTGAGGGACCGGGCGGCCGGCGGCGATCGCGAAAAAGCGCGGACGCTGCTCGCTGAGGCGCTGGAAACCTACACGCGCATCGGGATGCCGCGTCACATCGAGATGACTCAGGCCCTCGCCACGGATCTCGCCGACTGATCGCGAGATCCGGACTTGCGCTGACCTTCGAGAGTCGACTGGCTGCGCGCCGGCGGCGCCATGAATTCCGGTCCTATCGGGTGCTTGACGGTGTCGCGGATTATCTGATCGATCTCACCCAGAGCGCTGTCGTCGAGCTTCCATCCCATCACGTCGCCAACCGGATCGAGCTGACCCGGATGTCGTGCGCCCCAAAGCGCCGCCGACACGCCCGGCTGATCGAGCGTCCATCTCAGTGCGAGGTGGATCACTCGCTTGCCGTAATTTTCCCGGGCGAAACTATCCAGCCGCTTTACGGCCTCGAGGTACTGTTGGAATCGCGGCGGTTGGAATTTCGGATCGGTTCTGCGCAGGTCGTCGCCCTCAAACTTGGTGTCGAGATTCATCCGGCCGCTGAGCAATCCACGGCAGATCGCGCCGTAGGCAAAGACCGCGATGCCGTTGCGATCGCAGTACGGCAGCACGTCTTTTTCCATCTCGCGCTCGAAGAGATTGTAGGGCGGCTGCGCGGTACGAATCGGAACGACCTGGCGAAACTCATTCATCTGCGCCGGTGAAAAGTTGCTCACGCCAATTGCGCGAATTTTCCCCTGCTTCAGGAGCGTCGCCATCGCGTCGGCGGTTTCGTCAATTGGCGTCAAGGGATCGGGCCAGTGCACCTGGTAGATATCGATGACGTCAGTCCTGAGCCTTTTCAGCGAGGCCTCGACCTCGGCGAAGATCCGCGCGCGCGTGGCGTCACGAAACGGCTCGCCATTGCTCCAGTTGAGTCCGACCTTGGTCGCAATCGTCACGCGCTGCCTGAGACCGCCTGACGCGAGCGCTTTGCCGACGATCTCTTCCGACCTGCCGAAGCCGTAAACCGGCGCGGTGTCGATAAGACTGATTCCGCGATCGATTGCGGAATGAATCGTGCCGATCGATTCCTGCTCGTCGGTCCCGCCCCACATCCAGCCACCCATCGCCCACGTGCCCAGACCGATGCGCGAAAACTGAAGACTCGTGCCGCGGACTTTTGTCGCTTCCATGTCCAGTCTCCTTTCATGATTTGCTCGGGTTGTTTTCGACCGGTTGAACCGGTTCGCCGTCGCGCCCCGCCTCGCCGCCGTTCACAGCGATCCGCTCGTCCGCGCGAAGGTCGCCGCTGACCTCGACCGTGTAGCCGTTATCGTGCCCGACCGTCACTTCGACCAGTTTAAGATGGTTGTCACGCACGACCGGCAAATAAATTTTGTCGTTGCGGAATATGAGCGCGTCGTCGGGCGCCGTCAGGCTGGTGGACGTCACGTGCGCGGTCATCTTCATGTTCGCGTACATTCCAGGGCGCAACGACCGATCCTGATTTGGCAAATCGACCTCGACCAGCATCGTACGCGTGGTTTGATCGAGAGCATCGGGATGACGCGTCACCGTGCCCGCGAACTTGCGGTTGGGAAAATCGACAACGGTTATCGTTGCGGGATCGCCGTCCTTGATAAACGACGAGACGCTTTGCGGAACGTACGCATAGACCCTCAGTGGTGACAGCGTGGCCAGCGCGACGATTGGTATGCTGGGCGTCGACGATGGTGTCGTGGCTTGCGGAATCAACGTCCCTGGATCGACGTAGCGCGCAGTTACGATGCCGTCGACGGATGCCCGCACTACTTCGTACCCCTGGAGCGCGAGTTGTTGCTGGTAGGCGGCTTTGGCCTGCAACATCGCGGAGTGCGTCTGGTCGGCGGTCTGTTGCGGAACGACCTGCTGGCTAACCAGATCCTGGTAGCGGACGTCGGTAACGTTTTGAATCCAGTAGAAAGAACGCGCGTCCGCGACTGCCTTGTCGGTCTCGGGTGATTCGATCAGCGCGATAACTTCGCCGGCCTTGACGTGGTCGCCCTTGTCCACGTTGATGGTCTTCAGGTAGCCGGCGACCTTGGCGTAAACCGGAGTCTCGATGTAGCCGTGGATGCTGGCCGGGAGCTCGAGCGTCCGCGACGCACTGCCGCCTGAAATCCGCGTCACCAATACATGCGGCCCCATCGCGACCGTGTGAGCCAGTTCCGTCGTTTGGCGTTGAAGGAGATCCTGCCGCGCCAGCACAAATCCGCCGGAGACGATGAAGCTGATTAATACCCCCGCGAACAGGACGATCACGAGCCAACGTCCGGGCTTGCGATGATTGCGGTTCTCTTCCAGTTGCTTATCGATGGAACTCATTGTCAGGCTCCTGGTGTCGAGATCGCTTCGACGCGTTGGTCGCGCTGCTTCTTGGTGATCAGCGTGCGACTGAAGATTGAATAGACCGCGGGCACCACGAACAGCGTCATCATGGTTGCCGCGAAGAGTCCGCCGATGACGGCCCGCCCCAGCGGCGCGTTCTGTTCCGAGCCCTCGCCGAGAGCGAGCGCCATCGGCAGCATGCCGAGAATCATCGCCAGCGCCGTCATGATGATCGGGCGGAAGCGGACATGGCCCGCTTCGATCGCGGCCTCGACCGGTCCCATCCCTTCCTCACGCATCTCGTTGGCGAAGGTGACGAGCAGGTTGCCGTTGGCGACGCCGACGCCGACCGCCATGATCGCGCCCATCAGCGACTCGACGTTGATCGTCGTACCCGTCAGCACCAGCATCCAGAGCACGCCGGCCAGCGCGCCCGGAACGGCCATGATGATGATGAACGGCTCGAGCCACGACTGAAAATTCGCCACCATCAGCAGGTAAACCAGAACGATCGCGAGGATGAGGCCCAGGCCCATCGTCTTGAACGATTGGTTCATCGCCTGGCTCTGCCCGCGAATGACGATGTGGGTGCCGGCCGGTAGTTGGCCGAGACTGTCGATCGCCTTTTGAACGGCGCCGGTCGTGCTGCCGAGGTCTCGTCCATCGACGCCGCAGTCAACGTCGATAACTCTCTGCACCGTGTAGTGCGCGACCACCGCTGGGTCGTTGCTGTGACTGATCGTCGCGACGTTGCCGAGAAATTGCGCCTGCGGTCCAACGGTGCCGTCGGTGAGCGGCGTATTGTTGGTGCCGTTGATGTACGGCGTATTGGTGGTGCCGTCGCTTAGCGGCGCATTGGCGCTGCCGTTGGTGAGCGGGGTGTTGGCAATCAGATCGATGGACCCGGTCGTCTGAATGGGTGCCTGGGTCACGACGTTGTAATTGACGCCGTTGACCGGGTCGAGCCAGTAGTTCGGCGAGATAAGCGTGTTGCCGCTCAGCGAAGACAGCAGCCCCGACGCGACCTGCTGCTCGGTAACGCCGAGCTCGAGCGCTTTGGCGCGATCGACCTTGACCTTGAAGCTTGGGTAGTCCAGCGGCTCCGCGATCCGCATGTCGGTGACGCCCGGAATCAGCGCCATCTTCGCGGCGAGGCGCGTGGCGATCTGGTAGTCGCTGTGGAGATCGTTGCCGTTGATCTGAGCGTCGATCGCCGCCGGCAACCCGAAGTTCAGCACCTGGTTCACGATGTCGGCGGCCATGAAGTAGCCTTCGACGTTGGGGAACTTCGTGCGCATCATCTGGCGGATGCGCTGTTCGTAAACAGCCGTGGGATGATGTTTCGGTTCGAGCTGGATCAGGATTTCGCCGTCCTGGGGACCGATGTTGTCGCTCGGGAAGAATGCGATCGCGTACGGCTGCGGCAGATCGATGTCGTCGCTAATCTGCTGCAGCTCGTCGTCGGGAATTATCTGCCGGATCGACCGCTCGATGTCGTCAACAATCACTGTGGTCCGTTCGATTCGCGTTCCGCTCGGCGCACGCACGTGAAATTTCATCAGTCCGGCGTCCACCGTCGGAAAGAAATCCTCGCCGGTGACGTACAGCAGCGGGATCGTGCCGACGATCATAAGCGCGGCGCACGTCAGCGAGAGGCCGCGATGCGCGATGAAAGTGCTCACCGCCGAGACGTAATGCTTGCGGATGCGCTCGAAGCCGGCTTCGAATCCTCGGAGGAATCGTCCCCAGAGTCCCGTGCCGTGGACCTCCTGGTGCTTCTCCGGCAACAGATAGGAGGCCATCGTTGGCACCAGCGTGCGCGACAACAGGTAGGAGGTCAGCATCGCGAACACGACGGCGAGCGCGAGCGGAGTGAAAAGAAAACGCGCGACACCGGTCAGCAGGACCACGGGAAAGAACACGATGCAGATGGAGAGCGTTCCGATGAAGGTCGGCGTGGCGATCTGATGCGCGCCGTCGAGAATCGCCACCAGCAGCGGCTTGTTCATCGCGTGATTGCGATGGATGTTCTCGATCTCGACCGTCGCATCATCGACCAGCATCCCCACGGCAAGCGCGATACCGCCCAGCGTCATCGTGTTGATCGTCTGGCCGGCGAGATGCAGACATGCGATGGACGTGAGGATCGAGAGCGGGATCGACGCGATCACGATCAGCATGCTGGCGGACGATCCGATGAATATCAGCACCATCAACGCCACCAGTGCCGCCGCGATCACCGCCTCGCGCACGACCTCCCACAGCGACGCGCGAACGAACGCGGACTGATCGAAAGTGAGCGCCACCTTCAGGCCCTTGGGCGCGACCGCGAGGATCTCCGGGATGCGCGCGCGCACCGCATCGACGACTGACAGCGTCGAAGCGGCCGCGTGCTTGATCACCAGCAGGAAGGTTGCGGGACGCCCGTCGATGCGGACGACGTTGCTCTGCGGCTGATGGGTATCGCTCACCGGTGCGACGTCGCCGAGAAATACCGGGATGCCGTTGGTCACCTTTATTGGCAACTGGTTGAACTCGGACACCTTGGTCGGATTCATGTTGAGGTCGACGTCGTACTCGTAGTCGCCCATGCGAGCCGTGCCCGACGGGATGACGACGTTGGTGGTCGAGAGTGCGTTGCCGATATCCACCGGCGACAAGCCGTTGGCGTAGAGGCGCTTCGAATCGAGGTTGACGACGACCGCGCGCTGAACGCCGCCGATCGGTGCCGGCGACGAAAATCCAGGTATCGTAAAGAGCTGCAGCCGAATGAAATTCAGACCGTAGTCAAAGAGCTGCTGCTGCGAGAGTGTGTCGCTATAGATGTTGAGCTGAGCGACCGGAACGTTCGCCGCGTTGTAGGAAATGATATTCGGCGCCGTGGTGCCCGTAGGCGCCTGGCGCAGGATGGTCTCCGAGACCGAGTCGATTTGCGCGATGGCGGCGCCGATGTCCGTCCCCGGCTGGAAATAAACCTTAAGTACGCCGATCCCGAGAATCGACTGCGATTCGATATGCTCGATTCCATCGACGGTAGTGGAATACGCGCGCTCGCTGATGATCACCAGCCGGCGCTCCATATCGACTGCGTTGAGCCCGGGGTAGCTCCAAACCACCATCACGACCGGCAGATTGATCGCGGGAAAAATGTCCACGTTCATCTCGGTGAACGACAGCACGCCCATCACCAGCATCAGCAACGCCATCACCGCCACTGAGAGCGGACGCCGCAACGCCAGTCGTACAATCCACATCATGATTGAAACCCTCCCGTGGACGCCTCAGTTGGTCATCGCGCCGCTTGAAGCTTCAGTTTCGATTGCAGGGTAGGCGCCTCGGAATTTCCGTGGATCCGCGCCAGGCGTTCCATTTCGCTGATGACGCTCGAGAAATCCTCGTCGCCGTTGCCTGCCGACCGCGCGGCGTTAACCTGATGCGCGATGGCAGTCGCCGGCATCGGCACGCCGAGTTGGGCCGCTTTGTCGAGAATCAATTTGAAGTCCTTGTTCATGAGGCGCAGCGGGAACTGAGGCGAGTAGTCATCGCGCTCGGCACGAAGCAGCTTGTTCTGGTGCGCGGCGGACACCACTGCGGTTTGAGCGAGCACCTCCAGCAGGAGCGCGCGATTGAGTCCCGCCTTTTCCCCGAAAGCGACAGCCTCCGCGATCGCCTGCATGTTCAGACCGAGCAAAGCGTTGACGACCAGTTTCATCGTCGCCCCGGAGCCGCTCGGCCCCAGGTGGAAATACTGCTTCGCGATTGCGGAGAAGATCGGTTGGCAGGCGTAAAATACGTTCGCGTCCCCGCCACCGAAGAGAGTCAAACTGCCCTGCTCAGCGGCAGGCGTACTGCCGGAGATGGGAACATCGAGGACTTCGATGCCTCGCTCTCTGCCCATCCGATGAAGCAATCGCGACGTATCCGGCGAGACGGTGCTCATCTCGATAACGATGCTCCTCGGATTCGCGCAGGCCAGAATTCCTTCCCGACCTTGATAGACGCTCAGAACCGCTTCGTCATTGGACAGGCACGAGATGATGACTTCTGATTTCCGCGCGAGCTGGCGAAGGCTTGGCGCAACGATCGCTCCATGGGCGGCGAGCTCCGCTGTCTTACTAATCGTGTGGTCGTACGCGAAGAGCTTGAAGCCGCCGTTGAGGAGTCTACGCGCCATGCGCTGTCCCATGGCGCCAAGTCCGATAAATCCGATTGTGGTATCTTGCGAAATCATTACCCTTATCTCCTCTATTGGAAATCCGCAAAGCGACCTCTAGATGATCGAGAAAGCCACCAGCATCGAAACCGTCATCGCGGTGAGGACCGCCAGACCAATCAGCACCATCGCCTCAATTGCGATGCATTCAGAATAGGAGCCGTAGTGCGTCGCGCGCGGGTGAACGATTATCGTTTCGTAAGGCGTAACTTGCGTGAAGTGCCTGTAATTAGTGGTCAATTTCGATTCCATTTTCGTTAACCTCCGACTGAAAGGGCGTGAAAAAGCGCCGCACAATCCGCGTGAAGTTTGCTCTCCCGCGAACACTTCAAGGTATCCGTCCGTCAAATCCACCATGCGATATGCCCACGGGCGGCGTTTCCGGCATTGGGTTGGTCGCGGAGATTGATGGATTCACCCATGGCTGCGCGAATTGGCTTTCAGGCCGCTCCATCCATGGGCCAGCGGACGGGTCTGAAGTGAACCCTTCGAACGCGTGCCCCGGCGAAGCGGCGGCAGGCTCCTCGGGCCCAGGCGCCAGAGCCGGGCCGGCGAATGAAGGCGATCCGTCGTCCCACGGTTCTTCGAATGAGGGCGACGCGGCATCGCCGGATTCAAACGCGGGATTGTTGAGGCTTCGCGCGAAGGCCGGCTCGATCGCGACGAGCGCTGACGCTGCGAGAATCGTCGCCAACGCTGATGCGCATCGAAAGAAACGCCGCGGACGACCGTAGTCTTTCAGAACTGTTGTGTTCATGTTTCGATTCGCTCCTTAAATTCCCAAAATCCTGAATCTCCACCATGGCCAGGAATCTTCTGTACGGAGGGCGTGAGAAACGCCGGCACAAAGTTGTCCGCGCAGATCTCGCCGTGGCAGGATGGTCAACGCCGTTCAGCAGTTGACGATTCTTGAATCTGCTTGAGGGAGAAGACCTATGGCTGAGGCAAGTTTTGGAAGTCGCCTAGTGGCGCGGGCGGCGTGGCGTCGAGGACTGTTCGGGTTTTAGGCGAACCTTCAAGCGGCGGCAGCTCTAAGGCGATGCTTGCCCAATTTGTTACGATTCGTCGATTTCTGAGATCGGGGTCGCGGCGCTGGAACGCTGAGGTTACTGACGCCTGGGAATCGCGGCATCGTTTACGGGCCGGATAACTTTTCGTCGGCGAGCATGGTGGCGTTGGGTGCGCCCGGCGGGCCGAGCGGCCCCTCGAACTTAAGCAGGCGATGACTCGAATCTGCATCGAAGTAGGCGTCGAATGACGGAACGAAGAAGTACGCCAACGGCCGCAGCAGAATCGGAATATCGATGATGGGATCGAGCTTGGCATGAATCGCGCGCGTGTCGTCGCCACCCAAAGCAACCGTCGTCACTCCGTCGCGCTGAATGGTCATCTCGCTCACCTCACCTGAAAAATCCATCACATGAAAACTCGCCTCGTCGGTTCCTTGGGGCAGCAGACGCGGCAGCAGCGCGCCCAGCGTCATGTCCGCGCCGTACAGATCGGCAGGAAGGTCCTTATCCGAATCGTTAGGGAACGCGGCCTTGCGAAAGAAGATGAGATGCTTGCGAACCATCGCGCCGCTCGAGGCAAAACTGCGATCATCGAGATAAACTGTGGCCGGCGACGCGCCGCGAACGATTTGCGTGCGGCTCTCAGTCGCGAGCCCGTTGCTGAATGCGACACGGCTTACCAGCAGCTCGCCGACGGATGTCGATGCGCTGGCGAAGGTCACGTGACCGGTGCGATCTCCTTGGGTGAAGCTGCCGGAGTTGATCGGATGGAGACTCAGTTGTTCGCCGGCGGAGCCGGCCGGCGTGAGATCAGCAGGTGTCTTCGATTCATTCGCGGCCGCGGTCAGTTCACCAATCGAGGCCAGCTCGATCACCGTGTTCTTGTGGAGCTTGTCGTTGGGTGAGCCGAATCCCGCCATCTTGAGCACGTAGTACGGTTCGCCGCGGGTAATCCAAATCGTGAAATGCGGCTTGACCAGCTTGAGGAACAGATCGGGCACGTGCGGAAAGACCTTGCTCAGATCGAGATCGATACGAACCCGCAAAGCGTCGAAGGTCCCGGCGGGGACGGTCAGCTTCTCGTTCTCTTCGGGCCGCAATATGGCCCCGACTGATCCGCCGTCGGACCAAAGCCAGGTCTCGATCTGACTACCGCGCATAAGCGTCGGCAAATCGAGAGATTTCTTTGAGACACAGGTGCCGGGTTGCGCGTTGAGCGCCAGCGGCTTGGCGAGAAACGGATAATAGCCGGGATCGAAGGTGTCAAAATCCGAGCGCTCGAGCTCACCCGTCTTGCTGCGCATGATCGAGCGGAACATCGTCGCCGGCCGCGCGAATCCATTCGCGAAAGTGCATTCGGCGAGGACCTGGGTTCCGACCGCGTAATCGATCGCCGTCAGTTCCCGGGCGCCTGGTGAATCCGCAATCTGCCAGCTCCGCGAGCGTTCCAGCTCTTGTCCCGAATCGAGGTCGAGGGTTCGGTAGGTCATCACCTTTCCCGGAATCGACAACTGCGCGAAAGATTGCGGCGGGAGTAGGAGCCCGAACGCGGCAACGAGGAGAAATGCGAGCGAATAGAATCTCAACATCAGTGCGCGGTATCCCGGAAAGATTGCGGCTCAGTCAGATCCAATCAGCGCCGCGATGCGTTGGTTGACGAAGGCGCGCCATGATTTGTCGCCAATCAGATTGGGCAGCAGCGTATCCATGTGCAGCAAGCCCATCACGAATACGCAAAACAGGCGCGCGACAAATTGGGGATTGAGTTTCGGATTAAGTTTACCCTCGCGTTGTGCCAGCGCGATCGCCTCGGAGATATACTGCATCGCCGCTTCATCTGAAAGCGCCAGCACGCGCCGGACCTCGGAATCCCTGCTGGCGGCCGCATGAACCTCGATGGAGAGCTGGCGAACCAGTTTCAATTCCGGTGCGGTGTACACCGACGCCAGGCGCGGCAGGGCGGTAGCCGTTGCGGCAGCGGAGGTCTGCATGAAGAGCGGAGTTGACTCGAACGAGCGTTTCACAACTTCGAGCATCAGCTCGCCCTTGCTCTTGAAATGTTTGTAAATCGCGCCGGCGGTGATGCCGCTGGAGCGGGCAATCGCCGGCATCGAGGAGCCGTCGAAGCCGTGCTCGGCGAACAGGCTTGCGGCGGCGGTCAGGATTCGTTCGCGGGTGGATTCGAGTGGTTTCGCGCCGACGACGGCGGGGCGCGTTGGCCGCGCAGTGCGCGAGCGTTCTTTCGGAGATGGTTTCCCCAATTTTTGAATCATCGCAGGATTTCCCGGGCTCGATGCCGCGCGAGCCTCATGATGGCTCATTTGCGGTTGACAAGTAAATGACCATTTACTAATCTTCCGAACCAAAGTAAACAGTCATTTACCAAGCACGGCTTGACTGGTGCCGAAGTTCAGGAAGTGAATCGATATAGATGAAGGCCAACCATGTTGTAGTGATCGGCGGAGGCATCGGCGGGATGTGCGCGGCGCGCGTGCTGTCCGATCACTTCGAGCGCGTTACCCTGATCGAGCGCGACGAACTGCCCGAGGGCGCGGCCCATCGCAAGGGCGTGCCGCAGAGCCGTCATCCGCACGGCTTGCTCGATCGCGGGCGGCGTGAGCTGAGCGCGTTATTCCCCGGTCTCGACGATTCGATCCGGCAACGCGGCGGTCTCGACATGGATGCGGGGCTCGAACTCGCCACCCTGAATCCGGAAGGATGGGCCACGCGGCGCCATACCGGACATCAGATGTTGTTCGCCAGCCGGCTGCTGATCGAGTCGGTCATTCGCGACCGGGTCAAGAAAAATCCGCGCGTCAAATTCATCGAGGGCACCGAAGTCACGGCGCTGTTGTTTGCGCCGGGCGACAAGCCGCGCGTGACGGGCGTCGAGACTCGGAAGCTCGGCGATAGTTCTCCGGTTCGCCTCGAAGCGGACCTGGTCGTGGATTGCAGCGGCCGCAGCTCGCGCGCGCCGGAATGGCTGGTGAGTCTCGGCTATCCGGAAGTCGAGCTCGAAGTCGTGGATGCGCAGGCGGGATATAGCACGTGCTGGTACCAGGCGCCGCCCGCCGATCAGCGACCCGCAAGCTGGTGGTGGAAAGGGATTTTTCTTAATCCGTCGGCCAAGCCGACGCGCGAAGAAGATTACTACGTCGCGCTGATCCTGCCGATTGAAGGCGACCGTTTCCTGCTGACGCTGGCCTCGTGGGGCGGCCGCAAGCTGCCCGCCGATCATGAATCGTTCGCGGCGCTATGCGGGCGATTGCGGTCGCCGATAGTGGCGGAAGCGCTCGCGATCTCGAAGCCGATCTCCGCGATTTTTCATCGCAAGGGGATGCAGAATATCTGGAAGCACTTCGAGAAGTGGCGCGGGCCGGCGGGATTCGTCGCGATGGCCGACGCGGTCTGCGCGTTCAATCCGGTGTATGCGCAGGGCATGACGAGCGCGTCGGTATGCTCACAGGTGCTCGGCAAGCTGGTCGCCGAAATGGAGCCGCCCGACGCGAATTTCCCGCCGGAGTTTTTCCCGCCGCAGGCTGAATTCGGGCGACAGCCGTGGGGGCTGGCGGTCGCGCGCGATCGTGCGGCGCTTGGACAAACGGATGGTTCCGAGGGTGCGATGGCGGGCGAGGCGTGGGAACGGGTGCTGCGCCAAGGCGCCGGCGTCCCGGTGATCGCGGAGGCGCTGTTCAACGTGATCAATCTCAACCGTCCGCCGGAATCGCTGATGGCCGATTCTGAATTCCTTGCCGCCGTCAATGAAATCATGCAGCGGCCGCCGAAGCCGCCGATCGAAGCAGGGGACCTGCCGCCGTATCCGCCCGCAGCGATCGTAAATTAAAGACAGAAATTCAACCGAGGTTCAGATGACAACAGCAATTCGACCAAACCGCTTGCGCGCCGGAATTTTTCTCGCCCCGTTTCACCCGGTCGATGAAGATCCCACGCTCGCAATCCGACGCGATATCGACCTGATCGAGCATCTCGATCGCATCGGCTTCGACGAAGCATGGATCGGCGAGCATCACTCGGCGGGATACGAAATTATCGCGTCGCCGGAACTGATGATCGCCGCCATTGCCGAGCGTACACAGCGAATTCGACTCGGCACCGGCGTCATCTCGCTGCCGTATCATCACCCGTTGATGGTCGCGAACCGGATCGTGCAACTCGATCACATGACGCGCGGGCGAGCGATGTTCGGAATCGGGCCGGGGCTGTTGCCGTCGGACGCGGAGATGCTGGGCGTGCCGGTCTCGAAGCAGCGCGATCGGATGGCCGAGTCGCTCGACGTAATCCTCCGGCTGATCGCCGGTGAGACCGTGACCGAGAAAACCGAATGGTACACGCTGAAGGAAGCGCGCTGTCAGCTGCTGCCCTATACGCGACCGCGACCGGAATTTGCGGTTGCGAGCACGTTCACGCCGTCGGGCGGCAAGCTCGCGGGACGCTATGCGGCCGGGATGCTGTGCGTGGCGGCCTCGCAACAGGCGGGCTACGACGTGCTTGGCACCAACTGGCAGATCGCATGCGACATCGCGCGCGAGAACGGGCGCACGATGGATCGATCGGTGCTGCGGCTGGTCGCGCCGATGCATATAGCCGAGAGCCGCGAGCAGGCGCTGCGCGAGGTCAAGTACGGATTGAACAAATGGCTCGCATACTTTACCGCGATCAATCCAACCGCCAGCGGCGATGACCTGGCGGCCAAGGATCCGGCCGAAGCGATGGTCGAGTCGGGCCGCGCGGTGGTCGGCACGCCTGACGACGCGATCGCGATGCTCGAGCGTTTGGAGAAACAGTCGGGCGGCTTCGGCTGCATCCTGATGCTGGCCCACAACTGGGCGAACTTCGATGCGACCAAGCGGTCGTATGAACTGTTCGCCCGTCACGTCCTGCCGCACTTCAACGGATCCAACATTGCGCGCGGCGCGTCATTGAATTGGGTTCGCGACAATGGCAAGGAGCTGATGGGCAAAGCGATGTCGGCCGCCGCCGAAACCGTGCAAAAGCATTTTGCGGAAGTAGCGGCGAGGCAGAAGAACTAGACATAGTCCGGCCCCTCCGTTTGGTCGTTGCCAGGCGACGCCTTGGTGCTTGATCCTTTGACCGGCACGTGCGGCCTCGCGCGAATTGCTTTGCGCCCGCCGCGGATCAGGGAATTTGACTCTTAGAGCGGTTCGCATCAGACTGCGTTATCCGCGGATCAAGTTCCTTGCCGATCCTTTTGGGGAGGCCCACATGAATCAAGAGCCGTATATCCTTATCACCGCCGACACCCATGGCGGCGGCAGCCATGCCCAGTACCGCGAATACCTCGATCCGCAGTGGCGCGAGGCGTTTGACGAATGGCGTGGCGGCTACAAGAACCCGTCGCAGGAGCATTATGGCTCCAAGAAGATGCGCAACTGGGATTACGGCATCCGCAACAAGGATCAGGACAGCCAGGGCGTCGTCGGCGAAGTTGTGTTCCCCAACACCGTGCCGCCGTTCTATCGCAAGAGCATCGTCACCGCCCATCCGCCGAAGCCTGAAAACTTCCAGCAGTGCCTGGCCGGTATCCGTGCGCACAATCGCTGGCTCAAGGATTTCTGCGCCGAAGACCCAGTGCGCCGAGCCGGGATTGGATTGATCCTGCCGAACGACTTCGACGAGGCGATCAAGGATATCGAGTTCATCGCCAGGTCGGGCTTGCGCGGCGGCGTTCTGCTGCCACTTATCCCGCCCGACGCCTACTGGCTGAAGCCGCTGTACCATCCGGAGTGGGACCGGGTGTTTGCAGCTATTCAGGACCATGGCCTCGTTATCAATCAGCATACGGGCCAAGGCCTGCCGGACTACGGCGAAGATGTAGTGGCGCAATCGATCTGGATTCAGGACGTGACCTTCTATGGACAAGCCGGCTATCGACACCTATTGATGGCTGGCGTGTACGAAAAGTTCCCGAAGCTCAAGCACATCCTGACCGAGTCCGGTTGCTACTGGGTTCCGGACGTACTCAAGCAGCTCGATCGCGCCTACTATGCAATCAAGGCGGGCGCGCTGGGTGAGATGAACTACGCCGGAATGGAGATGCCGCTGAAGGAGCCGCCCAGTGCCTATGCGAAGCGTAACTGCTACTACGGCGCGAGCTTCCCGAGCAAAGCCGACCTTGCCGGTATCGAGGAGATAGGTGAGGATCACGTCCTATGGGGCAACGACTATCCTCACTATGAAGGTACCTTTCCCTACAACCTACAATCCTTGCGCCTGACCTTTGGCGACATGCCGGACTCGCGCCGGCGCAAGGTGCTGGGGCTGAACGCGGCGGCGCTCTATAACTTTGATCTGGAACAGTTGAAGCCTCGTGCCGCAAAGCTTGGCCCGACGCCCGCACAAGTGGAGACTCCCCTGCCGCGCGAGGAAATTCCCCGTGACAGTTATTGCTATCTCTTCCGCGACGCCCTGCAGGCAGCGTCCTAAGTCATGGCGATGCCTGGTGACATCGGGATAGTCGATACGATGATCGGTTTTCCGGCCGACGATTTCAAAATGTACGACTTTATCCGCGCGCAGCTCAAAGACCCTTCGGCCAAGTTCGATTTCCCGGTCGAATACATGTTCAAGAACGTGCCCAAGGAGCTTTACGGATCGAAAGATCCGATTTCACTCACGCTGCACGAGATGGATCGATTCGGCGTTGAGACAGGAGTCATCGGCGCCGGCGGCGAAGTCTCGACCAAGGCGCTGAAGGACCATCCTGACAGGTTCGTACCGATGGGCAACGTCGATCCGAACCGCGGCATGGACGGCATCCGCGACATGGTGCGGCAGCATGAGACCTATGGTGTGCGCGCTTTTGGCGCGTTCAACGCGGGCTACAATCCGCAAGTCGGTATTTCCGACCCGCTGATGTACCCAATCTACGCCAAGTGTGTCGAGCTGGGCGTCCCGATCTTCGCCTGCGCGGGAGTTCCGGGCCCAAGATTTCCGATGTGGCCACAGGAAGTGCGCCTGATCGATCAAGTGATGTACGACTTCCCCGAACTGGTCTTCGTAACACGCCACGGCTGCGAGCCATGGGAAGACCTGGCCGTCAAGCTGATGCTGAAATGGCCGAACCTTTACTACTCGACCTCCGCCTTCGCGCCCAAGCACTATCCGGAAGCTATCATTCGTTACGCTAACACTCGCGGCGCGGACCGGATAATCTATGCCGGCTATTTCCCGATGGGTCTCTCGCTTGAACGGATCATGACCGACATGAAGTCGGTGCCCTTCAATGACAACGTCTGGCCAAAGTTCCTGCGCGACAACGCCCGCAAGGTGCTGAAGCTGGCAGCCTGAACGATCTTGCCGTCCAGGCGATCACACGGAGAGCAGTCCGCATCGGACAGCGCAATCCGCGGGGGGTGTGAAGAATGAGTAATGAAGGATCCACTGAGACGCGCGAGGCGCGCGTTCCGCAGCCGGCCACCGCGATCGCATCTCACCTCGTGCACCCGGACAAGGCCGGCGAATACTTCGCGGCGCAGACTGCGATTACCGAAGCGGCGCGAAAATTTCCCGGCTTCGTCGGCACCGAGGTGCTAGGTCCGATAGCTGGTCTGCAGGCGGAGTGGGTGGCGATCTTCCGTCTCGAATCAAACGAGGCGATGAAGCGCTGGCTGAATAGTCCCGAGCGCGCGCAACATGCGGAGCGAATCGAGGCGTGCCTCGCGGAGCCTTCGCGCATGCTGCTGCTTGCCAGCGACGACAGCGCTGAACCGCCGGTGGCGATGGTGTTTACGCATCGCGTGGCCAGGGACAAAGAGGCGGCCTATCTCGAGTGGCGGCGCAAGGCGATCGCGGCGCAGGCGTATTACCCCGGCTATCTTGCGACCGAGTTTTTCAAACCGCACGGCACGTTCCAGAATGAGTGGGTGGACATCGTGCGTTACGACAACGTCGGCAATCTCAACCGCTGGATGGAGTCGACGGAGCGGGCGGCGCTGCTCGAGGAGCTCGATCCGATCGTCGAGAGCATGCATGCGCATCCGGTGACTGGGCTCGAGGGATGGTTCGCGCTCAATCGCGGGAGCGGCGTGCCGGTGAGCGGACCGCCGCCGTGGAAGCAGGCGCTGGCGGTATTGTTCGCGCTTTATCCGACAGTGATGGTTCTGAATTTCCTGAATCCGCTTTGGCATAACCTGTCGTTCGCGCAATCGATGCTGATCGGGAATGTTCTCTCGGTCGGGCTGCTGACGTATCTGGTCATGCCGTGGGTGAGCCGCTTTCTCAATTTCTGGCTGACCGCGCGAACGCGCGACTGGAAGAACGAGGTGCTCGGATTATCCACGGTCGCCATCGGCATTGTCTTGTTCGTTCTCATCTTCCAGGCGCTGTGATCGATTGCTGAATTCGCCGACGCGTAACATTTTTCGCGGGGCGGTTATTGTGGACTTGCCACGATCCGCTGTATGAATGTGAATGCGCAAATTTAAATTTCGCCTTGTCGCCGTTTTCGCTTGTTCACTGCTTGTCAACCTCGCACTCGGTATTCGTGCCAACGCCCAAAGCGGCTCCGACCTGCCCGACTACATGGGCGTGATTGTCGGCCAGGCTGCGCCCGCAACCAAATCGCAGGTCGCCGAGCAAAACGTGCTCGCGCTCGACATCGCGATGTTCGGGCTCTACGACGAAGCGCAGGCGAAGTTTCAGAAAAATTTTCTCGCCGAGCACCCGGTGATCATGGCGTTATTCAGCAACCAGGGCGGAAAGCTCACGCTGTTCCGGCCGGGCAAGCCGCCGCTCGACGCTCCACAAGTGCCGATTCGCTATCAGATCTACAAGTCGGTGGGACATTCGGCGCTCGCGCTGTTTGAGCTCGCGGGCTCGCACTTGGGCACGGTCGCCGATCAGTCATGGGTTGGGCCGATGCGGACCTTTCGCGGCGCGAATCAAACGGCAATCGACAGTCTCGACGCGCTCGACCTGGGCGCTGACGCCCGCGACAACCAGCGCAAAGTTCTAGCCGGCAATATCAAGTTCATGGACGCGTGCCTCAGCAAGGGCACCTACTCTTTCGCGGACATCCAGCAATACGCGCAGGAAGTAAAGCCTTATCTGCAGAAAAATATCACCTGGGGCGCGACTACGCAGGTTGAGCATTGGATGAAGGTGCTCAAGGACTGGAAGGAGATGCTCGGTCCGGACTGGGATAAGACTTACGGAGTCAGCAATACGTTGTACGTTGCGCGTCAGAACAACGTCCTGTTCAGCACGATGGCGCAGTTCTTCGGCAAGGACGCGATGAACACGCGGCTGTTCCTGTTCGAGACCTCGCAGTTCGTCACCACGCCGGATCAGATGCTGGACGTGCTGATTCGGACGGTCGCGGATCGCTCGGTCGGCCAGGTGTTCTTCGGTAACTACTACCTGATGGACTACGAGCTGATGGGTGGCGATGCGCGCAAGGCGATAGCCGTAGAGGATAAGAAGTACGGGATGCCGGTATTCCTGCCGCCGGCGGTGCCGTTCCATTCCAATGAGTGGCCTTTCAGGATCGATCCAAGCCAGGGCGAAGGTCCGGCCACGATCGAAGATATCAAGTAGGCGGCGCTAGCCTAGAACAGGACCGTGATTTGGGCGGTTATGGCGACGGCGCCTTGGGTGCCGCGACTTTCGCCGGGATTGGGGATGTAGCTGAGGACCGGCTCGAGAAAGGACGTGCCGATGAGATGCATCTGGTAGTAGGTCTGGAGGATAGCTTCGTTGCTGCGAAAGCCGTAGCGCCGATTCAGCCACGACCAGGCGAGTCCGGTGCCGATTGAATCCACCGGCCGATTAGGGATCAGGCCGAAGCCGGTGAAGCCGGCGCCGAAATATTCGTTGGCGATCATCGTGCGCGAGTCGTTGATGCCGAACTGGAAGAAGCCCGAGACTCCACTGTTGTCAACGCCTTCGTGCTGTCGCCATAGCCGCTGCGATCCGAATGTGTAAAAGCCCTCGGACCCATTTTGACTGACGCCAGGACCGTACAGCTCGCCGGTCTGCGCCCATCCGCCAGCCGCGACTATTCCGATCAAATTGTGCGGGCCGAGAGTCCAGGCGTAGCCGGCCTCGCCGATCGTGAAATAGTGTCCGTCGAAGACCGGCGCTTCGCGCAGTCCAGTTTGGATGCCGGTGGCCAAGGCGCCGTCGTAGAGAGCGTAGGTGAGGTAGAAATTTTTCGTTGGCGCGAAGTTCGCGGTTATTCCATAGGCAGTGTTGTAGTAGCCGGGCGACACGCCAATCAGCGTCGGGTTCTTGAAGACCGGGGTGTAGATGAGCGCGGAGACCGCCGCGACTTTGAGACTGGTGTCCGCGGTCGGGACCGCGCGAGTTACGTTGTTGAAGTCGTTGGTCGGGGTGGTTTTGCCGACTCGAATCACGAGCTTCTCGGCCAACAGGCTCTGCCGCCACCACAGTTCGTACAGTTGGGTGCGAACGAACGGCTTCGGCCCCGACAGGCCGTCGTATGCGGTGATGACTCCCGCCTTGCCGTTGGAATCCTCGCCGTTGAACTGCATCAGCTCCGCGTCCATCGAAGCGCCCGGTATGCCGGCCAGCAGTTCCAGGTCGACGTTCAAGTTCAGGAACAGCAGGCTGTTGAAACTCCAGGTCCGCGGCTTCACTCCGCCGGCGATCAGGTAGTCGGCGTTGCCGATCCACAAACCCCCGACGCGAATTCCGGGAAGATTGTCGAGTCCGATCAGATGCCCGAGCATGCCCGTCCCCGCAATCATGTTGGACGCGCCGGGGTTGGCGCTGATCGGTTGAACATCGGCACTCGAGAGCGCGCTCGCGATCGACGGCGTAGGTGTGCTGGCAGCGGCCGGGCTCGACGACGAAGCAGGCTGCGGGACCGCGTCCGCGCATTGAGCATCACCTGCAAAAACTGAAACGAGGCAGATCGCGCCCAGCATCCACGCCGTGGCGCGAGCGCGCCGGCTCGACTCGCGCTTCATCTGACGCTCACGCGGTTTTCTTTTCGGTGCTCTCGAAAATGCGCCGGTAGATGCGATCGGGTGTCAGCGACGAGTCGTGGAAGCGGATGCCGGTCGCGTCCGTCAGCGCGTTGGCCAGCGCCGGCGCGATCGGATAGATCGGCGCCTCGCTCATCGACTTGGCGCCGAGCGGGCCGAACGCGTCGTGCGTGTCGGCGAAATAGATCTCGGTGCGCGCGAGCGCGTCGGCATACGCTGGAATGCGGTAGTTGCGAAAGCTCGGATTGATCATGCGGCCGCTGTCGTCGAAGACCATCTTTTCCTGCAGCGTCCAGCCGACGCCTTGCGCCACCGCGCCATCAATCTGCGCCCTGCATTGCATCGGATTGATGATCACGCCGCCGTCGCAGCCGTGGACGCTCTGCAAGATGACGATTTCGCCGGTGATGCGATTGACCGCGATGCGAAATGCCTGCACCTGGAAGGTGACGCTGCGCGGCGTGCCGTAAGCCTTGCGCACAGTCTCGAGCTGGCGTCCGGCCGTGTGCGCCGCCGCGAAAAAATCCGCCAGCGGAACGCGCGTATCGTTGTAGAAGATGGCGTCGTGATCGATGCGGCAGGCGTCGCGGCCGAAGCGTTGCGGGACCGGATGCTGACCTTCGCCTCGAAAAACTACGCGGTCGGCCGCGAGCCGCACCGCGTTGCCGGCGACCACTGTGCCGGCGCTGGCGAACGCGCCGGTGTCGTAGCCGGTTTTATCGGTGTCGGAGTGAATGACCCGCACGCGCGATGCGGTACTATTGAGCACGCTCGACACGATTTGCCGATGAACCGTCGTGGTCCCGTTGCCGAACTCGGCGGTGCCGATTGCGAGGTGATAGTTGCCGTCCGCGCCGAGGCCGAGCCGCGCCTCCGAACGATGCTCCGTCGGCGGCACCGAGCCGTGCATTGAGATAGCCATGCCGCGGCCCTCGAGCCAATCGGGGCCCGGCGGAAGCTTGACACCGTTGCCGCGCTTCATGGCCGTATCGACCAGGTCGATGCACTGATCGAGGCCGTAGCTGCCGAACTCGGTGTCGGTGGCGTCGGTGCTCTCGGCGATCATTTGATCGTCCGGCTTGACGACGTTGATGCGGCGAAACTCGTATGGATCGATTTTCAGGCTGCGCGCGACTTCGTCCATGGCGCACTCGACGGCGAAAATCGTTTGCGTCATTCCGTAGCCGCGGATTGCGCCGCCCGGCACCATGTTGGTGTAAACGGTATAGCCGTCAACTTTCTTGTTGGCGCATTTGTACACGGCCACCGCTTCGCCGCAGGCGGCGTATAAGGTTTCGCCGCCGTGATTGCCGTAGGCGCCGGTGTTGGAAACGACGCGCACCTCCATCGCGGTCAGAGTGCCGTCGCGCTTCGCCCCGACCTTCATCCTGACATTCATCGGATGGCGCGTGGTCGCGGCGATAAATTCCTCTTCGCGGGTGAACTCGAGCATGACCGGACGGCCGGTCTTCAAAGTGGCAAAGGCGCAGATGTCTTCGGTCAGCACTTCCTGCTTGCCGCCGAAGCCGCCGCCGACGCGCTCGCAAAAGACCCGAACGCTCTCGGGCATCAGGTCGAAAATGTAACAGAGCTTCTGCTTGGTGATGTACGGCGTCTGGCTGCTGGTGCGGACGTTGAGGCGGCCGTTGTCGAGCCAGGTGATCGTGCAATGCGTTTCGAGATGCGCGTGCTGGACGCGATGGGTGGTGTAGGTGGCTTCGTGGATGACGTCGGCGGCCTTGAAGCCCGCCTCGACGTCGCCGACGTTGCCGTGAATCTCGACCAGGATATTCTGCCCGGGGCGCCGGATGCGGGACTCGGCGCCCTTGTCGTGGATGACGGGCGCGCCCTTGCCCATCGCTTGTTCGGGATCGAACACCGCGGGCAGCAGCTCGTAATCGATTTCGATCTTGCGGCATGCTTCTTCCGCCGCGCCCTCGGTTTCCGCGACGACTGCCGCGACCCGCTGGCCGACAAAACGTGCGACGTTGTCGAGCAGGTAAGTGTCGTTGGGATCGACGTGATAGTCGTCGTGCGTGGCGGAGGTGTAGAGCAGCCGCGGCACGTCCTCCCAGGTGTAAACGCCGCGGACGCCCGGGACACTGAGGGCGGCGTCTTTGCGAATGGCCTTGATGCGCGCGTGAGCGTGCGGCGAGCGCAGCAGTTTCAGATGCAGCATGCCCTCGATCGCGGTGTCGAGCGTGTAACGGACTTTGCCGGTCACGATCTCTTCGGCGGCCGGCGCCAGCAGTCCCGCGCCGCACGATTTGCCCGGCTGGTCTTCCTCGATGGATTTGACGCCATGGATCGCGTTTTCGATCGAATGATAGCCGGTGCATCGGCAGAGATTGCCCTTGAGGTAACGCGGCAGGTCGCTGGTCTGTTCCTGGTTGAGGCTCGCCGCGGTCATGATCATGCCGGCGGTGCAGAAGCCGCACTGGAAGCCAGCGGCCTGCATGAACGCGGTCTGCATCGGATGCAGTTCGCCGTTGTGCGCCAGGCCTTCGATGGTGGTGACTTTGTGGCCGTCGGCGCGGAAGGCGGGAATCAGGCAGCTATGAACGGCGACGCCGTCGAGCCAGACCGTGCAGGCGCCGCAGTCGCCGGCGTCGCAACCCTTCTTGACGCCGAACCAACCCATCTCGCGCAGGAAAGTTCGCAGGCACTGACCGGGCCGCGGCTCTTCGGAGAGAGTTTTGCCGTTGACGAGGTAACTCACGGCTGCACCTTGTGCGAAATGTTGTAGTCGGCGAGTTCGCGCCGGATCTCTTCGGCGAGATAGAGCGTCATGTGCTGGCGATACTCCGGCGTGCCATGAACGTCGTCGAAGAATTTCGGAATTTCACGCTCGAGGCGCGCGCGCAGATCGGCGGCATCGGGAAGCTTCGCAAACGCGAGCCGATAAGGCCGATCGGTCGAAGCGGAAACCGCGATCTTCATGCTCACGGTTTT
>VFSW01003762.1_pt1 | contig 22752 bp, 22 predicted proteins | sample 5358111 | NCBI WGS metagenome assembly VFSW01 (sample SAMN11554181, study PRJNA540505) | mine drainage metagenome | isolation source: sediment from site ElyBrook_90M | place: USA: Ely Copper Mine, Vershire, VT | collected 2017 | reverse complement strand
TCTGAACGTCCATCAGCAACAGCGCGGAATCGGGCACCCGTGTACGTTAGCCCCGGCGTTAGATGGCGATTCGGTCAGCACAGCGGTTGAGAAGTCTGGGACGAGACAGCGTGGTCGGCGCGGTACCCTGCAATGTGGGTATGACCAGGCGGACGTGCAAATGACCCACCTACTGCAGTCCCTCTCGCATACGTGGGAGCCCTTCGTGCTCATTGTTGGACTCTTGTTCATTGGCCACGTCGCTGCTCAGGAGCGACTCTTCGAGAAGGTCGGCCAGGAATGCGCGCGGGTGCCCGGCGGAAGCCTCAGTCTGTTCGTCATGACGATGCTGGCAGTCGCCGTCGTGACGGCGGTGCTCAACCTCGATACCGCGGTCGTGTTCATGACTCCGGTGGCGCTCGAGGCGGCACGCTCGAGGGGTGCCGATGAGAGGGCCTTTTTGTACGGGACGATTCTCATGACGAACTCTGCGTCGCTCCTGCTACTCGGTTCCAATCTCACCAATATGCTCGTGGTCGCTGGACAGCCCATGCGCGGGAGCGTCTTCGCCGCGCACATGGTGTGGGCGTGGATGACCTCGGTGCGCATCACGATCTTCGTCGTGGTCCTTTGGTGTCGGCACAGGTTCAGCGCTCCGGTAAATGGCTCGCGCGGAGACGACCTTCCCTGGACGCTGGGACTCGGGATCCTGGGAACCGTGGTCGCGATCGTGTTGATGTTGGTACTGAGTCACCCGGCACTGCCCATATTCATTCTCGGGGTGCTCGTCGAACTGTACGGTCTGCTTATCAAGCACCGGGTCGCACTACACGACCTGATCAGGGTGGCCAGCCCGAACGTGGTGGTCCCTCTCTTCGCCGTTGCCGTTGGCGTTGGATGGTTGAGTCGAGTGTGGAGCGCTCCATCGCACGTGCTCGCCCATTCGAGCACGCTGGTCAGCGCCCTCGCTGCGGCTCTGGCGTCGATCTTGATCAATAATCTTCCCGCGGCCTCGTTGTTCGCCGGCCAGCATATGGTCCATCCGTTCGCGCTGCTCGTCGGGTTGGACCTTGGGCCCAATCTCTTCGTGACCGGCGCGATGTCGACGATGCTCTGGTTTCGTATTTCCCGAGAGCATGGCGCGACTCCAAGGCTGGGCACGCTCACGAGTGTCGGCGTGCCCGTGGCGCTGGCCACCATCGTCGTGGCTTCGTTGCTGGTCTGATCGACCGTTTGGCGTGTTGCGTCCACTGAGTGCGGATGCAACATCGCGAGAGGTCGGGCCACGGTGTAGTTGCTAGGTTTCGACGATGGACTCTTCCATCGAGCGTTACACGCACGGTCACCACGAGTCGGTGCTGCGAAGTCATCAGTGGAGGACGGCTGAGAATTCAGCCGGCTACCTGATCAATCGGCTTCGTTCGGGGCTGACGGTTCTGGACGTGGGATGCGGTCCCGGGACCATCACCGCAGACTTCGCGAATCTGGTGGCCCCGGGCGCGGTCGTCGGGATCGACCTCTCCGAAACGGTGATCGAGATCGCTCGCCGCCAGAGCGCACCGCGTCAACTGGCCAATCTCTCCTTTGAGACTGATGACGTCTACCAACTGAGTCTCTCTGACGAGACCTTCGACGTCGTTCACGCCCATCAGGTGCTCCAGCACCTCGGTGATCCAGTTGCCGCCCTGATTCAGATGCGCCGAGTACTGCGCAGCGGAGGGTTGCTCGCGGTGCGTGACGCGGACTACGGCGCATTCGCGTGGTATCCCACGAGTGCTGGTCTCGATCGGTGGATGGTGATCTACCACGAGTTGACCAGGTTGAATCGGGCCGAGGCCGATGCTGGAAGGCATCTCGCGGCGTGGGTGCGCGAGGCTGGCTTTGACGGGCTGGAGGTGTCGTCGACCAACTGGACGTATCACGACGTCGATGAGCGGTGCTGGTGGGGCCAACTCTGGGCCGAACGGGTGTTGCACAGCGGTTTCGCCCAGCAGTGCCTCGAAGCCGGGATCGCCTCGCAGGGCGAGCTCGAACAGATCAGTCGGGCCTTCTTGGATTGGACCATGCAAGACAACGCGGTGTTCATCGTCCCCAGCGTCGAGGTGCTCGCTCGTAGGTGAACCGCTTGGCTCGAACGTGTGGTGCTCGACGATTGTCGTGCACGAGAATCATCAGCCCCGCTGGGGAGGAAGGAATTTGGGCACGAGGTCAGCTTCGCCCACGAGGCCGAGCATCTGTTCGAACGCGTAGGCGACACCGAGCATCGTCGCTTCGCTTCCGGGCCGTCCGACGATGCTCAGTCCTACCGGAAGTCCATGAACGAGCCCCATCGGAATCGTGGCGATGGGCCATCCGGCGATGGCGGGAGCTTGGGTGACCTGAGACCATCGGGCACTCCCGCTGCCTCCGAGGACCAGGTCGTGCTTCCAGGCCGGTGAGTAGCACGGGGCGATGAAGCAGTCCACACCGAGCAGCGCCGGTTCGAGACACTTCGTGAGTGCCCACTCGAGGTTTCGGGCCCGAGCCTCCCGGTAGGCCTGACTAGCACGCCCACCGCTAGCAACGGCCTGCTCGAGGTATTCGTGGCCGAAGTAGGGCTGTTCGATGTCGGCGTGCTCGTCCTCGTGCACGATCACTTGGGCCAGCGACGAGGGACCTTGGCCACCGCGCCGAGAGAGAAAGGCAGTCAGGTCATCGGCCATCTCGCTCACGAGCACCGTCAGTTCGTCACGGTCCACTTCGCCATCGGCCTCGGCGACGGTGATCTCCCCGATGACCAGTCCCGTCTCGCCCGCTCGTTCCACGACGGAGCGAAACAGCTCATCAGTGCCGGGGTCACCAGTCGTGAAGTTGCTGGCGACCGCCACACGCGCGGCGTCGAGGGCGCGCGCCGCTCGTTCGAAGACGTCCGTTGAGCCGATCAGTATCTCGTAGAGGGCTGCCACTTCGAGCACACTGCGAGCCATTGGTCCCGGGCTGTCCTGACTGGCCGAGATGGGTGCCACTCCGATGGCGCTGATGGCTCCCACCGCCGGCTTGAGTCCGCTCACCCCGTTGAGCGAGGCCGGACAGGTGATCGATCCATCGGTTTCGGTGCCGATGGCCAGTGGGCTGAGGCGAGCGGCGAGAGCAGCGCCCGAGCCCGACGAAGAACCCCCGGCACTTCGATCGAGTTGATAGGGGTTCGACGTCAGACCTCCCACGGCCGACCAGCCGCTCGTCGAACGCGGCGACCTCATGTTCGCCCACTGTGAGAGATTGGTCGATCCGAACACGACGAGGCCGGCGTCACGCAGTCGTTCGACGAGGGGTGCATCGACACTGGTGGGACGTCCCATCAATGCGCTCGAACCCGCAGTCGCGGGCAACCCGACCGCTTCGATGTTGTCCTTGATCAGAACCGGAACGCCGTGGAGACGACTGCGTACGTCCCCACGAGAGCGCTCTTGGTCAGCTCGATGGGCCGCCTCGACGGCGTCACTGGAGATGGCCAGCACGCTGCGAAGCGATATCTCGGTGCCGGGAACGTCGATCTCGTTGATCCGGTCGACGAGGGCTTGGAGAATTTCGACCGAAGTGGTTTCGCCTTCGTCGAGGGCCCGGGCGAGATCGAGGGCCGAAGCATCGCATATCCAGGACTTCGTTCGATCCATGCGCCTCCCTCGTGGGGCCGAGATTAACACCCGCGACGCTCGAGAGCTCCAGCGCCACGCGCTTCGTCGCTCAGCTAACGACAGCGACCACGAGGGGGCTGGACCGGGATTGGCCGGTAGGCTCGAAGGGAACCGACGGTGGTGGTCCCAATGTGGACAAGATACCCCCTGGGGTATATACTGGCAGTGAGCCTTTCTGAAGGAGTGGATGCGACGTCACTGCTTCGTTAGACCAGAGTGCGCGCATGCGCAAGGAGATTGTTATGGCAACTGTTGAAATGACTGTCCAGAACTTCGAGGAGTTGGTGAGCGCCAATGACGTGGTCTTCATTGACTTTTGGGCTGCGTGGTGCGGACCGTGCCGCTCCTTCGCTCCGGTCTACGACAAGATCTCGACCCAGCATCCCGAGGTCGTGTTCGGCAAGGTCGATACCGAAGCCCAGCAGGAACTCGCCGCGAACTTCAACATCATGTCCATACCGACCTTGATGATCATTCGTGAAGGCGTCGTGTTGTTCTCCCAGGCCGGTGCGCTCCCCGAGAAGGCGCTCGCCGACCTGGTCGTTCAGGCACTGAAGATCGACATGGTCGAAGTACACCGCCAACTTGCCGAATCAAACGCCGGTGCCGACACTAAGTAGTTCGCAGCGGCGCCAACTCAGCTGAGGCTCTCGTCGAGGAACTCATCGAGCGCGTCTTGCACTCTTCGAAGTTGCAGGGTGCCATGGGAATCGCGTGCGATGTCGAGCACGGGACAGAAGATGTTACGCCTGGCGTTGAAGAAGTGTGGTGAACCCTGCACGCCCATACCTTGACCAGCGTGCCAGTCGGCGATCACGTCGCTGACGACGGCGTCTCCCAGGTCAAGGCCGTAGCGCTGTGCGATGTCGGCGAGCACCTCGACGTCGGCGATGTTGCGTCCTTCTTCGAAGAGGGCGTCGCGCAGCGCGAGACTGAGCGCTTCGCCCGTCGGGTTGTCACGTCGATAGCCCGCTGCCACGAGTGCCATGGCGCGAATCGTCGTCGTCGGAAAGTTGGCCGCGTCGACATGGGTGAACAGGTCGGGAGCGACCTGTTCGCGCAGTGCCGCCGCGTTCGCACAAGCCTTGTGCGGGTCCATCGGGGCACCGTTGACCAGTTCTAGCGGCCAAGCGCGCACGATGATCTCGACGCTGGCGCGTCCCTTTCGTGCACGTTGGGTGAACGTTTCGTGGATCCCGACGTGCGCGAAGGGGCACCAGATATCGGCAAAAACCTCAATGGTCATCGGTCTCACCCTTCGCGTACCCGCTCGTCGTGTCCAACCATTTCGACAGTAGGGCATTGGTCGGCGCCGGGTGGCAATAGAGCACTGCCGAGATACCTCGAATACACCGGTATCGCGACGTGAGGCATCATGGAGAGTGGATCAGGTGCGCAGGCGCCGTGGTTTTCGAGGAGTCGCATGAGAGTATCCGGTCGTTCGAACTTCGTCAGGTTCACCGAGCGGCTCTTGATCTTCGTGATCGTCGTACTCTTGGCTTGGATCATCTATCTGATGCTCGACCTGCCCGTGACCTATCGAGCCCAGAACTGGGATGTCGCGTGGATCGGCTTTGACCTGGGCATGCTCGTGAGCTTGGGCGCGACGGCGTGGGCGCTCTGGTACCGGCGACAACTGGCCATCCCCGCCGCGATCATTTCGGCGACGTTCATGGTGATCGACGCGTGGTTCGACGTGGTCACGTCCCAAGCCGGATTCGATCTCGACGCCGCGTTACTGAGCGCATTCCTGGTCGAACTGCCCCTGGCGGCCTACCTCACCTACTTCGCTCGACGGGCCATACGTTTCTCGATCATCAACGCGCGTCGCAACGCGGGCCTCGAGGTCGTCACGGTTTCGCTGATCCGTACCCCGCTGGCCTTCGTGGATCGTGGCACGAGCCATCGACGCGCCGATGATGACCCGGCACAAGACACCACGCCTGAAGAGGCCTGAGCGGGGCCACTTCGCTGATGTGCACGCTCGGCATTCGTCGCACGTTCAAGTCGCCTCGAGTTCCTCGGGCAGGGGCACGCGGCGGAACCATCCCCACAAGGTGAGGTCGTAGACGACCTTGATCGATCCTGCTACCACGAACGGCAGACCTAGTGAGACCTGCGAGAGTGCCGAGGCGACCGGTGGCCCAAAGGGCCGCGTCACGTAGCGCGCACTGTTGGTATAGGCAGCGGCCGGAGTCCGTTCGTCGGGGGAGACGAGGGTCATGACGTACGCCTGTCGAGTCGGTACGTCCATCTGGGAGAGTGAAGCCCTCGCCACCAATATCGCGATGGCGAATTTGAGATTGGGAGCGAAGGCGACTGCCACGACCAGCAAGTTGGACGGGAGGTGGCTGAAGACCATGGTGCGCAACAGTCCGAAGCGCCGTGCGAGCGAGGTCGCGGCGAGAAACGAGAACGTCTGGAAGACCCCGAGCAGGAAGAACAGGGTTCCGATCGCCGCGGTCGAAGCGAGGAAGCGCGTGTGCAGCCAGTAGCCGACGAACACCGAGATAGGCAGTCCTCCAGCGAACGAGCCCAGGGCGAAGAGCGACGCCAGACGGTGCACGACGGACGTGGACTGGTGGAGCCGTCCAAGCGGCCCGAGCACGGCGCGCGGCTCGGCGGCGTCGCTGAGCGAGAGGGCGACGCCAGATCCCCCGAGGGCGATCGGTACGAAGAGGAGGAAGAGCATCGGCGAGGCGCCATGAACCGAGGGGCGCGCTTGAAGCAATTGGGCGAGTCCCGCGCCGAGGGCTCCCAGTGACCCGCACGCGGCCGCCACGGCGTTGTATCGTCCAAAGTTCCGGGTTCTCGTCCTGGTCCCGGCCTCTGAAGCGATCATCGCCTGTTCGAGTGAGGTGAATGGACCCGACTCGATGACCTCGGTAGAGAGCGATCCCGTCAGGCCGGTGAGGGCGAGGATCCAGGGACTGCTCACCAGAGCGAACGACACGCCCGTTAGTGCGAGCAGGAGGTACAGCGCGGCGTACGTTCGACGTCGACCGAAGCGGTCGGCGAAGCGACCGACGAATATTGACATGAGGGCCGTGCCCGCGAGTATCGAGCCGAGTATCAGCCCGACCTGCCAGCGCGAGAACCCTCGATCACTGAGTGACGTCGATAGCAGTACTGCCCCGAAGCCGTAGGCCGCTGCGCGCAGTCCCTGTGCGACGTAGATTCTCGTCGTGTCGCTGCCCAGCAGGTGCCTGCGTGTTCGGTGCTCTCGACGCAGTGCGCGAACGCCGGGGTCACGACGGGTCACGCGTCACTCGCCCGAGCGGCAAGGGTGTTCATCAGAGTCATCACGCCTACCGTAACTGGGTGCAGGGATGCGGGCGAACCCCGCTCGAGCGCCACGTCTCTCGTGCCGCGACGCCGTTGGTCGGATGCGCCAAGAGTCGCAATCCTCGGGGACTAGCGTTATCCCATGAAGTTCTACCGCGAACACATTGTTCCGCGACTCGTCGACTTGGCGTGTGGGACCAGCGGGTTGGCACGTTGGCGCTCGAGCGTCACTGACGGTCTGTACGGCGAGGTCGTGGAGATCGGTTTCGGCGCTGGGCGAAACATTCCCTATCTTCCTGAGTCGGTACGAATCGTTTACGCCGTCGAGCCGTCAGGGACCTCGATGCGCCTCGCCTACAAGCGAAACGTCTCCACGCGCGTTCGCATTGAGCACGTGGGTCTCGATGGTGGATCGATCGATCTGGCCGACGAGAGTTGCGACGGCGCACTGATGACCTTCACGTTGTGCACCGTGGCGGACCCCCGGCTCGTCCTGTCTGAGGTCGCCCGGGTCCTTCGCCCGGGAGCAAAACTGCACTTCTTGGAGCACGGTATCTCCCCTGATCAACGCGTTGCCACCTGGCAACGTCGACTCGATCCTTGGGAGAAGAAGCTCGCCGACGGATGCCATCTGACGCGCGACTCTGGGTCGTTGGTCGAAGCGGCGGGTTTCACCCTGGATCGGATCGAGGAGCGCTACGCCAAGGGACCCAAGCCCTGGAGCTATTTCACACTCGGTCTGGCCACCCGGGCGGCCGCTCCTCTCCCTGGGCTCACCAACGATCGCCCTGCGTCCTAGGATTACTCGTCCGAATGACCCAGTGAGGGACTCATATACGGTGGATAGAGGACATCGGGCAATCTAAGGAGTTCACCATGCGCGTCGCAGACGACATCACTCAACTGATCGGTGGTACACCCCTCGTTCGACTCCGCAAGGTGGTACCCGCTGGAGGTGGCGAGGTTCTGGCCAAACTCGAATTCTTCAATCCGGGTGGTAGCGTCAAGGACCGCATTGCCGTGGCGATGATCGACGCCGCCGAAGAGCAGGGCCTCATCGGACCCGGCTCGACGATCGTCGAACCGACTAGTGGGAATACTGGAATTGCTCTGGCGATGGTGTGCGCTGCTCGCGGTTACCACAGCATCTTTACGATGCCCGAGACCATGAGTAGGGAACGGCGCATGTTGTTGCGCGGATTCGGAGCGGAGCTGGTGCTCACGCCAGGGCCCGATGGCATGGCTGGAGCCATAGCTCGAGCCCAGGAGATCGCCGACGAGGGTGGTTACTTCATGCCCCAGCAGTTCGAGAACCCCGCCAATCCGGCGATTCATCGGCGTACAACCGGCGAAGAGATCTGGAACGACACCGACGGATCCGTGGATATCCTGATCGCCGGTGTGGGGACTGGTGGGACCATCTCGGGTGCGGGTGAAGCCCTCAAGGCGCACAATCCGGCGATCCAACTGATTGCCGTTGAGCCGGCCGCTTCGCCGGTGCTTTCGGGGGGAGCCAAGGGACCACACCCGATCCAGGGCATCGGGGCCGGATTCATTCCCAAGAACATGGACATGTCGATCGTCGACGAGATCATCCAGGTGCAGAATGACGACGCCTTCTCGACGGCCCGAGCACTCGCCACGCGCGAGGGGATCTTGGTCGGGATCTCCTCGGGGGCGACCGCCTGGGCCGCCCAGCAGGTGGCGGCGCGGCCCGAGAACCAGGGAAAGGTCATTGTCATGATCGTCGCGTCCTTCGGTGAACGTTATCTTTCAACGCCACTGTTCGAGGGACTGGGCGATTGACGCTCAGTTCCACGCTTCGTCGCGACGTCCAGGTGATCCTCGAACGCGACCCCGCGGCGCGTGGGGTGCTCGATGTGGTGCTCACCTACCCAGGTCTTCACGCTCTGTGGGGTTATCGATTCTCGCACGTGCTCTGGCGCTCGAGGATGTTCCTGCTGGCCCGACTGGTCTCGTCGGGGGTTCGCGTGATGACCGGTGTCGACATCCATCCGGGAGCGAAGATCGGTCAGGGCCTCTTCATCGACCACGCGATCGGCGTCGTGATCGGCGAGACGGCACAGATCGGTGACGACGTCACGATGTATCACGCAGTGACCCTCGGTGGACTAACCCTGAACAAGGGCAAGCGTCATCCGACGGTCGGAGACCGCGTGATGATCGGCGCCGGTGCCAAGATCCTGGGCCCGGTGGTCATCGGTGACGACAGTCGGATCGGGGCTAATGCCGTTGTCGTCCACGATGTTCCGAGCGGCAGTGTCATCGTCGGGGTCCCGGGTCGCATCCTGGCCCCCCAGGGACACGTTGCCGGTCCGGCGGAGGTGGTGAACCTGCTCGAGCGAGTCGAGGAGATCGAGCGACACCTCAGCATCGATGACGACTTCGTCATCTGACGCTTCTCCCAAGGGGGTCGAATCGCGTACGACCGTCTTGGCGGCTCGACCCCACGAAACTCTCGATAGACCATGAGGGCTCGACGACGTCGGGCCCGCGGGCTGCTTCGACTGACCCTGGTGGGTGCGCTGGTCGGCGTTTGGGTGGCGGTGACCGCCATCGCGCAGATCTACGTACTCAGTACCGACCGACCGGTCAGCCCTCCGGGCGGACTCACCTTTGTGCGAACCGGCACGTACAACACTCGATACCAGGCCTGGGGCAGATCGAGCGCACCCGCGATCGTCCTGGTCCACGGTGCCTTCGAGTCGGTCGCCTACTGGCAGCCCCTCGCGCGTGAATTAGCCCACACCTATCACGTTGAGGCGTACGATCTCAAGGGCTACGGCTACACCGATCACGTTGGTCCCTACACCACCGAAGCACTCGCGAACCAACTCTTCGACTTCTTGAAGGCCCGCCACCTGGCCCACCCGATCTTGGTCGGTCACTCCCTGGGCGCCGGCGTCGTGGCCCGTTTCGTGCTTGATCATCCCCACGTCGCGCGAGGCATCGTGTTCCTCGACGGCGATGGTTTGGCGGCCTCGTTACCGGGTCGCCAGCTGCTGGACCTGCTGATCAACCCCTATCGAACCGCGATCTTTCGCTTCGCGGTGCGCAGTGACGCCCTCGTTCGAACGATCTTCAAGGTCGCCTGTGGCCCGGAATGCCCGTCCTTGAGCGCGAGCCAACTCGAGGCGGTGCGACGGCCATTGGAGGTGGCCGGAGCCGAGCAAGCGCTGTTCGCTTACGCCGCTCGCCCGATCGTCGGAGTTCGTGTGTCGGACCTGAATCGAATTCGCGAGCAGCACATGAGCGCCTTGGTCGTCGTGGGGTCCCGGGACTTCCAATTCTCGATCAGGTCGGCCCGACTGACGGCCCGACGGATCGGGGCGCCGCCACCCGTGGTGATCGAGGGTGCGGGACATCTCACCATGTGGTCGAACCCCGGTCGGGTCGCTCAGGTGCTCGAACGTTTCGCGAGCCGGATCGTCTCGAAGTACCGTTGAACGTAACTCAGGGGGTCACGGGCGAAGTGGCAGGCGAGCGTCGTGCTCGTCGATGGACCAGCTCAGGGACGTATCTGCATGAGCGCCGCCCGCGCGGCGCGCCGACCGCTCACGAGCGCTCCTTGGATCGAGGGTGTCTGCAGGTAGTCTCCGGCGACGAGCACTTCGCCTTGTCGCGAGGAACGGGCCAAGCGAAGCGGCCGAGGCAGCATCGGAAGAGCGTGTTCGACGAGCGACTTGGTCACAACTCGCACTTCGGAAGTCGTCACCTCGTAGAGCCGCGCGACGTCTTCGATAACGAGGCGATCGAGTGCACTCGAGGGGTGCAGGCCAGTGGCGGGCGCACCGACGAGCGATATCGTGCGAGGAGCCCGCTCGGGGGCCACGGCGCAGATGTCCAGGGCACTACTCAAGAAGCGTCGGTCCAGATCGATCCGCAGTCGCCCGGCATCGTGCAATCGCGGCAGGGCGAGCCACCACGTTGTCTGGGATCGCCAGGCGAGGTCGTCAGTCCCGATCAACTGGTGGGCGTTCGAGGCGTCAGTAGCGACGATCACCACACTCGAGCGGTACGTACCCGCATCGGTGGTCACGACGTTGGCGCCGACGTGGTGCACTGATTCGTTCAGGTGTACCTGGGTCGTTCTCAAGCGCGCGAGCATGGCGAGGGGCAGGGCCGCGATTCCCCGGGGATGCGTCCCAGGACGTCCATGCGTGAAGCTGCGTAACAGCAGTTGGGTGTAGTGCCACGAAGACTCCAATTCGTCGTCGAGCAGCGTGCCGCGCAGGAAGGGTTGGAGCACGTTCTCGATGGTGGCGCGCGTGAGCCCGGCACGTTCGAACCCCTCTCGGGCGGAACAGTCGCGTGTCCTCGTCATCGAGGGAATCGATCGAAGGTTGGCCGTGGCGAACACGCGGGCGAGCCGCACGAGGTCACGATAGGGTACGCGAGCGCGTGACAACATCGCGAGGAATTGACGAGGTGCGAATCGAGGGTCCACCAGGTCGAATCGACGCTCGGAAGTGATGTAGGTCAGCGCTGGATCGAACTGGCGCAAGTCGAAGTCGTCGAGCACTCCGGTCGCTCGCAGTTCCGGATAGGCCGGGTTGATGAGCTGGAATCCCTCGTCGACGACGAAGCCTTCGATGTCGTGCGAACGAAGGCGCCCACCCACGACCTCGCTTTGCTCCACGAGCAGCACTGACAGGTCGTGTTGATCGAGGACCTGGGCCGCGCGAAGACCAGCCAGCCCAGCGCCCACAATCACGACGTCGAACGATGCCGTCAACGCTCACCAATCGATTCCATCGCCTTCAGGTTAGTAATAGCCCCGTCACCGTCCTCGCGCATCTACCGCGCGCCACCACCAATAACGTGGGAAGGTGAACGCAATCGATAGACCGGTCCTGATCTTTGATGGTGATTGCGGACTGTGCACGAGCGCCGCCCACTGGGTCTGCACGAAGTCGGTGCCGTCACTCGCTCCGGTACTCGTGGCCAGTCAGTCGTTGGACGCTCAACAACTCGCGGCACTGTCACTGTCGCGTAGCGACGTCGAACGCGCGGCGTGGTGGATAGAGGGCGGGTACGCCTACGATGGCCACCGTGCGCTCGCCAAGGCGCTGACGAGCTGTGAAGGTCCCTGGAGGGTCGCGGGCGAGCTTGTGGGACGTCGCCCCCTGCGCTGGCTCGCGGCGGCCGTGTATCCAGTGGTGGTTCGATATCGCTACGTACTCTCTCGCGGGCCAGTTCGGTGTACGCGCATGCCCGAGACCTCGCTGTAGCGTTGCGCACCGGCCCAGGACTGCGACGTGATATCGCAAGTAGGATGGCCTCTGGCACTTTCGTACGTCTTCCTTCAACAAAGTGGGTCCTAATTGACTGAACTTCGAACACCAGGTCGTGGTGTCATCCTTGGCTGTGGTTCCGTGGCGCAGTGTCTCTTGCCCATGCTGCTGGATCACTTTGAATTTGACCCCAAGTCCGTCACGGTGATCGAGAGTCGTCAGAATCGAGAGCGCATCGCGGAGTCGCTCGCTCGGGGAGTCAACTACCGTCAGCTCGAGATCACTCCTTCGAACCTGGTGGCGACGCTCGAGTCCAGTCTGGGCGCCGGCGACCTGCTCATCGACCTGGCTTGGAACATCGACTTGAGTGAACTACTCGAATGGTGTCGAGGCCACGACGTGCGCTATCTGAATACGTCGATCGAAGTCTGGGATCCCTACGACGACCCCGCATCGACGCCCCCGCCACAGCGCACGCTGTACTGGCGCCACATGGCCCTTCGACGCCAACTGCGAGAGTGGGGCCGCAATGACGGTCCTTCAGCGGTGGTCGAGCACGGAGCAAATCCTGGCCTCGTCAGCCACTACACGAAGAAGGCGCTCGTCGAGATCGCTGAGGCAGTCCTGCACGACGGGCATCTGGCCCAACGTCACGACAGCATTCGCGAATCGTTGGCGAACGAGCGCTACAACGTCCTGGCCCAGCTGCTCGACGTCAAGGTGATCCACGTCGCCGAGCGCGATACCCAGATTGCCAACCGGCCCAAGCAGGTCGGTGAGTTCGTCAACACCTGGAGTGTCGACGGCTTCTACGAAGAGGGTGTAGCCCCTGCCGAGATGGGTTGGGGAACCCACGAGAAGTCCCTGCCCGCGCTCGCCTTCACCCACGAGGGAGATGGGCCGCGCAATCAGATCTGCCTGGCCCAAATGGCCCACAAGACCCTGGTGCGATCGAGCGTGCCATCGGGTCCCATCATTGGCATGGTCATCCGTCACGGCGAGTCGTTCACGATCTGCGACCACTTGACTGTCTGGGATGGCGAGCGGGCGCTCTATCGACCGACCGTGCACTACGCCTACTGCCCGAGTGATGTCGCATGGGCGAGCTTCGTCGAACTTGAAGGGGCGCAGTATCAGTACCCGAAGGAGCAGCGAATCATGAACGACGAGATCGTCTCTGGTCGCGACGATCTTGGGGTGCTACTCATGGGACATCCGTATCGGTCCTGGTGGACGGGGATGTTGACCTCGATTGAAGAGGCTCGACGGGTGGCACCGCACCAGAGTGCGACGACGGTCCAGGTCGCGGCGTCCATACTCGGCGCCGTCGACTGGTTGATTCGTCACCCCCACGAAGGCGTGCGTGTCCCCGACGAACTACCGTGGCGCGACGTGCTCGAGGTAGCGACTCCCTACATTGGCACGACGTGGTCGGGTCCGCTCGACTGGGACCCCGTTTCAACCAGGGCGGACTGGTTCGACCAATGGTCGGGACGCACCATGGACGTTGAGGACGTCTGGCAGTTCACGAACTTTCAGGTCTAGCTCACGAGAATCGGGGGGTCGCTTCGAGATGAATGGTGCCATCGAACTCCTAGAGAGCCGAAGTACCCATATCGGCGAATTGAGCATTCGACGGGCCCTGCCAACGAGAGGACGTCGCAGCGTCTGGGCTTGGTGCTTCGTCGACCACATGGGTCCCCAGTCGCTGCGCCCGGACTCCAGCGTCGATATCGCCCCGCATCCACACATCGGCCTGCAGACCGTCACGTGGCTGTTCAGCGGTAGATTCTTGCATCGCGACTCGCTCGGCTCCGAGCAACTCATTGAGCCCGGTGAGTTGAACCTGATGTGCGCCGGCTGGGGTGTGGCACACTCCGAGGAGAGTGTGCGAACGGGCTCACGAGAACTGCACGGCATGCAGCTCTGGGTGGCCCAGCCGTCCTCGACGCGCGAGGGCGCAGCAGCCTTCGAGCACCACCGAGAGCTTCCCAAGCTCGAACTCGCCAACCTCGAGGCGACGGTGTTGGTGGGAGCGCTCGAGACAGCGAGCTCGAGCGCGCGCACCGACAGTGACCTGATGGGCGCCGAGTTGCGACTCTACAACGGGGACTCGGTGCTGCCACTACGCAAGGACTACGAGTACGCGTTGGTGGTCGCACACGGGCGGGTGCGCTGCGCTGAGACGATCATGAGACCCGGACAGCTCGCCTACTTGGGCCAAGGGCGTGACGAGATCGAGTTGACCACCGAGGGCGGAGCAGTCGCGTTGCTCATTGGTGGGGTCCCGTTGGACGAGCCGGTCTTCATGTGGTGGAACTTCGTGGCGCGCTCCAAGGATGAGGTAGTCGCGGCGTGGCGCGCTTGGGCGACTGGTGATGAGCGATTCGCCGCGGTGGCTTCACCCTTCGCCCGTATCGAAGTCGCCGCACCGAGTTGGATGAACCCGTCGCTCTAGTGCGGCAGCATCGGGCGGTCTCGACGGGAATTCCAGTGAGGTGGTCGGGTGGGACTGACTTTGGTCCAGGACTACCATGGTGTTGTCCGGGCGATGAGGGGTTCGTTTGCGCAAGCGCAACGCAGAGAGTCAACGAGAGCGCGTTCCACAGCCAGTGATCAAGAGGCGGATCGCCTCCGGACGCGGAGCGATGGAGCAGCCGAACGTCACCCACGACGGCGAGGCCCGCCTGACCCCTCAATTCTGGGTGGCGGTCGCGCTGACGGGCGTGGCCACGGGTCTCTTCGGAGACTTGCTCATGTGGGTGCTTCAACAGTTCGAGCACCTCGGTTTTCGCTACAACTCGGGCAGCTACCAAAATGCCGTCGCAGCGGTGTCGAAAGTGCGTCGCGTGGTCTCGTTGGTGAGCGCCGGTGTCATCGGGGCGCTGGTGTGGTACCTGATTCGCCGCTACCTCAAGTATGAGAAGTCCGAGATCGACGACGCGATTTGGAACGGCGATGGTGAACTGGCCCCGCGTCGCAGTCTGGCGACGTCGCTCATCTCCGAAGTCGTGATCGGTTTGGGCGCATCGCTGGGTCGAGAGGCGGCACCCAAGCTGATGGGCGGGGCGTCGGGCAGCGTGATCTCGCACTGGTTTCACTTGTCGCCCCAACAGAAGCGCCTGCTCGTCGCCTGTGGAGGCGGTGCCGGTCTGGCGGCCGTCTATAACGTTCCCCTCGGTGGCGCGATCTTCACCGCCGAGGTCCTCTACGGCAGCTTCGCCCTGCCCGTTGCGCTGCCCGCGCTCGCCACTTCGTTGATCGCGACGTCGGTCGCTTGGATATATCTGCCCAGTGGGGCGACCTACACCGACATCCCCGATTACCGCTTCAGCTTTTCGCTGATGGTGTGGTCCCTGGTGGCCGGCTCGCTCATCGGACTGCTCGCCGTGTTCTACGTGCGCCTGATCGGCTGGGTGTCGCACCACCGCGCTCGCGGCGCACAGATCTTTTGGACGATGCCGCTCGCCTTTCTCATTGTGGGTGTCGCGGGGATCTGGTATCCCCAGCTCTTCGGCAACGGCAAGGACATGGCCCACGAGGCCTTCCTCGGGGTCGGTGGTATCGGACTGCTCTTGGCGCTCTTCATCCTCAAACCGTTCGCGACCGCCTTGACGATTGGTGCGGGGGCCTCGGGCGGGGTCTTCACCCCCTTACTCAGTACCGGGGCCGTGCTCGGCGGGTTCCTCGGCTTGGCGTGGGTCCACCTCTGGCCGGGTACGCCGATCGGCGCCTTCGCGCTCATCGGTGCCGCCGCGATGATCGGGTCGTCGATGCAGGCGCCCCTGACGGGTCTCGTGCTCGTGATGGAGCTCACCCACAACGGCTTCTCGATCATGGTGCCCATGATGGCCGCCACGGCGATCGCCACGATGATCGTGCGTCACCTGGACGGGTACTCCATCTATTCAGCCCGACTTCCCCGTCACGACGGCAGCGCGGAGTCACCCGAGACCCAGGTGAGCTGAGCGGCGCCGCTACGGTTTTTGGTGCTGGGCGGGGTTCGTGAGATGATGGGGCTATGTACGTTCCCGCCAAGTTCGTTCTCGATGATCAAGCCGCCTGGGACGTCGTGCTCAACGCCGGAGCGGGCACATTGGTCGCTCAGACCAGCGAGGGATTGGCCAGCGTCTTTGTTCCCGTAGTGCTCAGCGACGACCGACGCAGCCTGAGCACGCACGTGGCGCGCGCCAATCCGTGGTGGCGCTGCGTTGAGGAGGGCGCCGAGGTGATTGCCATCTTCGTCGCCGCCAGCGCCTACGTGTCGCCCTCGTTCTATCCGAGCCGCTTCGAAGATCCCGGAGTCGTGCCGACGTGGAACTACGTCGCGGCTGAAGTTCGCGGGCGTGTGCACATCCACGACGACCAGGAGTGGCTGGCTCGTCAAGTGAGAAGTCAGACCGGCAATTTCGAGGCATCGCGTTCACCCCAGTGGCGGGTGGAGGACGCTCCCGAGGATTTTGTGGCGCGCCAGCTCAAGGCCATCGTGGGGATATCGGTCGATGCGTTGACGATCGAGGGCAAGGCGAAACTGTCCCAGAACCGTCCACAGATCGATCACGATTCGGTGCGCGAGAACCTGGGTCGAGGCACCGTGACCGAGCGTAACGTGGCCGGACGGATGGGCGATGGATGAGGCCAAGACGGCGGTGCGTCGAGGCGGGCCCGAAGACTGGTCGGTGCTGAAGTCGATCAGACTCGAAGCCCTCTTCGATACTCCTGAGGCCTTCGGCTCGACGTTCGGCGAGTCGAGCTCGTGGTCCGACGCGCGTTGGCGAAAGGCCGCTCAGGACTGGCACTTCTTCCTCGCCGAGCTCGAAGGCCGCACGCTCGGCATGGTGACGGCAGGTTTTAACGATCAGCATCCGGGCACCGGCTGGATGTACGGGATGTACGTAACCCCCGACGCTCGCGGGACCGGCGTGGCCACGAAGCTGATGAACGCCGCCTGTGAATGGGCGCTGGCCCAGGGACTGAGCCAGCTCCACTTGCAGGTGACGACGATCGTGAGTCGAGCACGAGCGTTCTACGAGAAGTCGGGCTTCGTTTCGACCGGCGAATCCATAACCATGGAACGTGATCCGTCGATCTCGCTCATCACCATGGTGCGAGACCTTGGCTGAGCGAGAGTTTCGAGTCGAGCGCACCGATCCTCGCCGGCTCCATGACCTGCGTCGCCGGGTGTTGCGCGGAGGTGACCTCGAGGCGCTCGTCGAGGACCCGCGTGACGACGATGCCACGACGTTGCACCTCGCCGGCGTGCTCGCAGAGCGGGTCGTGGTCAGCGCGACGTTCTATCGTTCGCCAGCCCCCTTCGTCGAGGCGTTGGACGAGTCCGAGGTCTCCTACCAACTCCGGTTCATGGCCACGGATCTGGACGTACAGGGCCGAGGATACGGTGCAAGGGTCCTCGAACATGGCGAGTCTGAGTTGGGAGCGCGAGGTGCTGTCCGGCTCTGGGCCAACGCACGCGACAGCGCCCTCGGGTTCTACCGGGCCAGCGGATGGGTGGGCGTCGAAGGGTCGGCGCATATGAGCCCCGAGACCAACCTCGCCCACCACGTCATATTCAAACGTCTCGACTAGGAGCGCAAAAGCGTTGGCGGCTTCGCTAGTTTGAAGGGGGTGCGCAAACTCCTCAGCCTGGTCGTAGCGGTGCTCGTCATTGGAGTCGCCCTGGTCGTGGCGTGGCCCCACCTCCGAGGTGGATCGGGCCCAACGGTCACGACGACCAGCACGACCGTGCATCACTCGCCCGTCGCGCCGCTGAGCGGGCTCGCCGATCCGTCGGGGGTTTCGCTCACTCGTCCCGCGTTGAGCATCAAGATCGAGAACACGCCCGAAGCACTGCCTCAGTGGGGTGTCGATCAGGCTGACGTCGTGTACGAGGAGATCGTCAACGGCGGCATCACCCGGCTGCTGGCCATCTTCAACTCCCACGCTCCGTCCAAGGTCGGGCCGGTTCGATCGGTGCGCCCGACGGACACCCAGATCCTCTGGCCAATCGGAGGCATCTTCGCCTACTCCGGCGGCGCGGCGTACGCCATCGCCAGCATCTCGACCGTGCCCAGTCTGAAGCTGATCGACGAGTAGAGTGCGGGCGCAGCAATGTTCCGAGACCCGACCCGTTACGCGCCGCACAACCTCTACGCGGTGGCCCCGTCGCTATTCGCCTTCCCCGCCAAGCCCACACCGCCGCCGCCGCTCTTCACCTATCGCCAAGGCGCGTTGACGTTGGCGTCGAGTGTGGTGAAGAGCTTCGTCGTCCCCTTCCCGAGTATCTATCCGGTGACCTGGACGTGGGACACGACGACCCTGTCGTGGGATCGCACGCTCTTCGCCAGTCCCGACGTGACGGGCACCAACGTGCGTGAGTCTCCCAAGAACGTGATCGTGATGTGGGTCAACTACGTGAACGGCATCGGCACGATGTCGTCGTACGCCGACCTCCAAGGTTCAGGGCCGGCCGCGATCTTCACCGACGGTCGCGAGGTCCACGCGCAGTGGTCGCGTGGACCGCTCAAGAGCGACGTCGTGCAGTACCGCACCGCTTCAGGCGCTCGCGTCGCGTTGAGTCCTGGTCAGACCTGGGTCGAGCTACTCAACACCGGGGCCCTGCTGAGCGTCACGAAGTGACGATGCGCTCGATGCGTTCGAGGGTCGCTTCCATCGCTCGACGATTGCGCTCGGGGAAGCCCCGCTTCTCGATGAGACCTCCCCAGGGCCTGTTGTAGTCGAACGACTCACTGACCTTGGTCGCGCCATCGACCGGTTCGAGGTCGTAACGCCACACGAAGTGCCCCAGGTGGTACCAGGCGATTGCGCGGTCCTCCTCGAAGACCGAGACCTTGTTCGACACGAAGTACCGTACTCCCAGCTTCATGTCCATCGAGAACTTCGCTCCACGATAGAGCCGGTGCGGCCCCTTTCGAAGATGCGTCACCGAGCCCGAGCCGTCGATGCGCGGGTGCTGTGACGGATCGGCCAGGAGTTCGAAGATGGCGTGCGCCGGCGCCGCGATCACCCGATTGACCGAGACGACGCGATCGCTGTTCATAGGCTCAGCGTAGGGCGTTTGTTCACGAGTCGATCGCAGTGCCATGGACGGCCCCGCTGAAGTTGATCGAGATCCGAAAGACGACGCTATCGAAGTCGTCACCTCGGTGATCACCTGGACCCGCCCCACGTTGCCTGACGGGACTGCTACGTTCAAGGCGCCGGCGCGCAACGAGGACTCGAAGGCTACGCGTGGTGCTGGTGAGCGAACTTCGAAGCGCTGGCCCGCGCTGTCGCCCCGGTATTGATTTCGTCGTAGCGTGATGGGGGATCCACCGCGAACTGAGGAGCACCATGCGCATAGGTAATCTCTACGGGCCCGACGCCACGTTCCTGGGCGTGCCGGCGGCTGACCCCCACGAGGCACCCGAGTGGTCTCACGCCGCGGCCGCCATCATCGGTGCACCGTTCGACGGCGGGACGTCACACCGATCGGGCTGTCGATTCGGTCCCCAGGCGATTCGCGTGACCGACTACCTTCCACACGACGGAATGCGTCCGAGCCTGGCGCTCGGAGTCGATCCTCTCGTCGAGCTCGGGGTCGTTGACCTGGGCGATGTCGAGATGCCTTCGGGCGAGACCGAGAAATCGCTGTCGCGTCTTGAAGAGCGGGTCTTCTCGGTCGCTTCAGCCGGGGTGATTCCGGTGATCCTCGGGGGCGATCACACGATCGCCCTGCCCGACGTCACGGCGCTGGCGCGTCACGTGGGTTGGGGGCGCGTTTCGGTGATCCACTTCGACGCGCACGCCGACACCGGAGACACCCAGATGGGCTCCCTGTACGGCCACGGCACCCCGATGCGCCGGCTCATCGAGTCGGGGGCCTGTCGAGGCGACCGGTTCTTGCAAGTCGGGTTGCGCGGCTACTGGCCCGAGGACGAAACCCTCGACTGGATGGCGGCTCAGGGGATGCGATCGTACGAGATGGGCGAAGTGGTGTTGCGCGGGCTCGACGACGTGCTAGACGAGGTAATGGAGATCGCGATGCTCGATTGCGATGCGGTGTTCCTCTCGGTCGACGTAGACGTGGTGGACCCGGGTTCGGCTCCGGGCACCGGAACCCCCGAGCCCGGGGGTCTCACGAGTCGACAGTTGCTCGATGCCGTTCGACGTATCGCGATGGAGGTGCCGCTCGGCGGACTCGACGTCGTGGAGGTCTCGCCGCCTTACGACCACGCCGAGATCACTGCCTATCTGGGCAACCGCATTGTGCTCGAAGCCCTGGGCGGTATCGCGTGGCGACGCAAGTCTGAGCGCGGCGAACCGTCGCGCAATCCCAGCGACCCGCTGCTCGGTCGACGCTAGTCGCGCATCGATTCGAGGATCTCGCGAACGAGATCATCGGTGGTGTCGGGGTGCAAGAACGCCAGACGCGCCACGGTCTCGCCCTCCCACTTGGTGGGGGTGACGAAGGCCACCTGGTCACGCAGCAACCGATGGCTCCACTCGGTGTACTGCGCGTCGCTCCAGCCAATGCGCCGATAGAGCACGACCGAGAGGCTGGCCGGGCGAACTAGTTCCACGTGGTCCAACCCGGCGATGATGACCTCTGCCCGCTTGGCGATGTCGACCGCGGCCTGCACAGCGCTCTCGTAGGCCTCGGTGCCGTAGGTGACCAGGGAGAACCAGAAGGGCAGTCCGCGCGCTCGTCGCGACAGGTGGATGGCGAAATCCGAGGGATTCCATTCGTAATGCGCATCGTCGTTGGAGTGCAAGATGTCCAGGTAGCTCGCCTGTTGGGCGAGGATCTTGCGCGCCGCGGTGGGGTTTCGGTAGATCAGCGCACACGAATCGAGCGGTGCGAAGAGCCACTTGTGCGGATCGACGATGAAGCTGTCGGCGTGGCGCAGACCCGAGAACTTCCCGGCCTCGCTCTGGGAAAAGATCGCCGCGCCCCCGTAGGCGCCGTCGACGTGGAACCAGAGGTCGTGCTCGCGCGCGTAACTCCCGAGCCCTTCGAGATCGTCGATGATGCCCGCATTGGTGGTTCCGGCCGTCGCGACCACGCCCACGACGCTCGACGGGTTCGCGTCATTGGCGAGCGCCGCCTCGAGGCTGGCGCGGGTGAATCGGTGATCGTCGGTACTGACGAGCAGGGGCTGGATCCCCAGGACGTGCAGTGCGGTGCCGATGCTCGAGTGCGAGTCGGCCGAGATGGCGAAGCGCACTTCGTGGCCCGCGAGCTCGGGGTGCTTGGCGCGCCAGAGGTCGCGACCCACCGTCAGGCTCGATAGATTGCCCATCGAACCACCTGAGACGAAGGCTCCGCCCGCACCCTCGGGCATTCCAGCGCGTCGGGCCAGGTACTCGAGAGCCTGGTTCTCGGCGACGACGACCCCGCTCGCTTCGAGCCAGCTCGTGCCGTTGAGGCCCGAGCAGGCGACCACCATGTCAAAGAGCAGCGAGCTCTTGGTCGGCGCGTTGGGGATGAAGGCCAAGAAGCCCGGCGAGTCGATCGAGACCACCGAGGGGGCGAGTACGTCCTTGAACAGTTCGAGCACCTGGTCGGGGTCACAGCCCTCGGGCCTGATCAGTCCGTCGAGGGCGTTGGTGGGAATCGCGCGCAGGCTACCCCAGTCGAGGGGGACCGGATCCATCGAGAGGCGCTCTCGGCAGTATTCGAACACCACATCCGATAACTGCGCATCGTACGTAAACATTTTGTGCCCCATTGCACGGCCTTTCGATTTTGGTCCTTGTCCATCGTACGCACCGCGCCCGACGTGCCCGCTACGGGCTCGAGGGGCCGTGCAACCAACGGAAGTAACATCCCGGGATGGCACAGCGACGCGTTGGCTTTCTTGGACCTGAGGGTTCCTTCTCCCATGAGGCGGTCTCGACCCTGAGCGATATCGAGGCGATTCCCTTCGAGACGATCGCCGATCTTCTCAATGCGGTGATGGACTGCAACGTGGATCAGGCCCTCGCCCCTCTCGAGAACGCCATTGAGGGAACCGTGTCGGCCACCATCGACGGGTTGGTCTTTGATAACGACCTGGTCATCGAGCGTGAAGTGGTCATCGCGATCCGCCTGCACCTACTCGCGCGTCGAGGGGTATCGCTCGACGAAGTGACCAGAGTACGAAGTTACGTCCACGCGCTCGCCCAGTGTCGGGGATATTTGCAGTCGATCAACCTCGAAGGTGAGCCCACGACCTCGACGTCCCAGGCGGCGCGAGAGGTGGCGGGGTCGAACGAGCCCTGGGCCGCGGTCGCCTCAGAGCTGGCCGGCGAGCTCTTCGGCCTCGTCGCACTGGCGAGCGATATCGAAGACCATCCCGGCAACGTCACGCGATTCGTACTGGTGGGACGGCACGACGTCGCAGCGCCCACCGGTCACGACCGCACGACGATCGTCTGTTTCCAAGACGCTGACCATCCGGGATCGCTCTACGCGATCCTTGGGCGTTTCGCCGCTCGAGACATCAACCTGACCAAGCTCGAGAGTCGTCCCACCAAGCTCGGCCTGGGTGACTACTGCTTCGTGATCGAGTTCGAGGGAC